>JABAHP010004631.1_pt2 | contig 15178 bp, 14 predicted proteins | sample 7062081 | NCBI WGS metagenome assembly JABAHP01 (sample SAMN14534357, study PRJNA622989) | marine sediment metagenome | biome: marine biome [ENVO:00000428]; feature: marine pelagic biome [ENVO:01000023]; material: deep marine sediment [ENVO:00002113] | place: India: Gulf of Kutch | collected...
GCGTTCTGGGCGATATTCTGAAACCCGCCAATGCCGATGACCCGCTCCCCAAAGCGGCTGATATTCACGCTCCCCTGGGCATCAACCTGGGCGAACGAGAGAAACGCCAGGTCCAGACCGCCGCCATCGTAGAAATCGAACTGGTAAGGCTGGTCCACCATCGATGAATAGTTCATGGCTGCCCCGGCATCATTACCCGAGGCAGGCGCCCCTCCGATCAGGCCCTGCTCATTGGTCAACACGATCCGATCCAAAAAGCCCTCTTCGGCAGCCAGGTTGGCGATCCCGGTGGACACGCCAGCACCCAGGTTACAGACCGCCCCCGGGAAAAGCTCCATAGCTGCCCGGCGGGCGATCACCTTGCGGGCGTCAAAGGGCAGGGGCGAGATTTCTGACAGGGGTACCCGCAGTTCCCCAGCATAGGCGGGACTGTACTGCACCTCATAGGTCTGCCGCTGGTCGGGATCGACCACTACCAGATCCACCAGCATGCCAGGGATCTTGACCTGTTTAGGATTCAGCGTGCCGCCTTTGGCCAGGCGAGCCACCTGCACAATCACGATCCCGCCCGAGCGACGCGTAGCCTGGGCCATGGACAGCATCTCGCCAAAGACCGCCTCCCGCTCCATGGTCACGTTGCCGCCCTCGTCGGCCGTAGTCCCGCGCAAAAAGGCCACGTCCACCTGATAGGGTTTGTAGAAAAGCCACTCGCGGCCCGCAAGGCTGACGAGGTCAACCAATTCTTCCCTGGCTGAAGGGCTCTGCCGGCCACCACCAAATCGTGGATCCACAAAGGTGTGCAGCCCCACCTGAGAGATCAGGCCCGGACGGCCCGCGGCCATTTCGCGCATCAGTTGCGATAGCGCCCCTTGGGGCAAGGTGTAGGCTTCGACAGTGTCCTGCCGGGCCATCTCCTGGATCGCCGGAGTATTGACCAACGCCGCGGTCACGATCCTCTTGAGCAACGCTGGATGGGCCAGGTGCCCGACTCCCTGCCTGTCCTGGTCGCCCAGTCCCACCGGGTGCAGCAGGGTAAGAGCCCTGGGCTGTCCGCTCGATTCGAAGCGGCGCCGGAGCCCCACGATCAGGCTCTCGGGTACAGCATGTCCCCCTCCCGAGCCGCCGATCAGTACCGTATCTCCATCTTGGATCAGGCTGACCGCCTGGTCAACTGTCACAACGCGCAACGTACCGCCCTCCCCGGGTCAAGGTCCGGGTTCGAAACCCGGCCACGCTCAGTCTTTGGATTTGATTTGTTTCAGTTTCTCCGCCTCGGGCAGGTTCCTGTAGTACTCGTCAAGTGGGTAGCAACCTGAAATCATGCCATGCCGGGGCGCGGTAGTGCAGTCACTGAAGGTGCGGCAGATCTTTTTCCGGGCGAGAGGCTTGCCCTGTAGCACGTCGGCAGGTAGCTCGGGATAGGAGAGCACCATGCGGCCCAGGCCGACGAAATCGGTCATGCCGGTGCGCACCACGTACTGGGCCACGTTGGGCAGCCAATCCTGGAGGTAGGTATAACCCGAGCCGACCAGAGCCATGTCGGGGGCGTGACTCTTGATCCGAGCCACAACCTGGATCTGCCGGGCGACGCCAACCAGCGGGTCTTCAGGCGGCGCATACCCATCAGAGGGCGGAAAGTAGGCAGGGCGTACAAGATGCGGGTTATAGTAGGGGCTACCGGCAGATAGATTGACCAGTTGGATCTCCAGATCCCGCAGTAGATCGACAAAGGCCAGTATCTCGTCCATTCTGATCGCCGTAGGATCGTCCGGGTCGCTGCCAAAGGCAAAGGGATACCGCCCCTGTTCGTCCCGGTACTCGAGGGGGACGGCCTGCCCGCTTTCATCCTCTCTGAAGGGCGGAAAGTCAAAAGCGCTCAGCCGCACGCCAATGGCCAAACCCGGGCACTCGCTGCGGATACCGGACACGATCTCCCGCAGAAAACGGGTCCGGTTCTCAAAGCTGCCTCCATAAGGCCCAGGCCGGGTATAGGCGCTCAGGAACTCGTGGCCCAGATAGCCGTGGCAGTGCTTGACGTCGACAAAGTCAAACCCCAGCTCCTGTGCATAGGCTGCAGCCCGCACAAAGTCGCCGATCAGATCTTCAATCTCGCCATCGGTCATCGGCTGCAGACCGGGGTCGGTATGAAAGAGCTCGGACAGCAAGGGGTTGTGATAGAGGATCTTGGGCTCCAGGCCTCCCTCCGGCCGGGCAAAGCGGCCAGAGTGGGTCAACTGCAGCCCGACGAGCAGATCAGAGGTTGATCCATGACGGTCGCGGTGCTCCTCCAGCAGTTTGCTTCGCAACTGCTCCAGGCCACCCAGGGTGCTGCTGTTGATCATCAACTGGTTGGGATTGGCGCGGCCATCAGGCCGGACGGCAACCGCCTCGCAGCCCCAGATCAGCTTGCCCCCACTGCGCCCAAAGTTCCTCCAGCGCCGCAGCGTCCGCTCGGTTGGCAGACCGTCCGGCGTGCCATCCCAGCCCTCCATGGGCAGGATCGACCAGCGGTTGCCTATGACCCGACCACTCGCTAGCTGGTAGCTCTGCGCCATGGGGCTTTCCTCGCCTGCTGCCAGCACATTGTCGAAGGGCAGATCGATGCCCAGCTCTGCGATATAGGTCCCGAACTGCTCTGCCGTGCGCAGCCGAGCTACACGCTTGTAGACCTTTGCCATGAATATCCCCTCCTCAAATCACGAGATAGGCGGCTGGCTGCCGCGTGTGTCCCCTATCCGTCAGGATCTGAACTGCGGTCTCAGTGGCGGCCCCGCCTGCGATCCCGCAGGCGTTGTGGCTGGAGAATGCCTATCCCCAGCCTACAGGCGGGACAGGTGAAAACCCCCGTCGACGTTGATCACCTCACCTGTGGAAAACGGCAGCAGGTCCTGGGCGATGGCGACGACCGCCTTTCCGACATCCTCAGGCTGCCCCCAGCGTCGAATGGGCGTCAGGCCTTCTTCCAGGATCAACCGGTCGTACTTGTCTTTGACCACAGAAGTCAGATCGGTCTGGATGATGCCCGGTCGGATCTCGTACACGTTTATCCCAAACTCTGCCAGGCGGTCCGCCCACAGGGCCGTCATCATGCTCAACCCGGCCTTGCTCAGGCAGTACTCGGCCCGTGCCGGGCTACTGGTGTAGGCACTGATGGAGCTGATGTTGACAATCTTGGGCCGCTGGATCTTTGCCTGGCGGACCAGGTCGATCATCTCGTTGGCCACGCGCTGCGTGAGGAAGAACGGGCCCTTCAGGTTGATGGCCATTACCTCATCGTAGCTTGCTTCGCCTACCTGGAGCATGTCCACCCGCTCCCGCGGCCCGACCCCCGCGTTGTTGACCAGCAGGTCGATCCGCCCATATCGATCTAGTGTGGCATCCACCAGCCCCTCAACCTCGTCGGGTTTGGCCATGTCGGCCTGGACGAGATGAGCGCTCGCGCCCAAAGCTTCGATCTCACGCCCGGTCTCATCCGCTGCGGCTCGATTGCTCCGGTAGTTGATGACTATATGCCAGGCCTGCTCGGCCAGGGCCAGGGCAATGCCACGCCCGATGCCCCGGCTGCTGCCGGTCACGATGGCAACTCGTTGGGCATCCATATCACCTACTCCTCCAGCGAGAGGGCCTTGTCAATGGCCTCCACGAAAAAGTGCTCCCCCCACATCACGCTCTCCTCAACACCCAACCCCTTTCGCTGGTGGTAGGAGCCATGCTTCAAGATGCCCTCCCAGCCCGGGGTCTCGTTGGCCAGATACTCGGGACCGGTCAGCGTGTCCAGGATGATCAGGGCCGCCTGGCGATAGCGCGCGGCGTGCACCGGATCTTGGACAAGCCGGCCCAGGTTGAGCAGGCCGCTAGCGGCAATGGCCGCCGCCGAGCTCTCAGGGGGCAGAGGGTCCCGCGGGTCATCCCAGTCGTTGGGCGGGACGCCCGGTCCATAAGGAGCATCGTCATCGAAAGCGGTCTGCTCGAGGTAGAAATCGGCGCACAGGCGCGCGGCTTGCAGGTAGCGGGGCTCCCCTGTCATCTCATAGACGGTGCCGAACCCATACAGGGCCCAAGCCTGTCCCCGCGCCCAGGCCGAGTCCCCGCGCCAGCCTTGGTGGGTCGACTGCCGCAGGAACTCGCCGGTCTCGAGGTCAAAGATGCCCTCGTGCGCGGTACTGCCGTCGCCGCGGACCAGATAGCGCCGTGTCGTGAGACAGTGTTGGTGGGCCTTGCGTAGCAGTTCCTGATCGCCGGTCTGTTGGGCAGCATAGAAAACGATGCCGACATTCATCATGATGTCAATGAACAACGACTCGTCGGCCACAAAGGAGCGCAGGTACTGGCCCTTCTCCTTGAAGCGCAGCCCCATGGTCTGACCCGCGGTGATCACCACATCGTTGATCGCCTGGTCGCCGGTCAGATCGTACCAGCGCTTCCAGGTTGACCAGAAGAGAAAGCCCAGGTCGTGCACGTTGCGATCGTGTTTCCGTTCCTCGATCAGCCGGGAATAGTGCTCCGCGCGCGCGCGCCACGCCTCGTCGCCCGTGCGCATGTAAAATAACCACATCATGCCGCCCGGGAAACCCTCGCACCAATTGGTCCAAGCCTCACCCTTGTGCATCCACTTGCCCTGTTCCGTGTACAGGGGAAAATGGTCGGGATGGGCCGCGATCAGTGCAGCCACCTGCTCCTGGGCGAAATCAAAGGCGGTCTGAAGCTTGGGCCGCAATTCGGCCAGCCTGGGTTCAACTTTCATTGTCCTCTTCCTTTCCGCATTCGTCACGCACTCTGCCAGAACGCAGAGGCGTCGATCTCCCGGCCATATCCAAGGGCGTTGTCGAGTCCTCGCCAAACGGGATTGAGAGCCGGCACCCTAGAGATGGCCGCGCGCACCAATTCGTGGACCGCACCGGGTCCCTTGGTGAAGGGGCAAGCGCGGACGCACACCGTGCAGTTATCGCCCTTGCCCATCGCCCAGTAGCGGCGGCACAACTCGTTGTCCAGATGCCAGGTGAACTGCCCGGGGCTGTTGGAGATACTGTCCCGTGCCCAGGTACGCTCCCCCGAGGTGATAGCATCCACCGGGCAGGCGACGGCGCACTTTTGGCAGGATTGGCAAAACTCGGCGACGCCAAAACGCATTGGATTGTCCCGCACCAGAGGTAGATCGGTGAGCACCTTGGACAGGCGCACGCTGGGGCCAAACTGCGGCGTGATCAGTTTGCCGTTGCGGCCCTGCTCGCCAAATCCCGCGTCGATAGCCATGGGAATGCTCAGGCCCAGGCCATTGATCGATGGGATGGCCTGGTACCCGATACCGCGCAGGAACTCGGCCAGGCCCGCCACCTGCAGCCCCATGCGGCTGTAGGTGATTCGCGTCTCGGCGCAGCCGAGGGGCGACGGCGTGTAGCGGATCAGGTCCCGATCCATCCTGGTGCCCATCACGATCACCCAGCACATCCGCTCCGGTATGACCAACTGCTCCTCGGTTTCTGCCGGATCCTCTACCGAATCGAATACGATCTCCTTGTGGGTACCGTCGGCCCACCAGGCACGAGAAAAGATCCAGCGCCTGTCGAGGGGCGCGATACCCACCAGGTCTGCGCCAAAGTAGCGGGCCACCCGCTTGACCATCGCCGTCGCTGCTTCGGGGCTGCCGCTCCAGGCATCGATGCCGGGCGGCAACTTGGCCCCTAGCGACCCCCACGACGTCAACCCTCGGTTGGCGTGGTTGATGCTGGTGTCCAGGCTCCAGACGGTTACCCCACCCGCCAAAAAGAGGCTATAGTCCGGGAGCCCGTATCCGGATCGGCCGGAGCGTATATGAGTGGCGCGTGTAGCAGGCGCCTGCCGCGAGAACTGGGTCACAGTCTCATCCCAGTTCGGCCTGCCTACAGTCAGATTGTTCCTCTGGTCAAAGCGCTCGTAGACGTCGTCATCCACCTGGTAGGGTGGATGCTCGGGGGGCAAAGCCTGCCGGTATAGCCTCGAGATCGATCGCTGTCGGGTCATACCACGTCCTCAGGAATAAAAGTTCAGAAGCAGGGCGCCGGCTATGATCAGTCCGGCCCCCAGCCATACCCGGATGGTGACCCTTTCCAGCTTGCGCCCGACAAGCAGTGGTGCCAGAAAGATCACAATGGGCACGTTCGTGCGCCCCAGGGCCATCACCACTGCTACCGGAGCCATATCCAGGGCGATCCACCGCGCCCAGGTTGCCAGGCCGACAAAGACGCCTGCCGCGATCTGAAAGAGCCACGCATCCCGGGAAATGGGCCCCTGTTGGATCTGCTTGCGCCGGATGAGAAGGACAATGCCATACACGGCGGCTGTGATGACCATGCCGATGGTCACGCCGAGCAGCGGAGACGGCAGGTCTTCCAGGCCCTTGCGGATAAAGATCGCGCTAATAGCAAAACAGATGGCGGTGCCGATGCCAAACAGCGAGTTTCGCCAGGTGACGTTGATCGTATCAGAGTCCTGGGATACTGGAACCTGCTCTATTGGCTCAGCCATTGGACACCAGGTAGACACCCGCGATCACCAGGATGACGCCGATGATGATAGGCAAGCTGAGGGTCTCCCCAAAGAACACCAAGCCCACCCCAAACGCAAAGAGCGGAGCCGTGCCAATCAGCGCTCCGGTACGCGCAGCCCCTATCAACTTCTGGCTGAAGGTAAGAAAGGTCCATCCCAGGAAGAAATGGACAAAGCCTGCCAAACCAAAGTTGACATACGCCATCAAAGGCGCATCCTTAAGCAGGCTCAGATCCTCTGTCAGAAGTGATAGGATTACGAGCACGACAGAACTGACGACCAGCAGCAGGAAAGTGGACAGATAGCTGTCAAAGCTGCGCCCAGACCTGCGGTTGAAGGACTGAAAGACGCCGAATCCGACTCCGGCGACGATGGCCCACAGAACTCCTGTCACCTATTCCAACCTCCGCACATCGTGATTGCCTCCACATGAAATGACCAAAGGCCGTCAGAAGCCTCAGTCCTCGTTGTTTGGCTGTAAGGGGAGATGCCGCGCTCGGCCCCGCGCAGATCCGTGCCAGGCCACTGGCGCCACCCTAGTCCCAGTCCAGGACTGCCGGCAGCTTGTCCCTCTCTTTCAGCGTGCCCACGATCCCTTTGGGGAAGAACAGCAGCACCAGCACTAGCAGCAGGCCGACCGCCACGATGTTCAACTCCGTGGAGCCAAGCCTGGCCACCAGGAACTCGTTGATGGCGATAAAGACCACCGCGCCGACGATGGGACCTGCTACTGTCCCTTTGCCCCCCAGAACAGTCATGAGTACCATGTGGGTGGCGATGCCGATGGTCAGAAAGATGTTGGGCTTGAGGTAGGTCAAGTAGCTGCCCCACAACGCCCCGGCTACGCCGACAAAGATGGCGCTGATGGCAAAAGCCAGGATCTTGTATTGGCTGGTAGGCACGCCGGCAACTTCGGCCTTGACTTCATCCTGCGAGATGGCGCGCAGCCCCAGCCCAAACTTGGAGTGGCGGATCCGGTAGGCGAGGAACACCGCCCCGATGGCGACGACCAGCATTGCATAGTAGTAGGGAAACTTGATCAGGTCCACAGGCAGATCGAGATAGGGCGTGCTCAGCCCGCCCGCCCCGCCCAACAGGCCCCAGTTGTCAAAGACGATCTTGACTACCAGGATCATGGCGATGGTCGAGATGATGAAGGCTGGCCCTCGCGTGCGCAAGCTGATCAGGCCCACCAGGAACCCCACCAACATGGCGACGATACCGGCGATGGGTGCCGTGAGAAAGGCCGACACTCCCAGGTATACGGCCAGGACACCGGCAAAGTACCCTCCGATGGCGAAAAAGACATTGTGGCCCAAGGAGGTGTACCCGGCGAAACCACCAATGATATTCCAACTGGAGGCCATGGCGACGTACATAAAGATGTACAGCAGCATATGAAGCCAGTAGTTGAGCCCTCCCCCGACTATGAACTGCATGATGGGGAAGAGAGCCAGCACCACCACCAGGGTGATGACAAAGATCTTTTTGAATCTTGCAGAGGGCTCGGCCTGGACCGTCGCTCTGTCTCTTGGATCTGTCTCAGTAGTCATACAGTGCTCCAGCTACGAGGCTTCTATTGGTTTGCCGAACAACCCTTGGGGCCGGACCAGCAAAATGATAAACAGGGCCAGGAAAAACGTAATGGGCGACCAGGTCGGTCCAAGGAAATGGCTGACATAGCCAGCCGCGACGGCCAATAGAAGGGAGCCGACCAGCGCCCCCATCAAGCTGCCCATCCCGCCCAGCACGATCAACGACAGAAGGATCGCCACCCACTCCCAGTGCATACCGGCATAGAAGGTGAACAGAAAAGACATCATGGAACCCGATGCCCCGGCGAGCGCAATCCCCAGCCCAAAGGCGATGGTAGAAGTCTGCTCCACATTTACACCCACCACCTGGGCTGCCATGGGGTTCTGCATCGTAGCCCGGATGGAATTGCCGGTACGCGTATACTGCAGGAAAGCCCACAACAACACCAGGAGCCCAATGCTGATCAGCGTGGCGTAGAACTGGCCCTTGGGTAGATAGAACTGGCCCAGATGGATAGCCTCGGTGGCATACGTAGGGTTGGCTGAACGATAGATATTCGTGAAGGCATAACCCAGCAGACCCTCGACTATGAGCGCCAGAGAGAAGGTAAGCAACACAGTCGTCTCTCCAAAGCGAGCGCCGGCAGGAATATTGGTAAACACCAACTTGTAGATAACCACGCCAACCCCAAACATGACCGGCACCGTGATCACAATCGAGAGTATGGGATCAATGCCCACCAGGACAAAGCCCCAGTAGGCGAGATAGGCAGCCCCAACCATCAGGACCGCGTGAGCCAGGTTGACGATCCGCATCACCCCGAACACCAGGGTCAGTCCGGAGGACATCAGGGCATACACTCCACCCAGCGAGAGGCCCAAAATGAGGATCTGTACCATGTCAATCATGTCACATCCTCCTTTGCCTTTCGCCGGCTCTTGCCCAGGTAAAGCTCCTGGATCCGCGGATCGTTGAGAATGAGATCCGAGTCCCCCTCAAAGCGGGTAATGCCCAGATCCAGAACGTGGCCCTCACAGGCGCATTCCAGACCCTTTCGCGCGTTCTGTTCGACCATAATCACCGTCATGCCAGCCTCTTTGAGATAGCCGACGTTGTCAAAGATCTGCTCGGAGATGATGGGCGCCAAGCCCATCGAGGGCTCGTCCAGCATGATCACCTTTGGCTCGAGTATGAGCGCCCGGCCGATGGCCAGCATCTGCTGCCTCCGGACAGGGTCTTGGCACGCTGCGAGCTGCGCTCCTTGAGGATGGGGAACATCTCGACAATCTCCTCGATCCGGGCCTCGACCCTTTTCCGGTCTTTGAGGACATACCCCCCCATGCGCAGGTTCTCTTTCACCGTCATGTCTGGGAACAAGCTCTGGCCCTGGGGCACAAAGCTTATCCCCTCTCTCAACACCTGGTCGGGCCGGAGGCCGCTTAGGTCCTTCCCCTCAAGAAGCACCCGTCCCGATCTGGGGTGGAGTAGGCCACTGATCACCTTGAGTAAGGTCGACTTGCCGGCGCCATTGGGACCGATCACGCAGTGAACCTGATTTTCCTTCACCGTCATGGACAAGCCCTTGAGGATTTCGGGCCCGTTTCCATAGCCGGCTACAACATCCTCTATCACAAGGTAGTTCATGGCGCTTCTCCAAGGTAGGCTTCAAGGACCTGCCGGTCATTCTGAATCTCCTCCGGGGGCCCCTCGGCCAAGACCGAACCGTAAGCCATCACGATCACCGGGTCGCACAGGTGCATGACCACGTCCATATTGTGCTCAACGATGAGAAAGGTCACGCCCCGCTCGTTGACCAGTTGGATCCGCTCCACGATCCTGTCCAGCAGGGCGGGATTGATGCCCCCTGCTGGCTCGTCCAGCATGATCAGCTTGGGTTCGGTCATCATCGCCGCGGCGAACTCCATCAGCTTTTTCTGGCCGTAGGACAGATTCTTGGCTTTCAGGTCGACCAGGTGAGCAATCCCCACGAACTCGAGCAGGTCCATCGCCCGCTCTTCTTCATCGTGGAGGATGCTGCTGTAGAGGAGATCACGGAGCCCCCTAGTCGGCGCCTGTACGACCAGGTTCTCCAGTACCGTCATCTCGCCCAAATCTCGGCTGATTTGAAAGGTGCGGCTAACACCGCTGCGCGTGATGCGGTGGGGCTGCAGCCCGGTGATCTTCTGGCCATCAAACACAACCTTTCCCGAATCAGGCTTGAGCAGACCGGTGATCAGATTGAAAGCCGTCGTCTTGCCAGCGCCGTTGGGACCAATGAGGGCCGTGATGCTGCCCTCTTGTACGGCGAAAGAGCAGTCATTGACCGCATGGATGCCGCCAAAGCTTTTGGATAACTGCTGAATCTCTAGTAGTGCCATTAACCCGCCATCCTGACGCGATGCGTTATTGATGTCAGATGCTGCCCGCGAAGGCCGGGGCCTCGGACGAGGCCCCGGCTCGTGAAAGGCCTAGCTCCCTACCATTCCGGCTTGGGGTAGACCAGCTCCTCTGTACCCGGGAAATCACCCACCGGATAGACGAACTTGAGTTCGCCATCCTGCCACTGCGTCATAAGCATCGGCTTGCCCACCGGCAGACCGCGCTCGTCCCAGTAAAAGTCGCCCAACACTGTCTTGACCGGATCGCTCTCGGTCCGGCTGGCGAGCCATTCCTGGATCTTCTCATTGTCGGTGCTGCCCACAGCGCGGACAGCCTGCTCCATGCCCTGGCAGAGGGCGAACGGGATCGCCTCGTCCTCGTCGGCGGGCCGGCCATATTCTTCCTCAAAGGCCGCCTGGAAGTCCTGGTTGGTGAACTTTTCCCCTGCCAACAGGCCTTCCCACTGGACGGCCGGGTCCCAGGCCGAGTGGATCATCACACCTTCGGCTGCATCACCCACCGCTTCCTGGAACTCCTCCTGGGTGCCCTGGCTCAGATAGACCGCCTTGGGATGATAGCCGACGGTCTGCATGGCCCGTACCAGTTGGATGGTCTCATCAGGAGAGGCGGTCAGGCCAAACACCATCTCGGCGCCGCTGGCCTTCATCGAGTTGGCCAGACCGATCCAGTCCGAGAAGCCCTCCTCGGGCCATTTCTCCTCGTACACCAGCTCCATGCCCGCGTCGGCCAAGAGTCCCGGCGACAGCTTCACGACTCTGTCCGTGCCTTCCACCTCAAAGTCGATGCCCATCAGACCTGCAGCGATAGCGTCGGCGAAAAAGTCGTCGGCGTGGACCAGTGCGGCCGAGGTGGGCATATCACCAGAACCCACCAGGTCCTGCAGCATGCCAATGGGCGACATGCCGACATACTCGGCGGCCTGGGGCTGGAAGTAGAATACATAGTCGTAGCCGCGCTCATAGATCTTGAGCGCGGCGCCAGAGGGAATGGGATGCACGATCTTGTTCTGTTCGGTGACCGAGCTGAGGGGGAATGTGAGCTTGCTGGAGAATGAGCCGAACATCAGATCGACGTCGTCGACGCTGAGGAAGCGCTCAATCTGGGCCAGGGAGGTATCGACGTCGGACTGGTTGTCGCTGGTGATCAACTCGACCTGCCGGTCCAGGAGGCCGCCTTTCTCGTTGATCAGCTTGACGCACATCTCGTACCCGTCTTTGTGCTTCTGCCCGTTGATGGCGAAACCGCCGGTCAGAGGCAGCGTCGCTCCGATCTTGATCGGCTCCTCTTCCTTCGCGCCACAGCCAACCAGCAGCAGCGAGGCGATGAGAACCACCGCTAGCAGTACTTGCAACCGTTTCATACTTGTCTTCCTCCTTTGGTTTGATTTGAACCTTGAGACCCGTTCCAAACTAGAGCTACAGAAACTTGTTCTCCCTGGTCAGCCACCTCCTTTCGCTGCCCCAGCAGTAGCCTCCCACCCCCAAGCCCTACGGCTGAAGGAATAGCGTCTGCGCTGGGCACAATCGAGTATCGTCACGCCGGTTCCACATATCCCAACTCTCTTGAGATTTCGTCGACCGTTGCGGTAAGCGTGGGAAGATGTACCATCAGCTTCTCCAGCTTTAGGCGGAGCGAGGTTGTAGTGATGCTGACGGCCGCGACCACCTCACCGGTGTGGTCCCGGATCGGGCGGGCTATGCAGTAGACACCCTCCTCGTGCTCCATATTGTCCACGCTGTAGCCCTGGCGCCTGATCTGGGCCAGTTCTTCCTCCAGGGCCGCCTTGTCGGTAATGGTATTCGGGGTCAGTTCTCGCAGATCGGCTTGTTGCAGGGCTGCTGCCCGTTCTGCTTCCGGCAAATGGGCCAGGAGCAGCTTGCCCACCCCTGTGCAGTAGGCTGGAGCCTTTCTTCCCACGCGGGAGTAGAGGGCCGCCGGATAGACGCTTTCATGCTTTTGTAGGTAGATGACCTCGGCCTGATCGAGCACCGCCAGATGGACCGTCTCCTGTGTCTCCCTGGCCAGGCGCTGCAATCGCTCCCGGGCGATTTCTGTGAACTGGAGGGCGGCGATGACTGCCTGGGAGAGCTCAAAGATCTTGAGGCCGGGCGAGTACTTGCGCGTCTCCCCATCCTGGCGGGCATAGCCATGCTCCACTAGAGTCTGCAGCAGACGGTACACGGTTGGATTGGGAAGCTCCAGCGTCTCACCGACCACGTGCAGATCGAGCGCCATGCCAGAGTTGCACAGAACCTCCAGGATGTCCAGGGCTTTGGCCACTGATTTGGTCGCCACTGTGTACCCACCGTTCCACGAGTTGAAATGCCGTTTCAGAGTGTGACACACCATACCACAACCGTTCCGGTTTGTCAAGTCACCGCCAAAATGGTCAAGGGTGACTAGTCAGTCCTGCCTAACGGCTTGGCGCCCGAGCTCGTCATGCCTCTTTGCCCTTCTCACCACCCTCCATGGGCGCGGGCGCCGCGCCAGAGTACGAATGCGGTCCGGCATAAATGGCGCCGGGGATTCTCGGCAGGCACAATGGAATGCCCAGCACGCCTGTCCCAGAAACAGAAAAATCAGCCTACTCGGCTGATTCGATACGCACGACTCTACAATTTGGCAAGATGCACCCCTTTGGGGGCGTCAATGCTGCCGTGGACACCACCCTGAGGCGTAGCTATCGCGACCGGCTTGCGCTGTTGGCCCCCGGGCGATCATGACATCCAGCCCAGTTCCCAATCAAGGTCTCGACACCGTACCCAGGCTCCATGCCTCGTGCCTGTACCTGGCACCAGATGGCTCTTTCCCAGACTCCAGCGTGGACAGGTAGTGGACCAACAACCCTGCCGGCTCGGCGCCGGCGTCAAGGCCAGCCTGCACCAGGGCCCTGGCCCGCGCCGGGTCGTCCTTGTACCGGGCCCACACCAGCGCGCGCAATACATAGATCTCGGCCCGCTGGGGATAGCGATTGTTCCAGTGACGGTAGACCTGCCTCAGATCATCCCAGGGATCGACCGGCTGCGCGCCGGTGAGCTTTCTCAGCCAGGGCACCCAGGGCCCGTAACGGGCCATGGGCTCCGGGCCATCTAGCTCGACGCTGCGCTCCAGCGCCAGCATAGCCTGCTCCTGGTCCCCCAACCAGCTATGCAGTCTCCCGAGCGTGAGGTACGACTGGCCGTGATCCGGTTTCCACCGCAGACCTCGCTCCAGCAGAGTGGCAGCCCGCGACATCTGCACAGTATCAACCTCGCCGCCGGCCTGGGCCGAGGCCAGCGCCCTGTGGGCCACGACAGAGCCGAGGTTGCGTGCAGCCAACCCGGGCAGTAGCAAGAGGCTCAGGAGCAGAATGGCTGCCAGACCCAGCAGTGGATAGACATGCCAGCGCCGATCGACACGGGTGGGGGAGCCTGCGCCGAGGCGGGCCAGCGCCACGCCCAGTCCCATCACCACCCACACCAGCACTCCCGGCTTGGTCGACCAGGGCGCGTCCACCAGCCCGTTGCCCAGGAAGGCTGTCACGCCAGCCGCCGTCCCCATCAGCAGCGCCCGCGCATCCCGCTCGACGATCTGGCGGCCACCGCGGATCGCCATCCAGGCAAAAGCCACAAGCAGCCAGAGCAGTCCAAACAGCCCGGCCACTCCCAGGTCCAGGATGGCTTGCAGGAAGAGGTTGTGAGCGTGGGCCTCGGGTCCGATGACAAAGCCGGTGTAAAAGTTGCTCTGGACAAAGGGAAAGGCATCCATCCCGATGCCGGTGTAGGGCATGTCGCGGATCAGGGCCCAGGCCCGGCTCCATATGTCCAGGCGCAGCACCACCCCCACGCCCAGGGGGTGATCGAGCGAAAGGAGATCCACGGCCAGTTGTTGGGGCCCGTAGGCCAGGACGGCCGCACCGGCCAGAACGAGGCCGATCGGGATCGCCAGCAGGAACCAGCGGCTGCGCCACACGGCAAGCACAAGTACGGCGACCACCAGGCCCGCCAGCGCCTGCACTGCCTGGGTCAGGATCAGAACGACCACCATCACCAGGGTGACAGCAGCCGCAACCAGCCTGCGCCCTTTCGAGCCACCTGACAGGGCCATGGAGAGAGGCACAGGAACGAGCACCGACAGGGCCATGCCCATCACCCGCGGGTTGAAGAGGTCGCCATCTGACGGGTCGCGCACAAGGGCGGGAAAGTACTCAAACACCGGCAGGCGCATGGTGTGCGCAAAAAACCAGTCGGTACCTACAATCGTGAGGATGGCCACACCGAGACCCGCGGCCACGAGCAGATCACCTGCCACTCGGCAGGCCCTCCACGTGCGCAACCCGACTGCCAGCGCGTAAAACAGGGCCAGGTGATAGAAGACAATCCAGAAGCGTGGCATCCCCTGTGCCGGCGCAGGGGAAACCAGGAGGCCGGCCAGGCTGGCTGCCAACAGGAGCACCAGCGCCCCGTCCATGGGTGTGGGCGCCATGATCCGGCCGGTGGCCAAAAAGCGGACCACCCACAGCAGGCCCACGACCGCGGCCGCCCAGGCCGTCCACGGACCCGGGAACACAAAGAGAGGGGACAGCAGCAGCACGAACAGGAACTCGTGCTCGCTTATCCATCTCAGGACCTTGACAATTTGCTTGTTTTGTGATAGAATTCGAGAGGTTTCAGGCAATGGTGCCTTCTGCTCCCCCAGGAGGTTATATCGTGATTTCCACTGTCACCACGACTACTGT
>JABAHP010000004.1_pt3 | contig 15150 bp, 17 predicted proteins | sample 7062081 | NCBI WGS metagenome assembly JABAHP01 (sample SAMN14534357, study PRJNA622989) | marine sediment metagenome | biome: marine biome [ENVO:00000428]; feature: marine pelagic biome [ENVO:01000023]; material: deep marine sediment [ENVO:00002113] | place: India: Gulf of Kutch | collected...
TTGCGTACTTGAATATGGAAAGGCGTAAAATATTGTAGCTCTTTAGGATTTTCATAAATGTAAGCAAGTCCAATGGTATAAGATGCTCCAAAATGAGTACCTAGGTTTCTTATTATAGTTAATTTTTCATTACTTCCTTGCATTGCTGCAATTTTTTTCTTAACATCCAATCTATTTGGAGTACTTAGTCCGAAATTGTCAATCCTGAATTTGATTTCTGTTCGATCTATTAAAGGGTTTTTCTTCTCTTCCAATATTTCTATGTTTAACGACATTTTTAAAGTTTAATCTTTTTATAACATCTATTAATTAATGATTTTATATCCTTCAAAAGTATAGATAAAAAATAAAATTTTGCTTTTTACTTAAGGGAAAAGATAAAACTATAATTAAGAATTAAAATTATACATTTAGAACTTTTCCATAATACTTATTACATTTTTAACCTTTTCTTGGATGTTTTTATCTACATCAACAATTACGATTCCTTCAGGAATTATGAAATTGGAATCTGTAATAGGTGGTTGTCCATAAAAGCAGTAATTTTTTTCTCCTTCTAAAAGAGGAATTTCAAGAATAAGTGGTAAAATCAATAAATCCTCTTCTCCTTCTGTTATTTTTATTAAGGTTCTTTTCTCTAAACTGATGACATCTCTAAAAAGTTTCCAGCATTCTTTACTAATTGTTCCTTCAGGGTTTTGTATTTCAAGAGTATGTTCAAAATAATCCTCAAAATCTAAATTAATATGATTTCTTTGGGTTTTTTCATCAATAATACAAATCTTAACAAACTTCTTTAAGAATTGATTTGACAAAAAATCGTTAGCTACAATATCTCCTACTATATAAAAGTTTATTTTTACTCCCGATTTTGTATTATCTTTAAAAATATTTTCTACTTGAGCAATTGTTTCTTCTCTAGCTCCTGCTATAAGAATGTCAAGAGGTTCTGCAAATAAATGTCTTTTATCTTGAGGAATTCTTAAATTTAGATCCATTTGAATCAAGATTATAAAATCAAATAAATTATAAAAGTAATCCTAATTGATTAAACGTCTAACGTACTCTTAAAGCATATTTTCCTGGGTATACAACCTTTAAATGAGCAGCGAATTTAGATTCTTTAGGGTTAATAATAATAACTTCTCCTGTAAAATCTTCGCTTAGAGTGTGTGTCTTACACTTTGGACAAATGGTTTCGTTTTTAGTAATTAAATGGCAATTTTTACAAGCTTTTTCTTTCATTTTTTTAATCTTTTTTCTTTAATTACTATTCTTTAATCTCTTCTTCTTCACTTGACTCTGATGATTTACCTTCTTTTTCAGCATAGGTTTCTTCAATATCTTCTTCAATCCATTCCTCTTTCCCTAGAAATTTTTGTCTCATAGTTAATCCAAGTTTTCCACTTCTACCAGTACCTAAGGAAACAGCAATAATTTTAGCTCTAACTTGATCATTTACTTCTAGAATTTTTCCTGTTTCTTTCCCAATAAATCTGTTTCCAACTTGTTCATAAGAAATATAGTCATCGCAAATTTGAGATACATGAACCAATCCATCTAATGGCCCTAAACGGACAAAAGAACCAAAATCTACAATTTCTACAACAGTTCCTTCAACAACTTCTGAAACAGTTGGTCTAAATGCTAAAATAGTGAATTCTACTTCATGAAATGTATTTGCATTACCTGGTATAATTATTCCTTTTCCAACATCAAGAACATCTACAACTGCAATTATAAAACCATAATCTCGAGTTATGATTCCTTCATAATCTTCTGAAAGGATTATTCTCGCACTTACATCTTTTTCTTGTCCAAAAAGAAACGGAGGTATTTCGATTTTTCCTTCAATAGTGTATAGTTTGAACATAAGAACTTCCACGTAAGAATAGTGAAATTTAACTAAGTTTAGTATTTGATAAAATGTATTGAAAAATTAATATTTTGTGGTTTTGCACTACTATATAAAAAAAAAGGAATTATAAAATAAAAAAAAATCATTCTACTATCCTTTTCGTTTTTCCATTATACCTATTACTCCCGCGGCAATTCCTAATCCACCAGCGATAAAAGGGAGAATACCACCAACATGTATATAGTATATAGTCCAAAAACCACCATATACTCCTGCAGCGCCTGCAACAAAAGTTATTATTCCAACTGTCGACAATATTCCTCCAATAAGATAAAGCAAATTAATTTCTCTATCTTTTACTTTGGTAAGAATACCCCCAGAGAGTAATAACGCACCTCCAGTCGCAATAATTAAAGTTGATACAATACCTATAGCAAATAAAGGTTCATCTAAATCAATGAAATTAGGATTCCCATCATTTATAAACAGATTCCACATCCATACAATTGAATAGGAAACTCCTGTTGTCCAACCCCACGCAGGGATAAGAAGTGTAACTACTCCAAATATCCCTGCTACTAATGAAATAAACCATAAATTTTCCTTGATATTGTTAAAGTCAACCATTTCTTTAAGCCCATTTTTTTAAATTAATATTAGATTTTGAATATCCAATGATAAAATATGGGATTCTTAACTATTTAAAATAATTCTGAATTTAAAAAAAAATTAAAAAAAAAGAATAAAGTATTTTACTATTTTCGACTTTCCATTATTCCAATTATTCCCGCAGCTAAACCTAATCCTCCACCGACAAAAGCAAGAATTGTACCAACATGCACTGTATAATATAACCACCAACCTGAATAAAAACCTGCCACACCTGCCATAAATGTAATTATTCCAACAAGTGATAAAATTCCCCCAATAAGATATAACAAATTAATTTCTCTTTCCTTCTTTTTAGTAAGGATCCCACCAGCTAGTAATAGACATGCTCCCGCAGCAATTATTAGTGTAGTAACAATACCTAAAGAAACAATTGGTTCATCTAAGGGTATAAAGTCAACACCTCCATTATCTGCCGTTAAAGCCCATAACCAACCAATAAAAAAATTACTCCCTTCAATAATTCCCCAAACTGGAGTAAAGATTGTAACTACTGCTAATATACCCGCTATTATAGAAATAAGCCATAATTTTTCCTTAATATCATTAATACTAACCATTTTTACAACCTTTTCATTAGATTATAGAATTATATATTCTTAAAGTTAATATAGAAATATGGGAGTTTAAAGTATTTAAATGGTGTTTTTTTAAAATTTGATTTAAAAATGACAGATACAACAAATAATAGGGGATATTTACATTTTTGTGAAGAGGAAAACAAAGAATTACATTTCCTCTTTTGGATAAAAGTATGTTTTGGTATAATAGGGGGGATTAGTCATTATTTTATTCAACGTATATTGTTTATTATTGGTAGTTTCGAAGTTCACTACCTTTTACGTGGATTATTTATAAACATGGTTATTTTTGCTTATATTTCGTTTATCCATTTTTTGATGGTTATTATTCTTATACTTTTAAAAAAGAAATTTCCTAATCTCATTCCTAATAATGTGAGTGTGTGGAGATTTTCACTTAAATTTTCTTTTATATTTATAATTATTTTTATAGTTAGTGCCAGCATAGCATTTTATGTGGGTTTCTGAATGAAAATAAAATCGAATTATTATGAGTGTAAGTACAAAAAAATTGCTGATTGGATTAGTGGTTACTTTTTCAACTCTATCAATAATTTTCTATTTAATAATACCAAACTTAATGCCCTTTAATAGCCCCTGTGATGTAGATTATATTTCAGAGGGAGATTATGCCGGATGTTATTTAGTATCACCTATTTGGGGAGGAGCTGTAATTGTAGATAGAAATGGAATTATTAAATGGAGAAGCCATCAAAATAACTACTTCTTACATGATAGCGATATATTGCCAAATGGTAATATTCTGATGGCTGACACTTCGGAAAATAGAGTTATTGAAGTAGATATCAATAATCCTTCAAAAATTTTATGGAGCTGGGATGCATTAAATAGCACACATATAAATTGGACGAGATTTAGCCATGATCGAGGTTGGGTGGACCTTTCATTTTTAGAAGGTCAATCATCGCTTATAAATTCATGGACACATCTAAATGATGTCGATTTTATTAATGGGTCAAAATTTGGAAGAAGTTTTGATTCCATATTAATATCTCTGAATAATTTTAACTTGGTGATTGAGGTAAATTACAGTGAAACTAAAGAAATAATTTGGTGGTATGGGGAACCTTCTAATTTAACACTTCTAAATCATCAACATAATCCCGATCGATATAATAACGGCAACACAGTAATATGTGATACTGGAAATGATAGGATAATAGAAGTTAACACTACAACGAAGAAAATAGTTTGGGAATTAAAACTTCAATTCCCAAATGGAAAATTAAGGTTAGCTAGAGATTGTGATGATATTGGAGATGGCAAAAGATTGATAACTGACTCAGGAAATAATCGTCTATTAATATATGATATGGATACTCAAAGAATTATTAAGGAGATTAAATCTCCATGGTTGTCAAATCCATATGAAGCCGATATGTTAGGAAATGGTAACATTATAGTAAGTAATTTATTTACTGATACAATTTTAATCATTGACCAAGGGACAGGATTAGTTATAGGGATAATAGGGTTCCCTCATAAATGGGTAGTACCTTATTGCATTCTTAGTACTATTGTAGTTTATCATTCATTTAGATTATTTAAAGCTCTAAAAGTAAGCAATAAAAGAAAGATTCGAAAAATCTTAGACTTTCAAGTACATAGAAGAATTGCGTATATTATCCTTGGAGTACTAATTTTATATTTTTTTAATTCAATTTTTAATTTCTTATGGTTTTTCACCATTAGTGGCTAATCTATTTATTTCTGGTCAGGGATAGCCTAATAGGTCTAAAATCTACAACTCTTTGAATTTTAGATTTGACTGAAGGATCATTTTCAAGCAGAGTTTTAGCCTCTTCTTCATTTTCTGCTTCAAGGATTATTACTCCAAATGGATCTTCAGGTATTAGCGTGGGTCCAGCAAGAAATAACTTGCCTTGCGCCAATAAAGATTGTAAATAGAGGAAATGGTCAGACATGATTTTATCTTCCTCTTCTTTGGGATTTGTAATGAAATCCTGACGATTTGGTTTAATAATAGCAAAAAAATGTTGTTTTGTCATATTCATATAATTTTGTTTTGTTTATTTTATCAACTTTTTAGAAATTTCCTTGAGGAGAGTCTAAGTCCTAAGAATAGGAAAAATAATGAAAATATTACTGCTAATGGAAGATATCCAACGATAATAAAGGCAAATATGGGTTCCATTGAATTAAAAAAAAAGATTATTGTAATTACAACTTGGAGAATTGAACTTAAGAATCCTATTTTTGTATTGGGAGATAGGTAACCTAGAATTAAATTGGGTATTAGAAAAAGTATAACAATATCAAGAGTTGAGAGTCCAATTAATGCAGGAAGAAATCTCGTGAAAAATAATTCAAAGGAGCCAAGAAATCTCTCTAAGCGAAATACATTATATAAAAACTGAGTAGCATATATACTTAAAATAATTAGTAAGTATGATAGCGGTGCTACTATAATCCAGGAAATTAGTAATCTTAAATAAGGAGATCGAAGTATTCTTCCACTCAGATTTCTTTCAACTAATTTATCCATTTCTTCAGGATACATTTCTTCCAAACTATATTCAGGGGAATGATTATCTGCAAAATCTTGTAAGATATTTTTCATAATTGAATTTACTAAATCACTATTGTCATTTGAGCTTACGATAGCCGCTCCAAGGATTCTTTCATCAGTTTTAGGTACTATAATTAATTTATTATTTTCACCAAGATCTATATTCTTTACAACCGATCCTAAAGCCTCTCTACCAAAATTAGTAATTGATGTGAAAAAACCAATTAATATATTGTGATCATACTGATCTTTTATAAAATCTTTTGAAAATAACATTATTCCATTTTCATCAACAATATATATACTTTTAAACATTTTCTTTTACCTAATTTTTTTTTATTAATGTAAAATTTTAATGCTTTTTATATTCAATAAATTCTAGATATTCTTTTAAAGTGGCTTTAGATCTTTTAAAACTCAATAAATTCGAACCTAAAATTCTTGTTAAATAGACAATTAATTTATCTGGATTATATCTAAGATATATTTTAAATCGCTCATTACGTCTTTCTTCGATGGTAAGAGCAGTAGTTTCAAGTTGCTTTATTTGTTTAATTATGTCCAAATTAGGATTTTCTAATTCAATAGTAATAATCTCTCCAGATTGGGGTAGTTCTTCAATATATTCATTAATTGTCCCTATCTTTGAAATTTCTTCTGTGATTGTAAGGATTTTATCACAACTAGAAACTACTTCATCCGGACCATGAAATATTAAAATTAAATGAAATTTACGCTTGATTAGATCCATATAATTATTAAATTTCTCATAATCTAATCTATCTAAAACATTAAATGGGATTGAAAACATAATTATGGTTGGTGATTGGAGTAACGCTCGACCAATTGATAATAGAAGATAATCTAAGGAGTTAAGATGTGATAATTTCATTTTTTTTTTATTTAATAATCCAGTAACCTCTAATGCGTTTCTAGTTGTTTCATTTAATATACCAATTCTTTTAGATAGTTTACCCACAAGATTTTTAGGAGTAATATCATATTCTATTGCTCTTTTTACTGTCAATTTAAAGATTTTTGGGTCATATTCTTGCGGTAATATAAAAATTTGGTTTTTTTTATCTTTGGATAATGATTGTATAGATTCCCCAAAAAGAACGATGTTACCTTCAAACTCTATATTCCTCCCTGCTATTGCATCAAATAAACTCAATAATTCTTGTGTATTCTCGAAATTTTCGATGTTGCTTTTTTTGTAAATAATACCAATAGATTCTCCTCTGTGAATTTTAAGTTTCACATTTTCAATTCCATCTTTTATAGACACATTCTTCAGAACTAAATGTTGTGAATCTTCTTTATAAGGATCATAGTTAAGTCGGCGGTTTATTAAATTGAATAAATAATCAATTATTTCATAAATATGACGAGGATTTCCATTGTCCCAAAGTTTTATTATAGATTCTTCATAAAATTCTCTTTCTGTTATAATATTTGAGAGATTTTTTGAAAAATGAAATGCTGGAACAAGAGGATATTTTTCAAAATTGATATTTAGGTTAATTAAAGTATCTTGAAGATTTATCCATAACTCTCTATGATAGGGTATATCAATTTCATAATTTTCATATTTTAGATCAAGAAACTTTATTTCTTCATCTAAAATTGCAAGGTGTTTCCGAAATTCTCTTCTAATTAATTTTCTAATTCTATCAATTATTTTTGAAGGACTAATAAGGCCATCATCATCAATATCAGGATTTGTAAGAATTTCATCAAAGTTTAATTCTTCTTCAATGGGAGTATAGATCTTTATTAATGGAACTCCCTTTTCAAACACATCTTTATTTGTATAGAAAAGAATTTCAAAATATGATTTTTTATAAATCAAATTCAAAATAGATGCTATTCCGAAAGTATTTTCTCTATAAATCATCCAGAACCTTTTTGAAAATCTCACTGCTTTTAAAATTTTTAATCTTAAATGCTCTAATTCAGGATTACTAGAATTCTTCAATCTCAGGTACCTCCAATGCTTTATATCTGAAATATTGTTCCATCTTAGATTCACTTTGCTTTATTTTCTGAATCGAATTTTTTCCCATTTCTAATTCAATAATTTCATACAAATCATTTATGTTAAGGTCAGTAAAGATTGAAAAATCAGTTCCGGCTTTATTTTCAAGGACTTTTTCAATTCCTTTAATTAATTCAAGTCTTACAATAACATCTTTTTTTGCATCATGAAACGTAATCTCAATAGATCTTCCCTTTCCCGGTAATTGAGTTAGTAGATCACTTGGTTTACCAAAATCTATCATCCCCCTATTTCTACCAAAGATTCCAACAAAATTACAAAATCTTGATTCTTCGGGATAGTGGGTTATTACTACAAGGGTTGTTTTGAATTGCTCATTAATTTTTGTTAATGTCAGCCATAAATTTTCACGAATAATTGGATCAAGACCAGATGTAGGTTCATCTAAAATTAAGAAAATAGGAGAATGAATTAATCCAATAGCAATACTTACTCGTCGTTTTTGACCACCTGAAAGATTTTTTACAAGTTCATTAATCTTATCATCTATTTCCAGACTCCTTAATATTCGCTTTGACCTACTTATTATTTCTTTTTCAGTAAGGCCATATTGTTTGCCAAAATATAACAAGTTTTCAAATGTTGTAAAATTATGATAGATCTTTCCAAGATCTTGCGGAACATAACCATAAAAGGGTCTTAATTTACTAGCATTCCTTTTATTAACTTCTAATCCGTATAATTGACAAAATCCAGTAATTTTTCTCATTCCTAATAAGCCTTTTATAAAAGTAGATTTACCTGCTCCACTCTCTCCTAAAATTCCTAATATTTTCCCATGATGTACTCTCATATTGACTGAATCAACAATTGATTTTCTTCCAGCAAACACACTTAGATTTTCACAATTTATAGCATCAAATTCTTTTAAGTATGATGGTGTCATTTTAGTTTCAATTCTAAATAAAAATTTAAGTTTTTGTGGAATTGAAAGTTTTTGATACCCTTTGACCAAAATAATCAATAAAATTCCTAGAGTTTGAGTTAGTATAATATAAATAAGGAGCTCATTCCAAGGTTTTGAATCAAAACTTTGGTCAAATTTTAATTCATCAATAATTATTACACCATAAGGAGCATTCCTTAAATCTCCTCCAAAACCTGGATTATCTCCTAACCCTCCTGTGGTAGAACTTAGACACTCCAAAAACCAAGTTATTGTAGTTTCAATCTTTTCTGGTTGAAATCTGTAATCGTATAAAGCTTTTGAAGCAAAATAAGTTGCTTGGAATGATGAAGGAAGAGGTAAATAATCTTCACTCATAGGGAGAAGATTGAAACTCCCTTCAGAAGTTTGAGAATTTTTTAAAAATTCTATTGCTGCTATTTTTGATGGTGGCTCGGAAACAAGAAATTGATAGAATATTTCAAGTCCATAATACGTAGAAATAACATCGCTGTGATAACCAATAAAGGTTGAAAAGCCCCCATCTGCATTTTGGCATGATCTGATCCAATGTATAAGACTATTTGTGTTAATAAACTCTCTTGCAAAAAGTAAATCAAGTGATACTAAAGCCCAATAGGTACTTTCAACAGTTGATTTATTCTCATTCATCAGATTCAAAAATATTATATAATGTGAGCCAAAAGATGATAATAAATTATCAATGTCATTTCCTATTTTGAATCCACCATCTGGATTCTGTTTTTCAACCAAAAAATTAATAGTTCTAGTTAATGCGTTATCAGGTAACCAAGGACGAACCGAAGGATAAAGCATATTTAGAATATTTAAAGCACAATAGGTAGAAAAAAGAGTAGCGTTAAGGGATGGTTTTGATCCAAAACCTCCATCATAATAATTATAACATCCCTGCAAAAAGGTTATGATATTTTCTTCTCCTATCAAATTATCTAAAAGATTTTCTTTATTGTACTCAAATAATGTAAAAATTCCATAATAATTAGATTCCATCGTTATTTCTCCAAAGAGGGTATTTTTTGCTTGAAAATAGTGAGCCCAATTATAATAATTAGTTTTAGGAGTCGTAATATCTTCTGTAATAATTGGAATGAGTTTTTCAAGGATTTCAATTGAGTTCATTGCTGCCCATCCTGAGGTAAAATCAGCAAGAATATTTGGATTAGTATTAATACTAAATCCTCCTGAATCTCTTGAGCAATTTAATATAAAATTAAGAGTTTTGTTTTCATCAACCAAAGGCAATCCTAATATATCCAATGAGGAGATAGAGTAATATGTTGTACGCACATCTGAAGTTCCGGTCATTGGATTAATATATCCTCCATCAAGAGGGTTATAAATAGAATTAAAATAAGTTAATATAGCATTTCTTTCACTAGGACTATAAGTCATATTCATTGCTAAAAATGCGTTAATACCAGAGTAAGTAGTTTCAGGTGTAGTATAAAGAGTATCATTTGAATAACTATAAGCCCCGCCAATCCAAGTCGAGTTGATAAAGTTTTTTATATTCTCATTTTGTAGAATAGATGTCGCTGAAAGCATATAACATAGTTCGATAGCACTATAAGTGGATATAACATCTGATCTATCTGAATAAGAGTATAATTTAAATCCCCAACCATCAGCATTTAGAGAACTAAGTATATAATCTACAATTTTTATGGTCTTTAATTCCATTATTTGTTGTTCTAAATAAGGTTTGTTAATTAATTCAAGAGTCTTTATTGCTTGAAAAGTGGAAATTATATTGCCAAAACCTCCCACATCTGAATAAGAACCGTCAATATTTTGTTTTTCGAAGATATAATCGAAGAAAAAATTAGGAAACACTACTCCAACAATAGGATCAATACTATTATTTGGATTTAACAATTGTGGCGCATGAATAAAGGAGTGAGAAAAATTTATTGATTCAATTGCTCTATAATTGGTATCTATATCTGGTTCAACAAATAATCCATAATCATTTTGATGCGTCCAGGCAAAAAAAGTTGTAGCATCTTTGACTTGTTGAACATTTTCTTCACTAATATATGATTTATACCTGGCATTTATTAGAGATAATGTAATTATTGGTGTACTTATAAGTACTCCTAGTAAAATCAAATACTTTAACCGACGTTTATTTTTACGACTTAACTTTCTTATGAAATATCTCCTCTATCTGCAATTATAGAATCCATTTCTTTTGACTCTTTTTCCTGTTCTTCATCAATCCTAATTTGAAAGAATCTCCTAAAAGTTGCAAGGTCTCTATTCATTGAATTGACTTTAATTCCTTTATCAACTAAAAATTGAATTAGCCTTGAAAGATTATCCTCAAAATTATCTACTAATAATTCCAGTATATCATTGCCCACCCTTAGAATTTTCTTTATAGGTTCAAAATTCTTTATGATATCAATCATTTTTTCATTTAAATTATCTAGCGTTAATCTTAGGACTAATCCATTACTTGGTAATGAAGAAATTAACTTATGAGGATCATCAAATTCTAATAATTTCCCATCCCGTAATATTGCTGTTTTATCGCAAATTAAAGCTGCTTCTAGATCATGGGTTATTATGAACATTGTAGTATGTAAATGTTGGTTTAATTTTTTTAAATAACTTAAAATATCATATCGTTTACTCGCATCAACACCAGTAGTGGGTTCATCTAAAAATAAGACATCTGGATTATGAATAAGCCCAATTGCCATTGAAAGTCTTTTCTTTTCACCACCACTCATATACTTAGTGCGTTTTTTCCATGTATCCTCCGGAATATCTAGTATCGTAAATAATTCTTTTGCTATTTCTTTAGTTTTTTGTTTATTCATCCCATAAGTAGATGTGAATACTTCCACATTAGCCAATGGACTTAATTCATAATATAAATTTAACTCTTCTAATTGAGGAACATATCCTATATTATTTAATATCTTAGGGTGATTTCTTTTTTTCGCTGGTGATAATCCGGTTACTTTTACCGTTCCGTTCCAATATTTTTTTTCAATTTGACAGGTCATAACTCTGACAATTGTAGTCTTTCCCGCTCCAGAAATGCCGAATAATCCAATAATCTCGCCTTTTTTAACTTTAAAGGAAACATCATGAACAATATGACTCTTTCCAAATATTACATTCAAATTATCAACATCTACCATAACTTCATCAGATATAACGCTATTACACCTCATATTTTCTTCTTTTGAATATAATAAATGACAACACAACCATAACAATACTCAATACTAATAATGAAAAGAAATCAAACCCAAATACTGACTTACCCTTAGTAACAATTCCCCGAATCATAGGATCTCCGTGTGATAGTGGTAAAGCATATGCAAAAACTTGTAGGTAAATAGGCATTGCATCTATTGGAATAAAAATCCCGCTTAATAAAACAATAACTATAAAAAAGGCGAAGAACAATTGATTCGCTTCAGTTTTCGTTTTACTTAAAGAACTAATGAAAATCCCCATAGATAATCCAGTAAATCCCACTATAAATAATGCTAAAAATAAATCAAATAAAGAACCAACTAAATATAATCCTGAAAAAAGAGTGCAAGTAATTAATAAAGTAATTTGTAGCAATAAAACAAGAGTATACGCAATATATTTCGAAAGTAGTATTTCGGATCTTTTCACAGGTGTTAATAGTAGTCTTGCCACGGGTTTTTCATGTACTATGACTAAAATTGTTAATACCATTGAAACCCCATAGACAATAAAAGAGAGCGTCAAAGTGATGTTATAATTAAATCTGAAATTATAACCTTCAGGAATTGAAAATTCCTCAAATCCAACTATTTCAAACTGAGGAGTAAGATTATTCTCATTAACAAAGATTTTAACTGAATCATAAACAGCATTTAAATTATCCTGTATTTTTTGAATATCTGAGGATTCTGGAACACATTCAATTAGTGCAGGATATCCCCAATTAATCATTTCTGAAAAATCTACAGGTAGAGAGATAATTACTTTAATCTTTCCAGAAATCAGATCATTTCTTGCTTGCTCCATAGCATAAATCTCTTCAGAAGCATTGTAAAAATATAAAAGATTCAATTTTTCAGACTTATTTGCTGCACTCACATATGGAATAGCATAATCATCCAATTTTGATGGTGTAAAATTATTTTCTGAGAAAAAAGAATTAGAGTCATAAGATATAACAGCACATTCAACGGGATTTGTAATTTCAGGAATAGAATTCATCATAAACCCTAATAATATAATAATAAGGGGAGGTACTACAATAGCTATAAGTAAATTAAATTTATCTGTCCAAAATAATTGATATTCTTTCTTTATTTGCTTTAATAATCTAGACAGGCTTACTTTATGGCTTTTTAAGTTTTTTGAGTTCTTAGTATTATTGCTTTGATGAGAATTTTGCTCTACCCGCTCCATATTACACCTCCAGTTTTTTAATTCGATAGAAAATATAAGCTAATGCGATAAATACTAAAGAGTTTAAATTCAAAATTAAAACGTGCTCTACATTGAGAGAAAGACCTTTCAATGTGATGTCTGATATAAGTGGTGCTGCATGACTCAATGGTAAAATATTTATTATATATTGCATCTCAGGGAGGATAAGGTCTGGAGGTAAAATTGTGCCCGAAAACATTATAATAATTATAAACATGATTAAATACATCTGATTTGCCCCTTGCTCTGTTGGACTTACAGCAGATATAAATAAACCTAGACAGATACCGCAAAAACCTACCATAAGAAGAACTAGAAATAGGTTAAAGAGTGATCCTAGACTATATAACCCAAAAAATGCGGTAGCAATAAAGATCTCTGTGGATTGTAATAACATAATTATAGAATTAGCAATTAATTTACTTAGAATTATCTCCCTCTTAGCTGTCGGTGTTATCAACATTCTAGGGAGCGGTTTTTCTGACACAATTGAAAGAGCTGTTAAATTCATTGTAGTACCTATTATTATCATTGGTAAAATTAATGGAAGAGAGTAATTTAACAACTGAGATTCCCAAAATGGAACGTCAAATTCAAGATATGGAACCATAATGCTGAAATTTGCTAACATTTCAGTCTCAACCCTGAATAAAGCAATTGGTTCCTGTATAGAAACTTCAATTGCAGAAATAGAACCTAAATCTGNNAAAAAAGATAAGGATTAACATTATCATAAACAGATTCTGAAAAATTTTCAGGTAATACTATAAAAACATCAATCACCTCGTTTTTTAATAGATCAAGACATCTGCTGTATGCAGCATTATATTGATCTATTTCAGTGCTATTGAAATATGTATAAAGATCCCAGGTGGTGGTATTGGTCTCTACTATTGAGATAAAGATTTCATCATATTGCGAAGAATTTGAACTAAAATCGCCATATGTGGGCATCTCATCCTTAGTTATAATTGCTGCATTAAAAAATTTTGTTGGTCCTTGACCAGTTGTCAACCCAAATACAATAATTAAAATTAGCGGAATGACAAATAACAAAACCAATGTTCTTTTATCAGATTTTATTCGACCAAACTCTTTTTTTATTAAACCGCCGATATTCATAATATCAAGCTCTTAATTTATGGGAATTCCCAAGTATGAAAGTAATTTATTACAAATTTTTAATTTCAGCGATATAAAAATAAAAATTCACGTTGAAGATATATTAAATTATATTCTTAAAAATTTAGTGATGATACTAAAGGCTTTTAAAAACACTAGACTTATATTAAAATTGAGTTAAATTTTGATTTTTTTTCCTAAATCCAACCTAGAAAAGATTTTATTGGTGAGTTAAGTGAAAAAAATTATTCGAGATATGACAAAAGAAGATGAGTATTATGTTGGTACCTGTACTCATGTAAATGAGAATAATATTGAGCGTGAAAATTCTTATCCACGCCGTATATCCTGGCTAAGAAACATGGAAAAANNCACGCCGTATATACTGGCTAAGAAACATGGAAAAGTATGGTTTGAGGGTCAAGGTGGCTCTGTTAGATGGTATTCATGCAGGATTTCTATATGTTATGCCAATTGAAATAAATCCTTGGTCGATTCAAGGAAAAGACTTGATGATGTTTCCTTGCTTAGTATCACATTCTAAATTTGCTAAAAAAGGTATTGGGAAACAGTTAATTAAAGCTGCTGAAAAAGAAACAAAAAGCCAAGATCGTAAAGGGATTGCAACTATAGGATTTTTTTGGGACTTTTGGTTTATGCCGGCAGATTATTTCTTGAAGTTAGGATTTAAAGTTGGAGATAAAAGAGGTAATGAAGCAATTCTTTGGAAACAATTTGATCAAAATGCTGAAGCACCTCATTTCCGAAAGGAAAATTACAAATATATAACAATAAAAGGTAAAATTGTCATAGATTTGTTTTGGAATAGATTTTGTTTAACTAGTGATGTTGAAGCAGAAAGAGTACGAGAGGTAGTCTCAGAATATGGAAGTGATGTTATTTTAAATGAATTTTCAGCAACCGATCAAGAAGTTATACAAAAATATGGAA
>JABAHP010002163.1_pt5 | contig 15144 bp, 12 predicted proteins | sample 7062081 | NCBI WGS metagenome assembly JABAHP01 (sample SAMN14534357, study PRJNA622989) | marine sediment metagenome | biome: marine biome [ENVO:00000428]; feature: marine pelagic biome [ENVO:01000023]; material: deep marine sediment [ENVO:00002113] | place: India: Gulf of Kutch | collected...
CTGATGGCGAGCAGGACGATCACGTAGATCAGCCCGATGACCACGTCCATCGCGCCGATGGCTTCCAGTGCCTCGAGAATCCGTGCCCCACACTCAATGCCCAAGACGGTGCCCACTACCATCACCAGACCCAGCTTGATGTCCACGTGCCCCAGCGCGCGGTGGCGTCTGGCAGCGACGATGGACTTGCCCGTCATATGAGCCAGGTCTGTGCCCACGACGAAATTCATGGGCACACCGGCCCAGAACATCAGCGGGCCGGCGATGAAACCGCCGCCGACGCCGAAAAACCCGCCCAGGATGCCCACGACGAAGCCGATACCGGTCAGCAGCAGCGGGCTGACCGTCACGCCAGCGATAGGGAATTCCATCGCCAAGACCCCTACTATGGCCGCTCCATCCGGAGCTTGTCGAGGAGGAAAGATGTCAGGGCATCCAGCAATGCCCCCTGAGCCACGATCAACATGAGACTGACGACGGCGAAGGCACCCAGGTTGCTGTGAAAGAGTTGAGCCAATGGCTTCCCCAGCATTCGTAGGACAACGGTGGAGTAGGCTGCCACCAGGACGCCATACACGATCAACTCGACCACGAGGTTACGCAGCAGAACCCGCATTCTTTGCTTTTTCATAGTCCCCCTAAGGCTCCAACGGCAGTGGAGTCCACCAATGTGGCCACCGTAGAATGGAACGCCGTCTGGTAAGCCGGGACGGGCAGTCTCGACGACGGGTGCATTCTAGCACAACCTAACCGTGCACGCAAGCCAGATCAACGAACACCAGAGACAGACTCTCGCAATGCTCACCCAAGGCCCACTGTCTGATCACCAACCCGGCAGTACAATCAGCGACATTGCCCTGGGTGGATGAACGCTTGTACGCGCTATATGCGCGTTTAGGCTCAGAATCGGGCTTAATCGCGCACTGGGGTTGACAAACCGCACATCATATGATATAATCATAAACGTGAGTCAACGTCCCCTGCCTGCTTTGATGGCCGAAAGGCGCGAGGCCACCGCTCGGATGGTGGCACAGCAAGGTTCTGTCCGTGTGGCAGACCTGGCGGCTCAGTTTGCCGTCAACCCCGCGACCATCCGACGCGACCTGAGGGCGCTGGAAGAAGAGGGAGCGGTGCGGCGCGTGCACGGCGGAGCCGTCGCCGTCGAACAGGTCAAGCCGGAGGCCGCGTCTATCCGCGCTGAAACCCCGGAGGCACGCATCGGCCAGGCTGTGGCCGAGATGGTGGCCGATGGTGAAACCGTCTTCCTGGGGCCGGGACGGCTTCCATTGGCGGTGGCCTGCTCTCTGACGGCGCACTCACGGCTCACTATCGTCTCCAACGGGCTCGAGGTCGCTCATTGGGTGGCCACCCACACACCCCACACCCTGATCGTCACGGGGGGCCAGGCCGAAGGGCATGACCTGGGATTGGGGGGGCAACTGGCCCGGTCGGCGCTTTCCAGCCTGCGGGCCAATCGTCTGATCCTGGAGCTGGGCGGCGTCAGCGCCACCGGTGGCTTGACCAGCGACAGCCTACCGCAGGCGGAGATCGCGCGGATGCTGCTCGAGATCGGGTCTCAGGTCGTTGTCCTGGTGCCTGCTGAACGAGTGGGCCAGGTGGCAGCGGCGTACATCGCCCCCGTCTCCGAGGCGGACGTCGTCGTCACGGCCCGCGAGGCACCCTCCTCGTTCTTGTGGGACCTGAGCGAGTCAGGTGTGCGGGTTGTATTGGCGTAGTCCTTGACATGGTTCCAGGCATATTTGCGGAAGATGCGCTGTTTACGGCAATCCCAAGATCAATAGAATCGAAAGGAGAGAAGTCAGATGGCAAGTGTAACGTACGAACACGTGACCAAGGAGTTTGGCGATGTAGTCGCGGTCAACGACCTCGACATCCACATCCCCGACAAGGAATTCCTGGTCTTCGTTGGCCCCTCAGGCTGCGGCAAGACCACCTCCCTGCGTCTGTTGGCCGGCCTGGAGGAGATCACCGAGGGCGACATCTACATCGGCGACCGGCTGGTCAACGACGTGCCGCCCAAGGACCGGGACATCGCGATGGTCTTTCAGTCCTACGCGCTGTATCCCCACATGTCAGTCTACGACAACATGGCCTTCGGCCTCAAACTGCGCAAGACGCCCAAGAAGGAGATTGAACGACGCGTGCAGGAGGCGGCGCAGTTGCTGGGCATTGGGGAGCTCCTGGAGCGCAAGCCCAAGCAGCTTTCCGGCGGCCAGCGGCAGCGCGTGGCAGTGGGCCGCGCCATCGTGCGCGAACCGTACGTGTTCCTGATGGACGAGCCGCTCTCCAACCTGGACGCCAAGCTGCGCGTGCAGGCCCGCGCCGAGATCAGCAAGCTGCATCAGCGGCTGGGGACAACCGTCATCTACGTGACCCACGACCAGACCGAGGCCATGACCATGGGAACCCGCATTGCGGTGATGAAGGACGGCCTCCTCCAGCAGGTGGATAGCCCGCAGGTGCTCTACGACACCCCAACCAATATCTTCGTCGCCGGCTTCATCGGCAGCCCGGCTATGAACTTCTTGGACGCCCGCCTGGCCGAGCGTGATGGCAAGGTGGTCGTGGAATGCAAAGACTACCTGCTGGAGATTCCTGACGACAGGACAGACACCTATCGCCCACACCTGGGTCAGGAAGTTGTGTTCGGCATCCGTCCCGAGGACACGCATGACCCCGAGTACGCCCCACCGGGCATCAGCAGTGCGATGATCGAGGCCAAGGTGGATGTGACTGAGTTGATGGGTAACGAGGTCATCGTCTATCTGGTGACGGAGCACACGCAGTTCCTGGGCCGCTTCGATCCGCGGACGGCTGCCCGGGTCGGCAACACGGTACCGGTCGCCCTAAACATGGATCGCATGCATATCTTCGACAAGCAGACGGAAGCAGCGATTCGGTAGGGCGAGTTAGAAGAACACGCAACATACAACGGAACAAGTAGGCAAGGGATGTCATCCCTTGTCTACTTGTGATGTCTACGTGTGTTCTTATGTACGCCAAAGGGAGCAACGATGGCCGACCTGAGCTTGATGCGCGAGCTGGCAATTGAGGGCCAGACCAAGATTCTCTTGCTCGTACTGGACGGGGTTGGCGGACTGCCGATGACGCCTGACGGGCCCACAGAGCTAGAAGCGGCGCACACGCCCAACCTCGACGCGCTGGCCGCGCGTTCTATCTGTGGGTTGAGCACGCCAGTTGCGCCCGGCATCTCCCCGGGCAGTGGGCCTGGGCACCTGTCTCTCTTCGGCTACGATCCGCTGCGCTACGAGATCGGACGAGGGGTGCTGGAGGCGCTGGGCATCGGCTTCGCCCTGCAGCCCGACGACGTGGCGGCCCGAGGCAACTTCTGCACGCTCGACCCTCAGACCGGCCTGATCACCGACCGTCGGGCGGGCCGCATCCCGTCAGAGGTGGGCGCTCGGTTGTGCGAGAAGCTGCGCCACATTGGCCTGCCAGGCGTGGAGACATTCGTCGAACTGGTGAAGGAGTATCGGTTCGTGTTGGTGCTCCGGGGAGACGGACTGCACGACGGTCTGACGGAGACCGATCCGCAACAGGTGGGCAAACCGCCGCTACCGGTCGAGCCGCTGCGCCCCGAGGCTGCCCCCACAGCGGAACTCATCAACCAATGGATGGCCGAGGCGCGGAAGATCCTGTCCGACGAGTACCCAGCCAACGGCTGCAACCTGCGGGGCATCGCCAAGGACCCGGGGCTGCCGCAGATGCCGGAGATCTACAAGCTGCGCTGTGGCGCCATCGCCACCTACCCCATGTATCGCGGCGTGGCCGAACTGGCCGGGATGGATGTGCTGCCCACGGGAGAGACCATCGAGGACGAGGCCAAGACCTTGAGGCAACATTGGGCGGACTACGACTTCTTTTTCTTCCACGTCAAGAAGACCGACAGCCGGGGGGAGGATGGAGACTTTGACGGCAAGGTGAAGGTGATCGAGCACTTCGACGCAGTGCTGCCGGATATCCTGAAGCTGGAGACCACGGCGAGCTCGGTCGAGTCGCCGGATGTGGTCATCGTCACGGGCGATCACTCCACGCCAGCGGTGTGGAAGGCGCACAGTTGGCACGAACTACCGGTGCTGGTGTGGTCGAAGTATATCCGACCCGACGGTGTGGCACAGTTTGGGGAGCGGCCCTGTATGGCCGGTGGGCTGGGGCACATCCACCACACCGATCTGCTGCCCCTCGCGATGGCCTATGCGGGCAGACTGGCCAAGTTCGGGGCCTGATCTGAACCCCTGAGCGACATTCCGAGATCACAGGCCGCCTGGACCCGCGAGGGTTTCGGCGGCTTTTCTGTATCGCGGCCGCGCCAGGTCTCCGTCTCGGGGACGCCCTACGTCGAGCACCAACTTGCACGAGTCTCCCCCGCAATGAGGCCGCGAGCTTTGTGTGCGGAACTTGGTTGGCACACACCGCGGGTCGACCTGCTTCGCAGACCCGCTCTGGCTTCGATGTGCGCGCTCAGGCAGGACGTGATATAATGGCCAGTGCCGCTGATGGACGCTCAATGGCTGGGGAAGGAGCCAAGAAAAGCAACGTATGGAGCCACTGATCGCGGGGGCGCGCGAGTTGGGCATAGCGCTCACTGAACACCACCTGACTGCCTTTGAGAATTGCTATCGGGAGCTGATGGACTGGAACCGGCGCTTCAACCTGACCGCCATCACCGACCGGGAGGGGGTGTTGGTGCGCCACTTCCTGGATTCCCTTTCCTGCCTCCAGGCGTTGCCTTCGGCCGACCTGGCGTCCGGGGCGCGGGTGGTTGACGTGGGCACGGGGGCCGGGTTTCCAGGACTGCCGCTCAAGATCGTCTGCCCGGAGATGCGACTGACGCTACTCGAGGCGACGCGGAAGAAGGTGACCTTCCTGGAGCACATCGTGCATATGCTCGGGCTGCAGGAGACCGAGGTGGTTCACGGACGGGCGGAGGAGCTGGGACGCGACGCGGCCCACCGCGAACGGTACGACTGGGCCGTGGCCCGAGCCGTGGCGGAGATGCCCACGCTGGTGGAGTACCTGCTGCCCCTGGTTCGAGTGGGTGGTGCAGCGTTGGCGCAGAAAGGGGAAGATGCCGCCGCAGAGGTGCACGGGGCCGATGCATCTATCGTGACGCTGGGGGGACGAGTCCGGCAACTGGTGCCGGTGGAGTTGCGCGGCCTGGCCGAGACGCGCTACCTGGTGGTGGTGGATAAAGTAGCAGCCACGTCAGAGAAGTATCCGCGCCGTCCGGGTGTGCCTCAGAAGCGTCCGTTGAGGTAGCGTGTGACGGGTAGACAGGTAGACGCGAAATGGGGCACCGGGCCAACCCTGCTCCTTCCGTCACCCCCCACCCTCATCTACTTCCACAATCGCCCCCCGCACCTGCCACAGCGCGGCCCGCTTCCGGAAGTTGGCGCTGAACATCTCGGGGTCCGTGGCGGTGAGCAGCGCTTGGTCCACGCCGTCTACCTGGGCCAGCAGATGGCGCCGCCGCGCAGCGTCCAACTCGGCCAACACCTCGTCCAGCAGGAGCACTGGCGACTCCCCCGTCTTCTCCCGCATCCACTCCAGTTCGGCCAGTTTGAGCGCCAGCACTGCTGTTCGTTGCTGCCCCCGTGAGCCGTAGACCCCCAGGTCCACCTCATGTGTGCCCTGGCCAGGGCTGCCAGCGATGAAACAGAACTCGTCCCGGTGGGGGCCGGTGAGCGTCATACCGCGCGCAATCTCGTCCCCTCGCCGCGCCCGGAGCGCCTGCCGAAAAGCCTCCACCAACCCCTCAGCATCGACCCCTGGCGGTGGCCCTTCGTAGGGACGCAGGCCCAGCCCCATCTGATATTTCAGCGTGGGTGGAGCGGCCGGGTCGAAGTGGGGTCGGTACTCCAGCCGCAGCCACTCCGCGCTGCCGGTGAGCTGCTGGTGGATGCGGTCGGCATGCCGGGAGAGGGCAGCCACCAATCCGCGGCGACCATTGGCGACCACGACCCCATCGCGGGCCAGCGCCTCTTCGAAAGGGGCCAGTTGAGTCGGATCGCCTCCTTCGTCCCGCAGGTGGCGCAGCACGGCGTTGCGCTGGCGCAGTGCCCGGGTGTAGCGATCCAGCGCCGCACAGTATGGTCCATCCACCTGACACAACGTGGTGTCCAGGTATCGGCGGCGGCCGGCGGGCGATCCAGCGATCAACTCCACGTCCTGCGGCATGAACAACACGACGTTCAGCCGTCCGGCCAGGTCCGCACGGCGCTTGCGGGCCCGATCTACGCGGATCGTCTTCTGCAGCCGTGTCGTGCCGTTGGCCAGCGACTTCTTCTCCAGGACAATCTCCACCTCCTGGACGCGATCTTGGCGCACGACTTCAGCCCACAGGCGGGCGTAGGGCAGCCCCTCTGCCTCAGCCTGCCATTTGATGAGTTGGCGGTCGAGCGGTGTGAGGGGCGAGGAACCCGTGGCGAGAACGTAGATCGCCTCCAACAGGCTGGTCTTGCCCTGGGCGTTGGCGCCGTGAAGCAGCAACGGACGCTCGGGCATCGTGAGTTCCAGGCGGGTGTAGTTGCGGAAGTTGGTCAAGCCGAGGTAGCGGATGCGCATGGTGGCCCTATTGTACACCGAGTGGGCCAAAGGGGAAAGGAAGAAGGCGAAGAACCGGAGCGCGCCGGGCGTGTGAGACAGCCGTCCCAAGAGCGAGGGCTCCCGCGAGCGTGCGGAGGAACCCAGGCTCACACCGGGGCCACGTCCTCCAAAGCGCGCGCGATGCGGGCTGCCACGCGGGCATTATTGAGCAACAGGGCCTCGTTGGCCCGGCGAGCGCGTCCCTCGGTCAGCTCGACCATCCGGCTCAGCAGGAACGGCGTCAGCGCCTTGCCGCCCACGCCAGCCTCCTCCGCCTCCTCTACCGCCTGGGCGATGGCCGCTTCGGCCTCGCCAGACGGAAGCGCGTCGGCCTCAGGGACAGGGACACATACCAGGAGAGCGGCTGGAAGGTCCAGTTCCGCCCGCGCCCGTGCGATCTGTACTACTTCATCGGGTGTCTCGACCCGTGCATCCAAACTCAGGCCCGAGCGCCTGCTGTAGAAAGCGGGGAGTTCGTCGGTACGATAGCCGATCACGGGCACGCCGTAGGTCTCCAGGAATTCCAGTGTGCGCGGCAGGTCGAGGATGACCTTGGCCCCCGCGCAGACGACAACGATGGGGGTCGATGCCAGCGCGATGAGGTCGGCCGAGACGTCCTCGGGGTGGCCCCGGTGCACGCCGCCGATGCCGCCGGTGGCGAATACGCGGATGCCAGCACGATAGGCCAGGTGTACCGTCGCAGCGACGGTCGTGCCGCCGCTGGCGCCCTGAGCCAGCACGAGGGGCAGGTCACGCACGCTAACCTTGCGAGTCGTCCGGTCGGAGGCCAGCCGTGTCAGCTCCGCGTCGGAGAGGCCCACCCTGACCTCGCCCTCCCATACGGCGACGGTGGCCGGCAGCGCCCCTTCCTCGCGCACTGCCGACTTCATACGCCGTGCCACCTCCAGATTGGCTGGCAGTGCAAATCCATGGGTGATGAGCGCCGATTCCAACGCCACCACTGGCGCGTCTTGCGCCAGTGCCCGCGCGATCTCGGAACTGAAGTGCATCCTCGCCCTCATGCGTTCGTCGCCTATTCAGTCCCCAACAGCTCCACTGCCAGCCGTGCGTACACTCCCGCAGCGGCGTAGACATCGGCCAGCTGCACGTGTTCGTCAGCGGTGTGAGCCAGGTGAGGGTCGCCCGGTCCGAACCCCACGGTAGGGATGCCAGCAATCCCGGCCGTGTACACACCCTCGGTCGAGAAGTCCCAGCAGTTGACTCGAGGCCGGTGCTTCAACTGCTCCCGCACAGCACGCCCGGCGCTCACTACCAACGGGTGATCTTCCGCCATCACCCAGGCTGGGTAGAACTCACGGGCATGGCAGGCGTACCCGGTGTAACTGGTGGCGCGGTACCCGGTCACCTCCACTTCCGCACGCACTCCCTCGCGGGCGATGACCCGCTGGACTTCAGCCAGGGCCTTCGTCTCGCTCTCCCCCAGCGTCAGCCGGCGGTCAATGATCAGCTCGCAGCGATCAGGCACGGCATTGCGGCTGCTAGCGCGAGACGACACATCGGTCACTGCTAAGTTGCCGGGACCGAGGAATTCATCGCCCCCCAACTGCTCGGCCAATAGCTCCAAGCCGAATATCAACCGCGCGGCGGTGTAGATGGCGTTGTCGCCCAGTTCGGGGCTAGCAGCGTGGGCGGAGCGTCCATGGGCGACGAGGCGCATCTCCAGCCGTCCGCGTTGGCCGCGGCTGACGGCCAGGTCGGTTGGCTCGCCCAGGACCACCCAATCTGGGCGTATCCCTTCCTCCTCGATCAGTACCCGCGACCCCAATCCCTCGCACGGTTCCTCCTGCACAACGCAGGCCACGACGACATCGCCCTTTAATGCCACCTCCGCATCGCGCAGGAGTTTCGCGCCATAGATCATGGCCGCCAGGCCGCCCTTCATGTCGCAGGCGCCTAGACCGTAGAGCACACCCTCATCGATCGTCGCTCCGAAGGGTTCGCGCTCCCAGGCGTCGGGGTCGCTGACTTGCACCGTGTCCATGTGCCCGTTGAGCATCAAGAGAGGGCCGTGGCCCGACCCGATCCAGCCGACGACGTTCCCGATGCGATCGATGCGCACGTCGCGGAAGCCCAGGCGCTTCATCTCCGCGACGATACGCTCCGCCACCGCACGCTCCTGGGTCGAGGGGCTGGGCGTCTGAACCAAGTCACGCAGGAAATCCACTAGATCTGTTTGATCCTGGAGGCTAAGTCGGAATGTGCTCATTGTCGCTTTCGTCTCTGATATCTCGCGCTGGTGTCGAAGATTGTAGAATGAAACTGCTCATTCGTCAAGGCACTCGCCTCGCCCCGGCAGCGGCGTGCCACTGCAGTTTTCCGCCGGGACCAAGTGTGCTATAATCAGCGTGACTGCGGATTGCGGTCGTTTTCTTGACCGCCGAAGTGCTTTGTGCTAGAATGGCTTAGCCTCTCAGTGGGGGCGTCCCTACAACGGATGATGCTCGATTTAGGTATTGTTATCGTCAGTTACAGCACCTGTGATCTCCTGCGGAACTGCCTGCAGTCGGTCTACGCCAGCCAAGGCGATTTCACCTTTGCAGTCTGCGTCGTGGATAACGCCTCCCCCGACGGCAGCGCCGAGATGGTCGCCGCCGAGTTCCCTCAGGCGCGGCTGATCGCCAACGCAGAGAACATCGGGTACCCCAGCGCCAACAACCAGGGGCTGAGAGCGTTCGGCTTTGCAGAACCCACAGACCCGGAATCCCAGGTCCCGAGATTCGCACTGCTCCTGAACCCGGACACCGAGCTGCCGCCCGAGGCATTGGCGCGGATGCTAAAATTCATGGCCGAGCACCCGGATGCTGGCGTCGCAGGCCCCAAACTGGTACTCCTCGACGGTTCCCTCGATCTGGCCTGCCGGCGGTCATTGCCCACGCCGGAGGTCTGCTTCTATAAGCTGACCGGCCTGTCGCGCCTCTTCCCCCGCAGCCGGCGCTTTGGCCGCTACAACCTGACCTACCTCGATCCCGATCAAGTCGCCCAGGTTGGTTCTGTCGTAGGTGCGTTCATGCTGGTGCGGGCGGAGGCAATCGCACAGGCCGGATTGATGGACGAGCAGTTCTTCATGTATGGCGAAGATCTGGACTGGGCCTACCGCATCCAGGCCGTCGGCTGGAAGGTCTACTACAACCCAGCAGTGACGGTGTCGCATATCAAACGAGCGGCCAGTCGCCACAGTCCGCGGGCTCAGATCGAGTTCTACCGTGCAATGGACATCTTCTATCGAAAACACTATGCTGCGCAGACCGCCTGGTGGCTCCACGCGTTCATCGTGGGCGCCATCTCGGCTCGACAGAAGCTCGAAAGATTGCGACAGACACTGACTTCAGCCAGACAGCGGTCGGGAGCCAGACTATGAGGTTGAAGACGCGAACCCAGATCGTCTTTGTGCTCACGCTCATCATCACCGACATGGTGATGGTGGGACTCGCTTTCACCCTGGCATACTGGATGCGCCGTTGGATCCCCTGGCCAGACCCGGCTCAGGACATGGCAAGCTTACCTGAGTACGCTGGCGTCGTGGTGGCTCAGGTCGGGTCCGTTCTGGGGGTCTTCGCCTTCTCCCGTCTATATCGTCTGGCCCGCGGACCCTCGCGCGTGGACGAGTTCTACTCCATTTTCGCGTTTACAACGGTGGGCGCGCTGATGGGGGTGGCGCTCGCCTCGCTGCTTTACAAGAACAGCCCCCTGGAACTGAACTACTCGCGAGGTATGATCCTCTACGGCTGGGGGCTTTCCATCGCGTTCGTCACCGTCGGCCGGACGGTGCACGCACAAGTCCGCGCCAGACTGCGGAGACAGGGATGGGGACGCGACCGAGTACTCATCGTCGGCACAGACGACGTGGGCCGAATGATCTTTCAGAAGATCCAGTCAAATCCCGGCCTGGGGTACGAGGTAGCTGGATTCGTCGCCAGCAATGGCCAGAAAGGGCCGCCATTGGGGGCTCCCATTCTCGGGCAGGCCAGCGACCTGGCGCCCATCATTGATGAGCATCAGGTTGACGAGGTCATCATCGCCTTGCCGGAGGCGACGCATCAAGACATCCTGATGCTGATTTCGGAGTGCGAGCGGGGCAAGGTGAATATCAAGGTCTTCCCCGATGTGTTCCAGATCATGGCTGGCCAGGTGAGCATTGGTGACCTAGGGGGATTACCACTGCTGACCGTGCGCGACATTGCCCTCCGCGGTTGGAAGCGCACAGCCAAGCGGCTGGTGGATGTCGTAGGGGCAGCCTGCGGGCTTGTTCTGATCTCGCCACTGATGATGCTCATGGCGGCTCTGATCAAGCTGGATTCGCGAGGTCCGGTGTTCTACGCCCAGGAGCGGATGGGGCTTGACGCTCGCCCCTTCCGGATGCTCAAGTTCCGCTCCATGCGGCAGGATGCCGAGGTGCACGGACCGGGCTGGACGGTAGAGGACGATCCCCGCGTCACCCGGCTGGGGCGCGTCATCCGTCGCATCAACGTGGACGAGCTGCCCCAGTTGATCAACGTCCTGATTGGGGAGATGAGTCTGGTGGGGCCCCGGCCCGAGCGGCCCGTCTACGTAAACCAGTTCCGCCGTTCCATCCCGCGCTATATGGACCGCCACTGGGAGAAGGCTGGCATGACGGGCTGGGCGCAGGTCAACGGGCTGCGCGGCGACACATCAATCGTCGAGAGGACCAAGTACGACCTGTGGTATATCGAGAACTGGTCGTTGCTCCTGGATATCAAGATCCTAATCCGCACGTTCTTCAACCTGGTCAGATTGCCAAATGCGTACTGATGCGTCGCGACCGGAAGCAGGTATTCAGCCAGTCGACTCCACTTCGGACGGGGAAGGACGAGCAATACAAAGCACAAGCGTCGCCAGGACTCTGGCGACGCTTTGTGAGTACATCTGGGGTTTGCTGGAGTCGATCACATCCTGCGCCGATTGAGGACGAAGAGCACCGCCACCCCTGCGGCCAAGATCAGCACGAGGATACCGCTGATTCTGGCGACGGTCGCAAAGGTGCGACTGAGGGTCGAACCACCCTCTGGCTCACTGCCCTCCTCGCTCCCTGGCACGGGCTCGGTGGCCTCGCCGGCGGTATCCGCGCTTTCGCTCCGCACGCTGCCAAACTGGACATCAAGGCTGGTTCCTTCTGCCACTGCCACAGGCCACTCTGCCGGACCGCTGGGCGCGTAACCAGGAGGCGAATTCTGAATCACCCTGTAGGCCCCTGCAGCCAGCCCGGTGAAACAGTAGGGCTCACTGATGCCATCCGAAGTGTATCGGTCCACCACGCCGGAGCCATCGGCGAGCGTGAATTCCGCGTTGGGCAGAAGCTCCTCATTTTCCGCGTCTCGGAACGTGTCGTCGTTCCGGTCGTGATAGGCCAGCACGCAGATGGACGCTCCGCCCTCGGTGGCTGAATCGCCTGCCCCAGGGGCTGGCGTGGGCGTGGGGGGCGCGGGTGGCGGCGTTGGTGTAGGCGTCTCGCTAGGCAAGGAGATCACCAGTTCCTGGCCCGGCACGATGATATCGCTGGAACCAAGCGCGCTGGCGTTGAGCTGGCGGATCTGATCCACGTCCACGCCGTACATCAGCGCGATGCCAAACAGCGTGTCACCGCTTTCGACGACGTGGACGATGGCACCGTCAGGCCGAGGCGTGGGGGTCGGCCGTGGGGTGGGAGAAGGACCAGGAGTAGCTGTGGCCGGTGCGGGCTGGGGGGTGTTCGTTGGCGACGCTGGCGCCGTGGTGTATACCAGGGAGGCATCGTCCCAATAGACGTCGTTGTGTTTGTAGGGCCACTTGGCGGTCGCCCGCAGGAAAACGGTGACCGTGCCCCCCTCCCCCACCTGCGCCTCCGCCGGGCCGATCAGTCGGTAATCATCGTAGGAATAGCCGCTGGCCCAGATGACCCCCGAGCTCCAGGGATCGGTGCCCCCATTGGGGTCAATGCCCACGCGGAAAAGCATCTGGTAGTCGTCGCCACAGGAGTAGGGGCCGCCTTCGTCCTCATCGCAGGCCCAGGCATGCGCGTAGGCCGAGAGCTGAATGGTGGCTTGAGGGCTCAGGCCGGTGACGACCTGATAGATGCCAGAATCAATGGAACGGAAGAAGCCGAACTGCATCACCGCGTATTTGCCGCTTCGGACGCGGGCCGGCGGCCCTACGAAAGGATCATCGTTGGGGATGACCTTGCACTCCGGCCGGCCATAGTTCCGCCCGTCCGCGGGGTTCTCCCCCTCACTCCAGTAGGTGACCCATTTCTCAGGGGTAAAGATCTCCGAGTACGTCGCGCCCGTGTGGGTGTCACGGGTCCAGTTGCCGTCGCACCAACCAGAGGAGGGACAGTTGATCCCCTCAAACCCTGGGTTCTGCAGCAGATTTTCTCCGTCTTGTGCTGGCCATCTCACGACCGGCACGGCCAGAGAAGAGACCGGCACCATCCCCACCAGCACGGCCGCCAGAAGGATGCCGATCAATGTCCGTCTTTGAATCATCATACCCTCCCTTTGCTGACCTACCGTCCATCACTCCCTACATGGCGGCGACGAGGTACATACACAAGGGTTCGCGGCCACGATTGGCCGCGAAGTAGGCTGGCCGCTGGGCCGTGAGGATGTCCGAGTCGCCGCACTTGCCAAAGCGGGCGAATTATAGCACAATGCAAGTGCTTGTCAAACATCTGAAAGTTGCAGCGATGGAGCCTCTATGCGCGTACTGATGATCTCCAAAGCCTGTCTGGTGGGAGCCTACCAGCGCAAACTGGAGGAAATCGCCCGCTTCCCGGACATCGAACTCATGGTCGTCGTGCCGCCATTGTGGCGCGATGGCAGTCGCGTCATCCGTTTGGAACGGGCCCACACTGCCGGCTACGAACTAGTCGTCGAACCCATCGCGTGCAGCGGCAGCTTCCACCTGCACTTCTACCCTCGGCTGCGAGGCAGGCTCCGCGCCTTCGCCCCTGACGTCGTCCACGTGGACGAGGAACCCTATAACTTCGCCACTTTCCACGCGCTGCGGATGGCCAAGGGATTCGGGGCGCGTGTGCTGTGGTTCAGCTGGCAGAACCTGAACCGCAACTATCCGCTCCCCTTCCGGTTGGTCGAGAACTACAACCTGCGCCGTGCCGATTATGCCATCGCGGGCAGCTCCGGGGCTGCAGCCGTCTGGCGGGAGAAGGGCTACCGTGGCCGCCTGGCTGTCATACCCCAGTTCGGCGTGGACCCCGAACTCTTCACTCCGCGCCCTGGCGGACGAGACCCCGCTCGCGGCTTTCTTGTCGGGTACGTGGGGCGGTTGGTGCCGGAGAAAGGGGTCGACCTGTTGCTGGAGGCGGCAGCGGGGATGGATGTTGGGTGGCGCTTGGCCATCGTGGGCGCAGGGACGGAGCGAGGCCATCTTGAGACGCTTGTCCGCCGCCGGGGTCTGGCCGGCCGGGTCTCCTTTGAGGGGCAAATCCCCTCCATGCGCATGCCAGCCTTCTATCGGGAACTGGATGCCCTGGTGCTTCCCTCCCGCTCCCGTCCCAACTGGGTCGAGCAATTCGGGCGCGTGCTGATCGAGGCCATGGCCTGCGGTGTGCCGGTCGTCGGCTCCGACTGCGGCGAGATCCCCAACGTGGTGGGCCATGCCGGGCTGATCTTCCCGGAGGAGGACACGGAGGCACTGCGGGAACGGCTGATGTGCCTGGGGCGTGACCTCGACCTGTGGGCCGACCTGGCCCGGCGCGGGCGGCAGCGGGTACTGGCTCATTTCACGCAGGCGCAGGTCGCGGCGCAGACCGTGGCAGTGTATCGGGAGTTGGCAGGTTGATAGCTCGATAGACCGAAAGATTCGTGACCAGCCCCATTGACCGGTTCTCCAACGCACCAACATAATACTTGCGAAAGGAGCACACATGTTTGCCACGTTCGACGAAGCGCGACGCTACGTGGAAGCGCACGAAGTACAGATGGTTGATCTCAAGTTCACCGATCTGTGGGGACGGTGGCACCATCTCACGATCTCCGCGAGTCAGTTCGCCCCGGCGCTCATGGAGGATGGCGTCGGCTTCGATGGCTCCGCCGTCGGCCTCAAGTCAGTCAAGGCCGGTGACATGGTGCTGGTGCCCGATCTGACCACCGGTTTTGTCGACCCTTTCTGGGACATGCCCACGCTCAGTTTCATCTGCACGACGCTGGAGGCAGATACCAAGGCAACCTTCGCCAACGACCCGCGGAACATCGCCCGCCGTGCCGAAGAATACCTGGTGCACAGCAGCGTCGCGGATCGCAGCCAGTGGGGGCCGGAGTTCGAGTTCTATGTATTCGATAGCGTGGCCTATGAGAATGATATGAACCGCTCCGGCTATAGCGTCGAGTCGGGGGAGGCCACTTGGCACAGTGGCGCCGGGGGGCATGGCCACTACATTCCCCTCCATGGCGGTTATCATGCCATCCCTCCGAAGGACACCCTCCACAACCTGCGTGCCGAGGTGTGCTTGCATCTTCAGGCAATGAGGGTACCGGTCAAGTA
>JABAHP010000580.1_pt2 | contig 15143 bp, 14 predicted proteins | sample 7062081 | NCBI WGS metagenome assembly JABAHP01 (sample SAMN14534357, study PRJNA622989) | marine sediment metagenome | biome: marine biome [ENVO:00000428]; feature: marine pelagic biome [ENVO:01000023]; material: deep marine sediment [ENVO:00002113] | place: India: Gulf of Kutch | collected...
TATTCATCTAATTTGATATGCATGCTATTTAACTCCCTTTTTTCTCTGCTCTTGTCTCAATCGTATCAATTTGGGTCATATTGTCAAGGGAGATAATTGCAGAGAATGTAACCGATTTGAATAATTAATGTTTTATCGACTAGAAGGTTCATCCTGCAATCAAAAGAAGACGGGTTGGGGGTACATTCAGTCGTCAGAGTGCCCAGGAGATGTTCGTTCAGAAGGAGGCGGCTCTCCGGTCAGCCACAGTTCTTCGATGAATCCGAAGACATTGTTAAAAAAATTGAAATCAGGACTGTCCGAAACCTTTTCTATTTCGGCTCCGATAAGGTAGCCGTTGTCTTTCTCAGCTCCACAATATCTTATTGTTGCATTCAGGGTCAGATGCTTTTTCATGCTGTGTTCGGTGATGAGCGTGAATGTGTGAACAGTCCCTTCCTTCAGAAGGGCTGGACTCAGAGCCTGAAAACCCCTTTTGCTGAAGTTGATCAGTTCCATGGTGAGCATGGAGCCATTAATTTCGGTGGTGATAGTGATATATTTACGATAGTCGTCAGGAAGCGGATATCGAATTTCACGCCTTTTTTCGTTGGATTCGCGTTCAATAAAGAATATCTCCCTCAGGTCCTTTGCCATCTGAAGATAATTGACCCAGTTCGCAAGTTCATGAGAATTGTCAAGGGCCATCCGGACAAATCGTTTTACGTCATTGACGTCGTCTTTTCCCAGGGCGTGATTGAGAGTAAGAGCAATTCCGAATGTTTTATTGATAACCATGTCGGTGATACAGGCCATCTGCTTCCGATTATCGATGATACATTCCGAGGTGGCGCTGCCGCATATCCTTTTGCATCGTTCGACAAGCAGGTTTTCCAACTCGTTACTCCCGGTAAATATAAAAGTTAAACCCTTTCGGTTTTCTCCATTCCGTACCTTGGTATATCCTAATCCGAGGACCTCACCAAGTCAATACCGTGGACCGGTGCGCGGTTTTCGTCCGGCAGGACAGTCATGATAATATATGATAATGAACGAAGGAACTATTATTACTGAGGTAAAGGACCTCTATCGTATTATTGCGCTGAGTCCGCTCAGGCGTACACCAGGAGTCTGGTTCGACCTCGTCCCCCTTGAGATGATAGGAAAGGTGGACTCCATTGACCGGGTGATACACGAGGGGGATGCGGTATCGCCCGGTCCGGTTGAAGGGGTCGAGCGCCCCTGGTATATGCATCCCTCTCAGGACGATAACCTTCTCGTTCTGCATGGCACGAGGTACGTTGATGTGTATACCCCATCACATGGCAGGATAGAAAGCTTTGTGGTGAGCCCCAACAGGGTGGAGCATGACGGAAAGGTGGTACATGACGGACCCGCCATGCTTGTCTGGCCAAGGCAGGTTTTCCATCGCATTGTCAGCGATGCCCGGACCGGATCGGCAAGCCTGAACCTTGCGGTCCACTATTCCGGGTTCGATATCCGGACCAATTTCAGCATCTATGATGTTGATACAGAAACCGGGGAATACCGTGTTATACGCGAGGGCCATCTCGACCAGCCCTGATGTCCCGTACACAGGCAGGAAGCTCCCGTGCCAGCCCTGTTATAATATTAGACACTACTTGACAGGGGAGACACTATGAGGTATTTCGCTTACATACTGCTGATCATGGCAGGGGCTTTTGTATTGATGGGGTGTTCATCAGATCCTTCAGCGGTGGCCGAGCGCCTTGAGGCCCAATTTATAAAATATGGCTCTTATACCAGCGGTACCTGCACATATGAGTTCAAGTCATTCAGATACGACAAGGGCAGCGTCTTCTACAACCGTGAGGTCGTCTGCGGCAGCGGGAATCCCCCTAGACGTTCGATCTTCGAACACAATGTTGCACTTCGTGACCTGGACCCCGACGCTCCCACCGGAAAGATAGACGATTATGGGGATCCCATGTTCTTCGCCATCTGTAAACGGGACGCCATGTGCGTGGAAGGTATTGAGCGATATGAACATGACCCCCGGGGGGAAGAGGGGGCGGTGGATTTTTCATATATGACTGTGATGTTCCGCCTGTCGGACGACATCCCGGAAAAGGAACTCAAAGCCCTGGGCAAGGAGTTCCGGCACATGATGGAACTTGACGCGGAGGGGCGCTAGAAAGACGGCACCGAATACGTGAGCATGACCATGAAAAAAAAGAATCCAAGCCCGAAAAGCGCAACATAGAAGGTCCCCAGCGCTTGTAAGTCCTCATCCAGAGGGGAGGGGGGAGAAATACCGAACTCGGAGGGGTCGAAGAAAGGTTCTCCTGCCCGTTTGATAACCGCTCTTGCAAAATGGGAAGCCCAGAACGGCGTGTTGCCATGAAACATGTAACTGTCAAACAGCGGCTCCATCTGAACATCTTCCAGAGACGAACCAAACCAGAACCGGTAGGCGGCGTGGAAGAGACTATATTCGGATATTTGTAGGAGCTGGGCGGCACAGCCGATACGGTCACTGTAGCAGTTCCGGTTTGAGTGATTCTGCCTGTGTTCGATGTCCATGGCTGTTCATCCGTACCTGTTTACCTAATTTTACTCCCGTTTGAAGAGGCTGTGAATACCCGACTCCTGATAATTGCCGATAAAGGAATATAATGAAGTTGAGAGGCCGTATGTGGGCGCTTCAACCGAAAGGGGGGTGAACGCTGTGCATAGCGACAGCATCATTCTTTTCGGGGTTGAACATGGTTTCGGGGAACTCTTCTGGTTTGTATGCCCTTCGTGCTGGAATGTTATGAGATCGGTCTGCTGGGAGGACGGAAGCGTACAGGAATTTTGTGCCGTCTGTGAACGAATGACATGTAGTTGAGTGTCTCCTCGATCAACTGGTGTGTTTGCTTATTATTCATTTCGTCTCAGACGGGTGGAGTTCGGCACTCTCTTGCTCCGGTATAAATAATTACAGGCGGTTGAAATTTGTAAAGCGCATGCGCTCTGGTATAATTATGCATGGAAGAAGGAACACGGCAACTGCATTCCCATCTGGAGCAGTGGATGATCTTCATGGATGGGGAAGCCTTTACCCGCAGGGCCGAAGCTTTTGCACAAAAAGCCGGCATAGAGCTTGAACCGGGCCCCCACTACCGCCCCGGAGTGTTCTACTGGTTCCCCTTTTCATACCCCGGTGATCTGTTGTGTAATCCGGAGGGAAAGCTTCATCTGAAGACACCGCCCACCCGTTCCTTTTACTACACAAGTGCTTCGGGCGGAGTAAAAGGCGTTGAAGCCGCAAAGAAGGATATATGGAAGCTGGGATTTGAGCCGAAGGTCTTTCGCCGTGCCGGTCGTGGGGCAAAGGTAAAAGGGGTCGAAGTCTCCCTGGTAACCGATGCTCTTTCGAACGCCTATAACCAGAACTATGATATTGCAGTCCTTGTAGCAGGTGATGCGGCTTATGCGCCGCTTGTAGAAGAGCTCAAGAGGCTGGGCAAGATAGTATATGTTGTTTTTTTCTCTCTCGAAGAAGAAAATGCGCCGCTTCAGTATGCGGCCGATATATTTCTTGATCTGGACTCGCGCTTCCTTAGCCACTCGGGGGGGCGGTAGGAAATCCTTCCGGAAGGCTGCAAGTGTCGGCGATGTCTTAATTACCGTTGATAGAAACAGGGTGTTTCTGCGTGTAAGTCCGGGGCAAAGACACCCCGGACTGTTTTTATCCATAGTTGGGGTATATGAAAAAGCGCTGTCCCTTCCCTGGCAGGTTTTGCCGAATACATTTGATTAACCTGTTTCAGTCTGTCCGATTCGCTTTGTTAACGGGGCAGTTCCGAAAAGCCGGTTATTCACATAATATCTCATTGTCCGCCACAAATATCTTGATGGGCGGTTGACGGTTCTGAGCGCGTGGTAGAGGAGGTCGCGGGCCTTTCGGGGGCTGAGGTGTGGATGGTCCCATACAAGGTTATAGGAATCATAATGCTTCCAGTCATGGTCGATGATCTTGTCCTCCAGCTGCTTCCACAGGGGTGTGCCGGGGTAAGGGGTGAGTATGGTGAACTGCATAAGAAAGAATCCCCAGCGTGAGAGTTCCCTGATGTCCTCCCTGATGCTCTGTTCTGTGTCACCGGGGAACCCCAGCATATAAGTACCGCAGGGGAAGCAGCCATGAGCCTTAAGCTCGTCGATGACCTCGCGGATGAGAGCGGCATTCACGCGCTTCCTGACAAAGCTCAGGTTCTCGTCTCTTATTGACTCTACTCCGATGATTGCACTGTGGAGCCCTTTCAGTTTGAGTTCACTTACCCTGCCTACGATACGGTCTGCCCGGGTCAGGCATACCCACCGAAGGTTCCGGCTTGCAAGCTCGTCAATGATATGGTTTGACTGTGCTGTGTTGTCAAGAAACGTCTCGTCAAATATGATGACCGGACTTGCGTGCGCCCATGCATAAATGTCCAGCACGTCCTCTATTCCGGTAAGGGTTGTTTCCGTATCTTCTGCAGTAAACCAGGGGGTTGGACAGAAGCTGCACCCTGCTTTGCATCCACGTTTTGTATAAAGGTATCCGACATTTTCCTCGAATCCTGCCCATGATGCTTTGCCGATAATGGCGGGATGCCGTATAGTACTGCTGTGTGCCCCTATGAGCGCCCGACAGACCTCGGCTTCGCAATTGCCCGGAAATACCCGGTTAAAGTGCTCCGCTATGCCGGGCGTCATGACGCCGTAATTTCCACCCCAGACGTCGGCTCCGTGTGCCTTTGCCTCCTCTGCCATGGCGACCGCCTCCGGGGCGGTCCAGGTAAAAAAACTGACGCCGATGATATCGTATCCTTTTTTGAGCGCTGCCCGATACTCATCCCAGGTGGGGTACTCAAGGATCTCAGTTCCGGGGATGTTCTCTCTGAGAAAACGCAGGCCGAAGGGAGGATTGGAGACACGAAGCTGGAAGGGGCCCGGGCTCATGGCGGTCCAGCTCTGATAGGAACTTGTGGTATCAAACCGTTTGCCTTTCAGGGAATTGCTTTTGTGCAGGATATCCGATGGAACGGTTGTGAACAGGGCCTTAGGGCGATACATGGTTGCCTCCTGTGCTTTGCGTGGCACTGTAATGGCGCCAGGCAGAGTTATATCGGTATTGCGTTTTTCTGACCCGGATCGAGTATGCGGGGTAGTTTTTCCTCTATAAGGTTTTCATGACTGTCATACAGTCCGTCCTCGTAGCGCTTCAGCACCTCAACGTAGCGCTCCATGGTTCTGATGACCGGTCTCATGCTGTAGTACTGGGCGATATAGTCGGTGCTCCTTTCCCGCAAGAGCGCACCGTATCGCCTGCGTGCCGAATAGAATCGGTACAGTCCGTTTATGAGTTCCTGCTGCAGTGTGCTTGGCTTCATGCGTTTGGGATAAAAAATGACAAAGTTTCCGTTATAGAAGCGCCAGTCGTTGTGGATGAACCGGTTATCAGGGATCGCCTGCGGGGTTCCATGGAGCTTTTCCCTTCCAGGGAAATCATACAGGGTAAGGGCACAGACTGCCCCGACCTGGTGCTCGATAAGAAAAGTGAAAGTATCGTGGATGGTTGCCCTTGTGTCCCGGTCGGCTCCGAGGACGAGGCTGGCGAATATCCCCATGCCATGGGAATAAATGGTCCTGATGCTTTTGACCACGTCGTCGAGTTTCTGCTTCTTGTGGTAAAGGTCCAGTGAGTCGTTGTTTATTGACTCGATACCAAGGTAAATGCGATAGACGCCAGCCCGGTACATGAGCGCCAGCAGTTCCTCGTCCCTGCTCAATTCGACCCTTGCAAAGACCAGAAGCTGGAGCTTTCTTTCTCCGAACTCCTTAATGATCCGGTTCAGCAATTGCCCAGTGCGTTTCCGGTTTATTGTGAACTCGTTGTCTACGACATAGAACCAGGGGGACCTGAGGTGCCTGTACTTGTTTTTCATGTCGGTGATAACTGAGTCAATGCTCCGCATGCGGTAGGTGTTGCCGAGCTCGATCCTGCCGAAGCAGAACACGCATTGATGGGGACATCCTCGGGTGGTCTGGAGTATCTGTGCGTTTACCCATATGNNCCATATGCGACGGTGGCGGAGGTAGTTTTTTAGCATGTCGAGCCGGGAATAGGGCCTGTAATTTTCAATGAGAGTTATGTCGGGAACAAGATCTATATCCTTCATGAAGGGACGGTCCTGGTTGTGCACTATCGCCCCGCATTTATCACGGTACGAGATGCCCTTGATGGAATCTACGTGTCTTCCCTCGTCCAGGGCTCTGAGGAGTTCGACCACAGTTTCCTCTCCCTCATTGCGCACGGCGTAGTCGCCGTGCGCCAGGCAGTCCCCGGGGAGCATGCTGGCATGACTTCCGCCGAATATGATGGGTGCGGAACTTTGTGCGCGTATCCTGTCGGCCATGGCGTATCCACGTCTGGAGCAGTAGGACATCAGGGAGAAGCAGACATAGTCGGCATTGAAGACATAGTCCCAGTCAATTTCGCAACGGACGAACTCTGAGAATGTACGTATCTCATACCCCGCGTCCCTTATCGCGGTCGGTACGGTAATAGACCCGTATCGGGGAAGGTTCATGATCCTGCTGAATCCTTCGAGGGGTGGGGACTCTTCCAGTGGTGATATCAGGGCGACCTTCTTCATGGTTCAGTCTCGGTTGCTTAAAATTCAGCAGTTGCAAAATAAACTTCCGCTGTCCCCCTCATTAATTTTTAATCTGCACAACTTATATTAAACTTGAAGTAAGCTTAAAATCAACTGTGGCGAGTTTGTGTTCTGAATATTACTGCCGTGAAGGGTGGTATTGAATAACAGTGATGTGCCCTCTCAGGGGGCTTGCTGGTGCTCTTCAGGGGAAGGCCATTGTGTGTCAACAATCCCTTCCATCTCGATTCCTCGCATGGAGAGCTTGATTTTCAGGGGGATATCGATGTTGATCCTGGTGATATAATCCACGTCCTCCTCCGCGTCGCCAAAGCCAAACCGCACACCACCGCGAAGGGTGATGCTTATCTCGTCCGGGAGGCGCGAATAATATTCACGGGGAACATGATAAATAATCCCGGGGGTCAGAAAATAGCTGTGTGCAGAGCCTTCGTCAATGGCATCGGTGATCCACACGGCCTCCACCGCCGCATCGTAATCTCCGAAGGGATAAGTGGTGCCGATGGCAGTCCGAAGGGTATTGTTCGGCTTTTCATCAACGGGTCCTCCATAGACAAAATCAAGGCCTATGGAGCTGGATACCTTGTGCTTCCGCTTCTCTGCAGGCACGGGAAATTTCCTGGTGAAAATGACTCTTGGCCTGACATGCGTGTATTCACCCGATACTCCCGGATGGTCTCCGGTCGGAATATCGACCGAAAGGGCGGTGGCAGCGCTTATGTCTTTTTTCAGCCACTTCCGCCATCCGTATTTCGCACCGAATGATATCTCGGAGACCCCGGCGTGGTGCTCCTGACGATACGGATTATTTATAAGCGTATGGAACGTCATATCGGTTTCCCACTTTATGGGAAGCCCCAGCTTAAAACGAAGAGGGTTCCGCACATAACCCCGCTCGAACAGGTCTTCGACCTTTGGGGACATGAAGATATCCAGTGAATAAGGTTCAAGGATATCGGCGAGATCTTCATCGAATATCGATCCACCCGTGCCATTGCTGTCGGACTGTTCTTCATCGCCATGGTCCTGGGCGCAGCAGGGAGAAAAACACATCAGGAGAACAGCGATATATACTGCGCAGGCTGCAAAAATGCGAAATGGGGTCATTGCACGTTTCCGGGATGGGCAGAATCAGTTATATAGCGGCGTCTCCGCTCTCTCCGGTACGGATGCGAATGACATCTTTCAGGTCATAGACAAAAATCTTCCCGTCCCCTATTTCCCCGGTCCGGGCTGAATCGGTGATGGCCTTAATGACCTGCTCGGCCTTTTCGTCGGGAACTGCCGCCTCTATCTTTATTTTCGGGAGGAACTGCACCTCATACTCCACCCCGCGATATAGTTCCATGTGTCCCTTCTGCTTGCCGAATCCCTTGACCTCCGTGAGCGTCATCCCTTCGATGCCCACTTCCGTAAGGGCTTTCCGTACATCTTCTAGCTTGAAGTGCTTTATTACTGCTGATATCATTTTCATGACATTTACCCCCACTTTGGATTATTCTAACTCATGGGATACATAAGTATTATAACCTGTAAACTGCTTTTTTCCTGAGATTTTCATGCCACTGGACGAACACCTGAAAAAGGAGATCATCGAGGCCGCAGCCGGAACCGCTGATGCGGGCCGCGCTGAACGCAATCTCATCCGGCTCTTTGAGACAGGGAATGAGGCGCTAGGGCGCCTTTCCAGTTACATTCCGCAGACAGCTGATCTTTTTGCCGCAAGCCAGTTTCTCGCAAACTTCTGTGTGGCCTTTCCAGAGGAACTGGAAATGGCCTATGCCGAACTTCATATTCCCCTGGGCAGCGAACTGTTATCGTCGAGGGCGACCGAAGAATTCGCCCTGAAAGAGGAGATGGACCAGCGTGAGTTCATGAGGCGTCTCCGGCTGTATAAAAAACGGTATCTGCTCCGGATTACCCTCAGGGACCTTCGGAAGACGATCGGGATAACCGACGCCATGGACGAGCTTACTACTCTGGCCGAAGAGATCCTTGAGTTCACCCTGGACTTCTGCTTCAGCTCAAATATCAAGAGGTTTGGCTCACCTCCGGGAGGGGAGCCGATGATGTCCATTATTGCCCTGGGGAAGTTGGGCGGCGCGGAGATCAACTACAGTTCGGATGTCGACATTATCGCGGTCTACGCCGATATGCAGGGTGAAACCTCCGGAGTTCAAGGCCCGACCGGCGTTACCATGGGACGGATCAGCGTGCATGAGTTCTATTGCAAGGTCGTTGAGCAGCTTAACAAGGTCCTTTCCACTGTGACGGATGAGGGGATCGGTTATCGGGTGGATTTGAGACTCAGGCCCCAGGGACAGAAGGGTGATATTGCCATGCCTCTGAGTGCCTACCGTGCGTACTATGAGTCATGGGGTCGCACTTGGGAGCGTATGACCCTTATCCGGGCCAGGCACGTGGCGGGGGATACTTCGCTTGGCGAGGCGTTTTTCCAGGTCATTGACCCCTTTGTCTGGCGCAGGACCGTGGATTATTCAGATATCGAGGAGATCCGGGCGCTCAAGAAAAAGATCGATTCCACCTTCACCCGTGACGATATTAAGCGGGGTCACGGAGGGATCAGGGAAGCCGAGTTTTTTGTAAATACTTTCCAGCTCCTGTACGGGGGGGAGCACAGGGGCCTGAGAACACATCGACTGCTTGATGCCATAGAGGCTATCGGCTCCATGGGTATTGTTCCCCGGGAGGACCTGAGGGATCTCGCGGACAGCTATCTTTATCTCAGGCGTGTGGAGCATCTGCTTCAGATGAGGGACGACCTGCAGACCTACACGCTGCCATCGGGGCAGGTGGAGCGGGAAGCCCTGGGAAGGCTTATGGGATTTCCTTCAGGCGGGGTTTTTCTTTCGGACACCCGGGTCAAGAGAATGAAAATAAAGAATATGTATAACTCGCTCCTTGGAACCCGGGAAGACATCAATGCGGAGGCACTGACCCTTCTGGAGAGCGACCTCTCCGAAGCCGAACTGCACGGGTACCTGAACTTCCGGCGTGTGCTTAACCCTGACGCCTGTCTGGGGACCCTAAAGCGTATTCGCCAGCAGTTCGAAGTGCCCCGTACCCAAGGGGAAAGGACAGCCATGCGGCGGGTGATCCCCGGCCTTCTGGAGATGGCACTTGAGGCGGAAAGCCCTGACCGCGCCCTGTCCGGCCTTGAGGATTTTTTTGAAAAGCACGGTATCAGTGAAGCCTACCTTACGGCCCTTACCGAAGAAAAGGCACTTACGAAAGGTATCATCAAAGTATTTTCCCTGAGCCCCTTTCTCACTCGTCTTTTTTTAAGCAGGAAACGGTACCTCAACGTTCTGGTCGAGGAGATGCCGATCCGCAAGTCACTGCGCCGCGTCCGGGAGGAACTTGGCCGCGAAGTCAAACGCGGCAAACCGGGAGGCAGCGCGCTGCAGGGGCGGCTTATGCGGTACAAGGCGGTCGAATGGCTCCGGCTTGGCATGTTCTTTCTCTCCGGGGTGTTGACCGCGTATGACCTGCAGCGCTACCTGAGCCATCTTGCCGACGCTCTGGTAGGAGCAGCAGTAACCGAGGCCGACGCCGAAGGAGGGTTTGCGGTCGTGGCCCTGGGCAAGCACGGGGGGCGTGAGCTTACTTACGAATCAGACCTCGACCTGATATTCGTGGCCGAGACGCCGGAAGGGTTGATAACTGCCGAGCGGGTCTTCAAGACCCTTACGGCCTATACCGACCGGGGCATCCTTTATGATGTTGATATGCGCCTGCGGCCGGACGGAACCAAGGGGTCGCTTGTAAAAGACCTTGAAGGATACCGCCGCTATTATCTTGAGAAGGCAGGGAACTGGGAAGTTCAGGCGTTGACCAAGGCCCGGTTCATAGCCGGGGACAGAGTTTTCGGGGATCGCTTTATCTGCATGGCGCATGAAGTCCTTGGCACAAGGGGCGGCGACATAACCTGGGGCGATATCCGTTCAATGCGGGAACGGATAGTTGCGGAACATGGGAAAAAGCCTGGCGGGAGGGACATCAAGACCGGCCCGGGGGGGATGGAGGATGTCGAGTTCTTCGTCCAGTGGATGCAGTTGCAGGCGGCTTCACAGGGACGACTGGGCGTACTGGTGCAGGATACCCAGGCTGCCTTAGCGCGGATGGCTCATCGGGAAATGATAATGGCGGAAGCATACAAGGCACTGAAAGAGGCATATGCGTACCATACACGCCTGAAAACATTTCTTCGGCTGAACGAGGAGAAAACACTTGCCCTGGAGGGGGAAGCTGCACGGCTGGTTCCGGAATTCATGGGGCATAAGGGATCTCATGCGGACAGCGAATTTTTGAAACAACTGGAACATCACCTGGATGCGGTCAGGAGGTTCGCACATCCACAGGGCTGAGCCTGTTTTGCTTGTTGAAACACGCCGGGTTCTGATAACATTGATTTCAGTAAAAAATTACACAAATGGAGTGGGAAAGTGGACAAGCATGTTGTCTGGCATGAGCAGCTTGTAAGTCGAAGGGAGCGAAATGTCATGAACAAGCACCGGAGTATTCTGGTGTGGTTCACCGGTCTTTCCGCTTCGGGTAAATCCACCATCGCGCATCACCTGGAAAAAGAGCTTTTTGAGCGGGGCGTTCGCTCCTATGTCCTTGACGGGGACAACGTCCGGCATGGGATAAGCAACAATCTCGGCTTCAGCCGCGAGGACAGGCGCGAAAACCTTCGGCGTATTGCCGAGGTCTCGAAGCTCATGGTCGATTCCGGTGTAGTAGTTCTTTCCGCCTTTGTTTCTCCGTACCGTGAGGACCGCAGCTATGTGCGCGAAATCGTGGGTGCTGACGATTTTGTAGAGGTTTACGTCAGATGCCCGGTGGAGGTGTGCGAACAGCGTGATCCAAAGGGACTGTACAAAAAGGCCCGGGCCGGAGTGATCAAGGGATATACCGGCATCGACGCTCCTTACGAGGAACCCCAGAGCCCTGACGTTGTGCTGGATACCATGGAACTTGATGTTGAAGACGCGGTGCGCAAGGTGCTTGAGTACCTGGACAGTAGAAAAGTGATCCTTTTGATGTAATGGCCGATGAACTGAAGGATAAGCTGGCGCCGCTTGTAGCTCTCTCCCACAGCGCCGGGCAGGCGATCCTGGAAATTTACGGCACGGAGGACTTCGGTGTCGAGTACAAGGAGGACGATTCTCCGCTGACCAGGGCCGACCGCCGTTCGCATGAGGTTATCGCCAAAGGTCTCCGTGAACTGACCCCCGCTATTCCGGTCATGAGCGAGGAAGGAAGTTCCGTGCCTTACGCAGAACGCAAGGACTGGCGGGAATTCTACCTGGTCGACCCCCTTGACGGGACCAAGGAGTTCATCAAGCGCAACGGGGAGTTCACGGTCAATATTTCCCTCATCCGGGACGGCATGCCTGTGCTGGGTGTTGTGCATGTGCCGATTCGCGGCACAACATATTATGCCGCCAAAGGCCACGGCGCGTGGAGGCAGAAGGAAAGCGGAGAGCCTGTTGCCCTGCAGGTAAGGAAAGATATAGACGGACCGCTTGTGGTATGCGCCAGCCGTTCGCATGGTTCGGAGGCGCTTGAGGAGTTCCTTTCACAGATCGAGATAGAGGACCGTATATCAGCAGGAAGCGCCCTGAAGTTCTGCCTCGTGGCCGAAGGGCAGGCACATTTTTATCCGCGCTTCGGCCCGACATGGGAGTGGGATACGGGGGCCGGACATGCCGTTATCCTGGAGGCCGGAGGACGTGTGGTGGATATAAAGGGCGTTGAGGAACTTAAGTACAACAAGGAAATCTTGAAACACCGGGGTTTTATTGTTGCCCCAGAGGCCCTGCTGGCAAAGTTCCGGGACAAACTTTAGTCAGGTTTACTTATTCTTTCAGCTCCGCTATTGCATCCTTGAACGACTTCAGTTGCTGGTACTCATACAAGACACTCATGGCGGCGCTTTCGGTGATAATCCCCACTTCTTCCAGGGCGGCAACGGGATTCAGCCCGCCAACGAGCACCATGCCTGCCCGGTCCATTCCCACGGGCATTTCCAGAAGCGGCTGATTGGGAGGGCCGATGAGCAACACCCCTCCGATACCTATGTTGCGAAGCTTTTCCTGCAGCATGTTTGCCTGTTCGATGCAGGCCAGGGGAATTTCCCGGAAGCTTGCCAGAAGTTTTCCGTGGCCTTTTTTCACAGCGGTGTTCACGTCGGTCATGCGGCTTTTGATGAATACGAGATGTGGGTCCAGGGACGAGCCCTCATAGCTGATGAGGGCCACGAAACGGGAAGGCTCACTGTCCTCGACCTGAAGAAGTCCGCCGAACCGGGATGTGACCGGGATTCCCGCCTTCAGGAAGATGCCGTTAATGGTAACCGAACAGATGGTGCCGATACCCACCATGCCTTCGGGCACAATGAACTCTCCGATGTTCTCTCCCTCGCGGGCGATGGCGACCATATCGCTCATGATGTACGGGGAAGCAAAGACCGGTTTCATTATTTTCAGCGCTTCTTTGAGCGCGCCTGCAGGGAAGGTTGATATGTTCAGAACGAGGGGGCCCTCTTCTTTATCGATATCGAAGGCGGTCTTGAACGAGAGGTTCTCTATTTTGGAAATAATGAATCCCACGCGGTCCGAGACCAGAGCGTTTGCCAGTTCCTCCCGGCCCTTGTCCGTTATTTTTCTGCCCTCTTTTCCGAAAACCTGGGTAAGCCCCCGCTCGTCCATGATCTTCAGGTGATAACGTACGGTCCGTTCAGTCAGTTCAACCCCATGCAGCTTGAGTTGCCGGGAGAGTTCCCTTGAGCCGATAATCTCTTCAGGGTGCGCGTCGAGCACCTTGAGGATTGATATCATAGTTTTGTTCATGTTTGCCATGGCGCTGTCCCTGCTTTCTCCGGAACTTTGCCTGTATTATATCTGAAAAGTTTGCCTTTTGGTAACCGTTTGCCGTTGAGAAGGGGAGGCAGCTTTAATGTGCATTCTGGAAAAAAGTCTCATGCCATCTCTTATGTGCGCGGAAAGAATTTACACGGAGAGGAACAGGCGCCAGAACAAATCATTCTGGTGGTTGGGCACTTCCCTCCTCACTCCATCTCTCGACCCGGTTTCGGCCCCCTTCCTTCGCCCGGTACAGGGCCTGGTCGGCTTTCTGTATGAGCCCGTGCACGGTGGTGTCATCGAACGGGCAGGTGGCAAGCCCGATGCTTATAGTAACCGGGATGTGCGTACCGTTGTAGCTGAAACGGAAGTCCTCGACCGAGCTTCTCAGTCTCTCTGCCAGAAGCGTCGCGCTGTCCGGGGGGGTGTCCGGAAGCGCCGCGGCAAACTCTTCTCCTCCATAACGCGCCTGGACGTCCTGGGCTCTCAGGGTCGAGCGCATGATGGAGGCCAGGTCCCGGAGCACCTGGTCACCGGCAGGATGTCCGTAATTGTCGTTGACGCGCTTGAAGTGGTCGGCGTCGAACAGCAGCATGGTGAGCGGCTCTCCGGTGCGGTCGAAGCGCTTGAACTCGGCTGCGAGGCGCTCCATGAAATGCCGGTGATTGATAAGTCCTGTCAGCCCGTCGGTGAGCGCCCGTTTCTTGATATCGGCGTGGAGCATGGCATTCTTCAGCGAAACGGCCACATGGTTTCCAAACAGGCTGAGATGTTCTGCTTCACGGGGGCCGAACATACTGGGAACTTTTGAGACCATTACCGCGATTCCCTGTGGTTCCCCGTGATATAACAGCGGGACCATGAGTGCTGAACGAACGCTGGGCGTATCGAAAGGCAGCGGTGGAAACGGATAGTTGCCAACCTCCGTGAAGTATTTTGTGGCCTTGTCATCAATGGCCATTCCCGTCAGCGTATCGTTCATGGAAAAGGGAGCTTTATCCACAGGGGCATCCATGGCCGTGTTGTGCATAAGTACATATATTGAGGTAGACTGCCTTCGAAGGAAGAAATAGATATCCCCCGGTGCGATTTTCTGCATGGCGTCGGCAGCCATACGAACGATAGCCCCGGGTTCAAGCGAGGATGTAAGCCGCGAGGTCTCAGAGTTCAGGAGACTGAGCCACTGGACGCTGGTCTGTGTCTCCTCGTGAATTCTGCGCTCTGAAAGCAGTCCCGCCACCTGGGAGGCGAACACCTCAACCACTGCGGAGTCGTCCTGTGAAAAGGCCTCTTCATGCGAACTGTCGGCCACCAGAACTCCGGCGATATAGGTGCCGTCGAGCACCGGGACGGCGACGGCGGAGACCATACGGCCCGTTCGTGTATACCCGGGGCCATAATGGACATCCTCAAGANNCTATAGCGAAGCACATCATAGGCAAGCCCCTCTCCGCTGGCTGCCGCATCGCCAGCCGTCGATACCCTGAGTGTAAGCTCACCATCCTCGTAGAGAAACAGGGTAATGCAGTCGGGCTTCAGGGTCAGCGCTACTGCTCTTATGATCTCGGAAAGCTCGTGGTCTCCCTCCCCG
>JABAHP010001772.1_pt2 | contig 15136 bp, 22 predicted proteins | sample 7062081 | NCBI WGS metagenome assembly JABAHP01 (sample SAMN14534357, study PRJNA622989) | marine sediment metagenome | biome: marine biome [ENVO:00000428]; feature: marine pelagic biome [ENVO:01000023]; material: deep marine sediment [ENVO:00002113] | place: India: Gulf of Kutch | collected...
GAGATTGAAAAAAAGAGAATGGATGCGTTACATGAAAATTTGTCTTATTTTCTCATGGGCGATGAATGGGCGATCCGATTGTGTCTGGATCTTTTCTTCGTGGCCCAGGTCTGGGACGACCTGATCGACAGAGACAAAAAAGTATCTGACGAGAATATTCACGATGCGTTTCGCTTGGCCATGGTGGTGATCCCAGCCAACCCGTTTTATGTTAAATTTGGCACATACTTACGGCCGCTGATCCTGAACGCGATTTTGCGCTGGTGGGATTCCAACCAGTTAGATCATGGCACTATGCACGAAAAGCGCCTGGCATTTGTCCACCGCGCTGGTATTTACGATATATTTAACCTGTGTGCATATCTCATCGGTGGCGAAGAATGGGTCAAAAATGTTGGTCCGGATATGCGGACATTATATGGTGAAAAATTTGAAGACTTTATAGGAGAGATAAACGATGCCTAGTCCAAGCGCAATAGTACAGTGGCATGCGGCAGATAAAGCCGCTTCAGCCCAAGAAAAAGCTGCCGAAGAGGCCGCAGCCGCATCAGTCCGGGCGGCTGAGATTGCCTCTGAAACGACTCGTGAGATGTATGAGACGGGGAGAAAGGATATTGCCCCGTGGCGTGCCGCCGGGATGTACGGGCTTGAAAAGTTGGTCGGTGCGCCGATTGCCCCGGCGCTTATCGATGCGCCGGATAAAGAGGATTATTATACCACCCGGGCCGTGGAGTATCCCGATCTGACGCGATTTGATATGGCAACATTGGCCCAGATGGTCCGTGATGGTGATATCACGGAAGATGAATATTTTGCTGTCTTGGGTGCACGCATGGGCGGCAGGATATCAGCCAAAGATTCGGGTGCGGCATTAGCCCCAATGCCCTATACGAAAAAAGAGCGCGTGTTAGATAAAGTCGCTTACAACAAAGCGATGGCAGATTACAGGAAGCGCCTGGCAGAAGCAGAAACGACCATGGGACCAGGGCTTTTGGAGTTAGGTCCCGGAGAATTTGAAGAGAGCCCAGGGTATCAATTTCAGTTTGGAGAAGGCTTAAGGGCTTTGGAACATTCCGCTGTCGGCAAAAAACTCAGCCCATCCACGGCCAAGGCGATGATGCGATATGGTGAAGGCCTGGCGTCCACGGAATACGATAAATTTCTGAATCGATATTACAAAAGCCTCGATCCTTTTTTTAACTTGGCTGGTTTGGGTCAAACGGCGGCAGGCCAGATGGGAGCCGGTGCTATAACGACCGGTACCAATCTTGCCAATATCGGCATGACCGCCGGCCAAGCGCAGGCATTGGCTGCATACCAGGCAGGTCAGGCAAGAGCGAGTGGATATATCAATCAGGCCAATGCGATCGCTGGCGGTCTTGATCAGTATCGAGACGCCGCTATGATGATGTATGGCGGGGGCGGATTTGGTTAAGTAGACAGTCAAACCTGGCAAGGCGTGATAAGCAGGATAAAAAAACGGAGGCGATCATGAACGGATTACCTGAACTACAAACGTATAGAAGCCCAGGGCTCGGTCAAGCATTAATGACCGGATATCAGCTTCGCAACCTCAGAGCGCGGCAAGGTTTGGAGGAATTGGGTCTGGCAGAAAAGTTAGCTACCACAGAACGCTTGCAAGCGGAAGAAGAGAGAAAGCAAAAAAAGTTTGACGCTGAGCGTCAACTTTCCGCTGTGAAGTATGGTGCCAGGCTGTTGCATAATGTCACGGACGAAGCAAGTTATCAGGACGCCTTGTTACGTTTTTCACAAGCGTATCCAGAATATGCCAAGACAATACCCACAGAGTATGATCCCGCCAATGTGAAGCGCATGGTCGGCTGGGGCCTGGCGTATGAGAAGATGTCGGATCAGCGCTCCACTGTTGGGAAGCTGTTAAGAGAACGTGACGCCTTGCCTCCGAATGATCCGAGCCGTGCCGTGCTGGATCAGGACATTGCAAAAAAGATTACAAGGCCTGGTTTTAAGGTGACGCCGGATGGCGAGGGTGGTTTTAATGTGGTGGAGGAAGAGGTTGTTCCGGATAAGGTCAAGCAGGCGCAAGCATTAGTGGTCAAGTTTGCAGAATCGGTTGACCCGACAGTGGCAGCTCTAATCGCAGCCAACCCGAAACATGCCAACAATCCGATAATTCAAAATATGCTGGCAGGGACTAAGGTGCCGGAGGATCTGAAACCAGCTTACGATGAGGCGATTAAGATATTAAACGATTTTTATGGTGCCAAACAGACTGAGACACCTGTAACGCCAGGCGGTGTAACGCATGTGTTTGAACCAGGGAAAGGACTTGTGCCTGTAAGTCAGTGATAAATTATGCCAGTTGTTCATATTAAAGATAGAGATATGACCATTCAATTCCCGGATGATATGTCCCAAAGGGATATTGAAAGGGAGATCTATACCCATGTGTACGATCAGCCGCCGCATACTTTTCGCGCACCAATACCACCACGTAATGTGTACCGTGCCCCTATGCCGCCACCTACTGCCAGAATGCCTGACAAGACAGCGCCGCTCCCGGACCTCGATTTACTCCCCATGGGCGATACCCGCTTCTGGCAGCCCCCTGAACGCAAGGAGGCCATGAAGGAGCAAAACCGGCGTGCCAAGGAGTACCTTGCTTATTTGCCCTACCTGGCCGTCAAGGCCACCCATGGTCTCACGGGTCCATTTGTGGCACCGTTGCGAGGAACGGCATTTGATACGGACAAGGCATTGCAGACCGCGACCGAATACTGGCGCAAGCAGGTGGGCGAGAGCGTGACTTTTCCGAATATCGGCGTCGGCTTTGGCGTCCACGGATTATATTTTGAACCAAAAGAGCCCGTCCCCTTTGCCGACATTCTTGGCCAAACCACCGAAGTAACCGCCGCCGTGGCTGGACCCGTGCGTGTGGCAAGCAAAGCCGCCGGTTTGTTGACAGAAAAGCTCAGCCAGTATGCCAGGCCCTTTTATCGATCCATTGCCAGAGGTATGGCCACCGGCGCATTGCTGGGCGAAGGCGATAAGGATAAGACGCTTGAGACTATGGCCCTCTTTGGGATTTTTGAGCCGTTGGCGTATGGTGCATCCAAAGTGGCCGAGACCATCGGGAAGTCGGATGCCTGGCGGCACATGACCATCAAAGAGCGTGGATTGGTATTGCAATCCTTTGACGAGGCCNNTGAAATCCTGCGTAAATGGAATAGCACCACCTGGCGTGAAGATGCGATTAAATTTCGCGCCCAGGCAGCGGCAAAGCGAAGGATGCCACCGATATCCAAGGATTTTGAGAAAGCCCTGGACAAGACCGAGCATGCGATTTTTACCACCGACAAGGCCCTGCATGGTGAACAGGCCGCGGTGTCATCCGTGATGGAGCACCGATTTAGAAATGCCGAAATGATCATCGCCAGGCATTTAAAGAAAGGCGATATTTCAAAGGCGCAAGGTGTGTACGATAAGGCCGTGGAAGACATTCAGCGTTTAACCGCGGCCGATGGTCCGCTGGTAGACCAGATGGCTGATTTTGGCATTGATGCGTTTGATCAATTACCAGCGGTGCAGCAATTAAAAACGACACCCAAAGCGGCACCACCCGCCAAGATGGATGCGTATTACGTCGGCCATATGGGTATGCCAGGCAAAGAGCAGCCCATGGTGCAGGTGATCCATAAGCCCGGCCAGGAAGCGGCAGCCGGCTCCTTTTTTTATGATCCCGCCAAGCACAATGTCGTCAATCCGGAAGACATGCAGGCAAAAAAGGCATTGCCAGCGGCAAGACGCGCTGAGATCGAAGAGCAGTATGCGCCAAGGAAAGAAGGCATTAAGGTCAAAAAGCCGCGCAAACCCCCAGACCCAAACAAAGCCACTACTCTCGTGGGTTGGACCAACGCCATGGGTGGGATCTGGGACCCGACGTTGTCCGGCGAGACAAGAGCCTTGACAGGCAAAGAGTCCGGTGTGGTTGGTATTGTCCGCAAAAAAACAGGACAGCCGTTTGATATTATGACCACGTATGCCATTGAGGCCGGATGGCTGCCTGAACATGCCACGNNTCTGATACAAAAAGACATATTTGCCATGAAGAATAAAGGCAAACGGGTAGTCAAGTTTGCCGAAGCCGACCAGGATATCAAAAAAGACAAAGTATTAAAAAAGGCCATAGAAGAAGAACTGGCCGTTGCCGAAGGGATTGAACAGGATGCTATCGAGGCCGAGAAGAAGGGATTTGATTATTACGGCCCTGGGCATGTAGAAGAAGTTGCAGAGTTAAAGCCCGGCGATAAGTTGCTCCGGGATGGTGAAGAGTATACGCACAAAGGATTTGACAGTGAAGGGAATGTTATATTAGAAAACGACGTGACGTTAAAGTTAGATGTTTTTGACAGGGTTAAAGCCGAAGCCGTCAAAAAAGCAGAAGATTTTAAGCTGAAACCGACAGAAGAAAAAGCGCCCAAAAAGATTAAGCAAACCGAAGAAGAGATCGAGCGCGAACGGTTGGAAGCCCAGGGACAGACAAAGATAGAGATGCCCGGAGGGAAGACCTGGACACCGTATGGTGTAGGCACTCTGAAAGAAAAAATATATCCAAAGGATGAAGCCCTTGCGCTACTGGATTCGCTGAGGCAGAAGCACGGTAATCTTGAGTTCCGGATGATCGAATCGCAGCCAGGCGACTGGGTGATCGAGCAGCGTCCCAAGGAAATGCTCGCCAAGGTGAAGGCTAAGATGAAGGAAGGCCCTATCCGCGGCGGAGATATCCAAGAGGATTTGTTTGGTAAAAAAGAGCCTGATTTATTTAGCAAGCCCCCGACCGGATTTGCCGATACCGGTGGATACGCCACCCAGGTCAATGCGATCATGGAGCTACCAGAGATCGTGCAGCTTGCCAATGAGTTGATGCAAGGCAAATACCCTGCCGTGAAACGGTTTTTGAGAAAGTCCAGAGCGGTTGGTGTATTTTACCCAGGCCGCGGTGAAATTGAGATACTTGCCAGTATTTTTAAGAATCCGGCCCAGGCCGCTGCGACGATAGCGCATGAGGTTGGTCATATGGTGGACTGGCTTCCAGAAAAGACCATGGCCCGTGGCAATATCCTGGGCCGCATGGCTAGCCTGAAAAAATATCTCAAACATACCCTTCCGCGAGGCCCTAAAGCCCCTGGTCCGTTGACTGAAAAAGATCGGCGACGCCTGCGATACCTGGCCAAGAAGATGGTGGAAGCCGAGAACGCCGATAAATGGATCGACGAGATCATTGAAAAAGAGCTCCCGATTACCGCAGAAGATGTGCTTTCCATATGGAATGCGATTGAAAATGCCAAGTTGATAAATCCGGATCTGTACGATTATGTGGCCCGGATGAGTACGCCGGAAAAAAAGGCGGTGATCAAGGAAGCGCTGAAAGGACAGGTGCCGGCACATTTACAACGCTTTGCTAAAATAACGAAAGAGGCCACCGGCAAGAAAATCAAAGCAGAAGTAACCCCGGATATGATTCACAAGCGATACGTGGAGCTGATCAATGAAGAGATCCGCAAACGCAGATTGTTTCACCTGTCCGAAGTGATGGACGAGCTGAAGAGTTTGACAAGAGCCTGGAAGCCGTTTGACCCGGCGGCTGATCCGAAATTTACAAAATATCGATATTCTTCGCCAGAGTTGTATGCAGATGCTTTTAGTGCCCTGATTAACGCCCCTGGTTTGTTGAAAGCCCATGCACCGCTATTTTACGAGGGGGTTTTTAATTATTTGGAGCGCAAGCCCAAGGTTAAGGCACTGTATGAAAGTATCCAAGACGATATCAAAAGCGGCAAAATGCAAGAGAACCGCGTCAAGCGCCTTAGGGGCATGTTCCGTAAAGGGGATGATGCGTATTATAAGCAGTTTGAGGATGTTCGTCCGCCCTTCAAAGACCTTTTGGCCAGGGAGCTCATTGATGCGAACTGGATGTTGCTAAAGAAAATCAAAAAAGTAGGTGAGCGTAACATCCCGGCTGGTGATAATCCACGGTACAAACTTGAAAATCTGGCTTATACCGGATCGGAAGCCGAGCTGTATATCAATACCACGTTTAACAGTGTGCTGAAACCGCTTGAAAAGGTCAACCTCACCTGGGACGATTTCGGGGAGTATATGTTTCACCGCCGTGTCGCCAAGGAGCGTACCGAGATAGCCAATCCCCAAGGCTGGACATCGGAGATTTCTGATAAGCGCTTACAGGAAATGCGAAAAGAATTTACGCCAGAGCAGAGGCAGGCCATGGATCAGGCCGTGGATGCGTTTATAAAGCTACGCCAGAGCAATNNCAATGTCGTTGCCAAGGTGGAGAGCGCTGATATTTATCGGGATGAACTTATCAAGGTCATGCGGGACAATGATGCGTATGGGACCTTTGATGTCATAAAGTATATTGAAAAACGCTATGGACGCGGGCCTGGCGCAAAAATATATTCACAGATCGGCACGCTAAATGAGATTACCAACCCGGCTACGGCTACAGTGATGAAAGATATCAACATTATCAAAAGCGTGAACAAACTGATCGCAGCAAGATCCGTGATTGATTTTATGCACAAGCACTATCCTAAAGAGATCCGTCCGGCGGATACAAAGTGGAATGGTAAGTTCCAGGAGATCCAGCCACCGCCGCCAGGAAGCAACCTCGGATTAATCATAGATCTTTACAAGGGTAAAGCCCATGGTTATTACGTGGATAAGTATATCGCGGAGAGTTTTGAAAATAATCCGATTGAAAGTTCAGTAATAGCANNTAGCACAGGTGTTGAAATATACCGTACAACCCTTCCGAATGGCTTTTACGGAGCTCAATTATGGTTTCTGGATGTTCAATCTTATGCGCGATTATTGGCGTGCCGCAAAGATGCTTCCAGAGGCATCCATCACTAATTTTGCAAAATATTACGCCCAGGGGATCAAGCCGGCTTTTAAAAGTGTGTATGGTTTGCCCGATGATGTAACCGCCGAGGCATTGCGCGGAAATATGCTGATATCTATCGCAGACACCAGAGGTATGCGTAAGGAAGACAAGCAGATTGAGCGTTTGCTTAAAATGTATCACATGAAACCGACTGAATGGAAACACAGAGTATTATTTCCGTTCGGTAAGATGTTCACTTATTATACGAATATCGGCAGAGCCTTTGAAAGAACACCAAAAATTGGCGGTATGCTCTATCTGAAAGAGAAATTTCCGGACATGACGACCGAAGAGATTGGTCATTTGGTCCGGGTTCGGTCCGGGTCCCCAGATTTTATACGCCTTGGCCGAGGGTATCCTATCTATAACAATTTGTTATTATTTTCCAATGCTGCAAAAGAAGGTTACCGCGGCGATTATGAATCTTTTTCAGAAAACAAGGCTGAGTTCTTATGGAAACAGGCAAAATATACGTACATTCCAAAACTACTGGTCATGGCCGCCGGTATTGGTTTGCTTGGATCACAACAGAAAGCCATCATGGAAGGCGCGAGCGAGTATGATAAGACTAATTACTTTGTTATACCTCTCGGAATGACAGAAGAAACCAACAAATCGGTTTACCTCCGAGTCCCCATGGATGAGACATCCAGGATGCTCGGCGGCGTGTTTTGGAAAATGTTGAGCATGGACAAGGACAAGATGACCAGCGGTTTGTTCGATTACATGGCCGGTCAGGCTCCGACCATACACCCAGGCGTTGAGATCCTGGCTGCGGTGGTACAATATGCCTCCGGCCTAAATCCTTATGATCATTTCCGGGGTCGGTATGCGATTCCGGAAGATGTGTTCAAGGCCGGCGGTATGCGATCCCATGAAGCCTTTACAAAATGGATGTTGAACAGATCAGGAGCTACGCTTGTCTACAAATTTAAAAACGACGATGTGAATGCGATCAAGACAGAGCTGGAAGAGGTGATCAACTTTCCGTTTGCGAGCAATATTGTAGGCCGATTNNTACGGTGTCCGTGAAGAGCTCCGCAAGATCAAATGGGATATCCAGCGTAAAAATATGCGTGAGATCCTAGATGCCAAAGATGCGCTTCTAAAATGGACCCGCGGCGAGCCCATGGACGATAAAGATATTGCAGCCATTCTGAATAAACCGGACATTATAGATCGAAACATGATGATCAACCTAGCTCGTAAGTATGGCATGATTTATCTGGAAGAGTTTATGAGTGCAACTACCAATGAGGAAAAGATTGCGATACTTGATGAATTGTTGAAGAAAGTAGATATTGAAAATCAAGGCAAAAAGTAGGGAATTTTATGAATGAAACGAATAATAAAATTTGCAAGAGACACAGTGGCGTTGAGGAGGCCATACAAACCTTGAAAGCCGACGTGGCATCGCTTTGGAGAAAATGGGATTGGATTCAAAAAACGTTTGTGGGCATTTTTGTAGGTATCACATTGAATCTGATCGCGGGCATTGTAATTTTGATTATCCAATTGGCCCCTTTTCTAAAAGCAAAATAATTTTTTTTTGTGGCTATCAAAAGGTAGGGTAAAGCCATGCGACAAACCACATTTCGTGATCGTTTGATGCACTACACGAATCCGTTGCATGTATTGTGTATTTTGCGTCGATCCTGCCTGATGAAAATCTATGATCAGCTATGGAGGTGGATATTTCGGATATGAAAAAACCTAAATTTGATGGGTGTTCTGGCATGATGTCCGCTTTTTGGAGAACGGTGCTTCGCAAGCCGCCACCGTGGGAGATCTGTTGTGATGATCATGACACGGATTATTACATCGGCGGAACTAAACAAGAACGCTTAGAAAGTGACAGACGATTAAGGGAATGTGTAAAGAAGTTGGGATATCCAGGATGGTCTCGTATTATGTATTATGCGGTGAGGTTTGGAGGTCATCCCATATCCCCTTTTTCTAACAGTCGCTGGGGTTTTGGAGGAAAATATACACCATTTTATCGAAAAGGGAGGGAGTTACATGGAAAGTAAAAGTTTATCCATTTTGTTGATTTTTATTATAATTGCCACATCACTTTTCGGTTGTGGCGGAAAAACGCAGGTAAAAGATTGTGAAGCTACTATTACAATCGGGAAAGTAATTGCCCGCCGGATAGGCGCTATAGCAGCACACCGGTATCCAGTGCTGGCATCACAAGTTGAACCGATTGCTACAGCAATATTGGAGTCCGCTGCCGACGGCGATGATTTGATGACGATTCTGAAAAAAGGATTGGCTGAAATACCCAAGCTGGATTCATTGACGACTCGAGACTTGCAAGATCTTTTGGAGCTGGTGGAGCTCCATAATGTCCCGGAGGTATACACTGAAATTGCCGCTGCATTCATTGAAGGCCTTGCCATTTACCAGAACGTCAAATAAGGCGACTATAGGTATTGACCAGGAAGAGATCGTCCAACCTCGTCGCTATTTGGAGGTAGAAAATAATGGAAGATAGAAATATTATTGTTGCAATGCTGATGATTGGAGTGTTGGCTTTATCTGCAATATTTTATCCGCCAGAAGCCGATGCGGCTAATATTGTGCGCGAAGCGTTTGCCTGCCTGGCCGGCCTAGCCACAGGAGTCGCGTTAAGCAAACAAAAAGAATGATCCTGGAACATCCCAGGTAGGGGGGTGATGATTTGAATGAATACGATAAGATTATTGTGCAAACGATGGCTCTGGTTGCGGCACGCCACGGTTGTCATTTGACAAATGTGGATATCTGTCGTGATAAGACGGGTCAAAGAGTCGGTTTAATAGAGATTGATGGTCCGTCAGAAAAACAAGATGAGCTTGCGATGGCTATTGAGGATGCTTTAAAACAACTCGAAATAAAGGCGGAGTAGATTAGGCTTTGGTGGCAGTAGCCCAAAATCCTGGGCAATTATGAGTAACATATAGATTAAAAGTGCGGTACAAAAGGTGCCAAGAAGAGAAATTACAACAATACAAAGTTTGTTCATTATTCACCCGAGCGCATGATTTTTGCGCCCAGGGATGCAAGACGAGCTAAGCCCGCACCTGCATAGTAGGGAACCCCTGAGCGCGATTAATATCAAAAGTGCAATTGGAAATAGCCACAATCGCTTTCGTGTTTTTAAAAATATCCAGAGTTCTGCTATCATTTAAAAACTCGCGCTTAATCCTATCTCAAAATCTCGGTGTATTAGCCCTAAGCTAATTCCAATATTCAGAGTAAACCAGGATTCCCTACCAAAGATCCCAAGCCAAGAGTCTCTATTTTTTTTCAACAAACCGCCTACCAATAGTTTTCCGATACCGCTACAGATAAAATGCGTATTGATGCGTCCCCGCGATGGATGTCTCCCAAGCATGATGGAATTGTATTTTTCGTAATATCCTTCATCCATACGTTTTGAGAGATCCGATGTTGTGCGATAATTAATAACGGTTAACGCGGTCATGGTTGATGCTAAAATAGTGTCTGTTTTGTCCCATTTATCGAACATCTTGATATGACTACAACTATTTAAAAAAATCAACAAAAAAATTAACCAAAGATATATTTTTTTCATTTTTTCTTATCTCGTCTAGGGTATTTTTAGGGTATCATGTATATAACTAATTGAAAATACAATAATAATGTCGGCGTGAGAGGCCGAAATTTTATTGTAAAATATAGGATATTCATTGTAATAAAATCAAGTAGTTAGGTTGTAGATACCCCTGAAATTGTTGAATTTTTTGATTCTTCGCAAACGCCCTGTTTATCGGATAGTGTCGAATAAGACGGAATAGTACCAGGGTATTTCCAGGGTATTGTGTTAAGATTGTGTTAAGTTTTTTCACGGCTGAGAAATTCAAATTTGTCCTCATATATTTCTTTAAGAGTTCCATGACTGTAATGAGATAACATTTTCAAGTCGGTGTGCCCGGTGCGCTGAATCGCGTCGTGTGGTTTGACACCGGCGTCTTGCAACATGGAGGTGTATGTGTGTCTGGTATCGTGCAACCGGGCGTTGATACCGCAAGCCAAGAAGTGTTTGCGAATGGCTTTGGATACGGCGAGTGGTGCAAACCTTGGCAGGATGTATCCGGTCTGGTATCTGCGCGGTATAAGCGCATCGTATAGTTTAAAACCAAGCCCGACGGTCCGTTTTTTACCCGTTTTGGTGATGATGGCTGGCAGGGTGATGGATCGTTCGTGCCAATCAATATATTCCAGTCGGCTCTCCTGGGCTTCGCGTCTGCGAAAGCCGGTGCCGAAAAAGAAAAGCAGATGAAAGGCCAGGGTCCCGNNGGTCCCGCCGAGCCAGGGCCTTTCAGCCTGATCTTTTTCTTGGGCTTTGGCTATGACAAGCGCAATCTGGTCGTTGGTCAATATGGCCGGTATTATTTTTTCTTCAACCGGCGTTCTACCGGCCGTAAGCGTGGCAAAAGGATTGTATTTGAGATATCGAAGGGCGACCTGGTGATTGAAGGCGCGTTTGAGATCCTGGATATATTTCTGGATGGTGACATTTTTATGGCCGGTGTTTCTCAGGTCGGTTATAAATTGGTAGCCATGTTCGAGCGTGATGCCTTTGATAGGAGTATCTTCCATAAGTTTGAGAATGAGCCGACGCCTGGACCATCTGGTTTGCGATTCCTGGTTGCTGACGCGCCATGTGGTCTCCCATTCGTCAAGGGCTTGAGATAGTGTTTTGCCACTGTCCGGGAAATGTTTTTCAAGCTGTTGCTTGTCGTTATTGTTCAGCATCCCGGCGTGATACCATTGGGTGAGCTCACGCTGGGTATAGTTAAGTTTTGCAGATAAGGTTTCAATGGTGTTGACAATTGTTGCTTTCAACCTGGCCGTTTTTTTGGATGGATACCATCGATCCCGTTCAACGCAATGGCCGTTTGGATAGTAGATGTAATAACGCAATCGCCATTTGCCACGTAGTTTGCATATACTACTCATTATTTATCTCCTAACATGGTGTCGGTTAAAACTTCGTATGTGCTGATAATGGTTTTCTTTTGAAAGTTGCACTGGATGACCACACCTTTTTTCTCTTTTTTTTCTTCTTTGCCGCCGGCTGTTTTATATAATTCGTTGATATTATACAGTAGGTATGTTTTTGTGGTGGGGTCCCCGCGAGTAAATATTTCCTTGACTTTTTTGATGAAGTAATAATTATTCATACACCGTCTCCCTACCTATAGGTGCAAAAAAATTATTTAATACTGACCTTTCCGTTTTTTTTTGAATATAACGATTTGTAGTACATTTCTATCATGTCAATTAAAAATCCGCGTTCCGGGCAATTTTTTGCTAGGATAAATCGTACTTTGTTGAGTATTTTGGCTAGTTTTATTTTTTTCCCGTTTGCGTTTATTATTTTTTGGTCTGGATCCATAAAGCATATTTTTTGATGTGGATTGACGAGACGTTCGCCATAATTGAGTAGTTCCGTATATGTAGTTCCTAACACGCGAGATATTTTTTCTCGTTTATAATCCGGATAATTGCGCCGACCATGCAAAAAGTCGTTCAAGCAGGTGGTCCGTTCGCCGATCTTCCGAGCCATGTCTGCTTGGGATATCCGGGGCGTTTCGTCTATTTTTTTTAAAACTGCCGCTCGAAATATGTCCACTGTTTCCATGCCTGTTTTTCCTTCCTGTATAATACCATAAAATATGGTATTATTTTTAGCAATTTACAAAATATATGTATTTTTATATTGACATTCGCAAAGAATGTGTATTATTCATAAATAATACCGATTACTAAAAGACTATACATAATAAGGATGATATGTCAACCCCAATGTCCATGTTGAAAAAACTATTCGAATCGCGCACGTATTCAAGTGATATTTCTCCTGATAAAAAAAATCTTATTATAACGGACGCGTACGACAATTCCCGTGCTTGTCCTTTAAATAAAAATGAGGTTATTGAGCTTGCAAATGAGGTTATTAAGCTTGCAATGGAGTTGTTTGTAATTGCCAAGGGAATGAAAGAATAAGGAATATAGATTATGAAGCATGTTGCATGGTATTGCCCGATTTGTAAAAAATTTGATTTTGTGGATTCGGAAGAAGTGTTGTGTAAACCAGAACATATACCCTATCGCGGAGTTGATATTGGATCGTGTAAGGGAAGAATGATTAAACTTTATGTTAAGGTGGAAGAATATGGAAGAGCTTTGGAGTGTGGATGAGGTCGCTGGCTATTTGGATTTGACGCCGTCGTATATTCGAGATATGGCCAGATGTGGCAGGATACCGAAGGAGTGCATTGTAAGACCACTCGGGTGCCGAAAGTATCGATTTGTGCCTGAGAAGATCGAAGAGTGGGCGAAGTTTAATATAGAAAATGGACAGAAATGATGAAAAAAAACTATCTCGCAAAACAGGTAGCGGAAGCCGATAGGATGCCTAAATTTTATGGTTATGCCTATTGGAGTTATGATGCTGATTTTGCAGTGGCTTATCCAGTGCCGATAAATTTATTTGTGCGTTTTTTTCGATGGTTGTGGCATTGGTGTATACGTNNGCCGCCGCCTATGCCGCCTATGCCGCCGATGCTGCCTGTGCCGCCAATACCGCCTGTGCCGCCTTTGCCGCCGAGGCCGCCCTTGCCGCCGAGGTCGCCTATGCCGCCGATGCCGCCTGTGCCGCCCATACCCCCGATTTTGCAAAATTGGCAGATATAGCAGTTAAAAGTTTAGGGCCTATACCAAAAAGGTTCCGCCGATATTCAAGTTCAGGTTCCCACTTCATAGGCCCTAAACTAAGAAAGGTATTAGATGAACAACAGAGTAGCAAAGAAGATACGTAAAAAGGTATATGGACATTTTAGTTTTCGTCACCGAGTATATTTTAGAGAAAAAGCCGGTGACCCAATCGTTGCAGATTTCAGAAGGCGGGATTATCAAAACGAGAAACGTAGGTACTGCCCATGTCCTCATTCAAGCAGATAATCTTTGTCACGTTGATCATTGCCGCGATCTGGCTGATGTTTGCCTGGCTGGTCGATGTAGCATGGATTCAAAAAATGGCTTGTTTAAAAGTAATTGGCCGCTAGGAAGCGGTCAACCAACTAGCGGCCAGCACGTGAAAGGAGATCGGTACAATGAAACGACCGATTAATGGTTTACTAGCAAAGTTTTTAGAGAATGTCAACCTGGAAGAAGAAGATGATATTGTTTTTGATCGGTGGGTGGAACGCTTTGCTTGGGTGGTATTTGCCGTACATGTGTGTGTGGTGTGGTGGTATTTGTTAGACAGATAGCGAGGGTGCATGGATTGGATATTATCGATAACCACGGTCATCGGGATGATCCTGATCGGGTATAAGAGCAATAAAGGGCATGTGGTGTTGATTTTGAACCAAGGACTTTGGGCGTGGTTTGCGATAAGTACAGAGAACCATGGGCTTTTGCCGTTGACAGTGATTTTGTTTTTTGTATATCTTCGGAATTGGTGGGTATGGCGAAAGGAAGATGAAAATAGATTGTGGGATGAGTCAAGAGATAATAAGTTTTCACCGTTTTTTGATTAGGAAGTAAGGAAGAAGGAATGGTACATGAAACTTTATAAATTAACAGATGAAGAAGGAAGAACGCAAAACGAGATTCAGTGGGGTGAGAATGTTACGCATTCGATTCCTGTTGAAAAACAGTCTTTTCGTTTATGCTCCCATGGTGTTCTACATGCCTACAGAGATATCAACTTGGCTTTACTATTGAACCCAATACATGCAAGCTTCCAGGATTTCTTTTTATGGGAAGCAAAAGGCGATATCGTTGTTGAAGATTGGGGAAAAGTAGGATGTCATAGCTTAACTACCGTCAAAAAAATACAGACACCTGCTTGGTATCGGGATAAAAAGATACGGAGAAAAGTGCAGCTTTGTTTTGCGATATTGTGCGCTGAATTAGTTTTGCCATGTTTTGAAAAATTCGATCCAGACGATAAAAGGCCACACAATGCAATCCAGGCTGCTAAATATTGTTTAATTAATAATAAGTCCCATGTCTCCGAGCCCGCCGGCTATGCCGCCTATGCCGCCGCCAATGCCGCCGATGCCGCCGGCCATGCCGCCTATGCCGCCTATGCCGCCTATGCCGCCGCCTATGCCGCCCATGCCGCCGCCAAGGCCGTCGCCAAGGCCGCCGCCTATGCCGCCTATGCCGCCG
>JABAHP010001567.1_pt3 | contig 15128 bp, 2 predicted proteins | sample 7062081 | NCBI WGS metagenome assembly JABAHP01 (sample SAMN14534357, study PRJNA622989) | marine sediment metagenome | biome: marine biome [ENVO:00000428]; feature: marine pelagic biome [ENVO:01000023]; material: deep marine sediment [ENVO:00002113] | place: India: Gulf of Kutch | collected...
TTGTGTGATTAGAGATAATAATGGTCTTGGTGTGTACTGTACTTCCTCTTCTCCGATAGTTAAGAATTGCATAATTGCAGGAAACTCAAGTAGTGGAATCAGTGGCGGCTCTCCGACGATAACTAACTGTACTATTGTCTACAATGGGGGTAACGGCTTGCGAAGCTGCGGCGGGCAAATCAAAAACTGCATCGTTTGGGGCAACAGTTATGATGAATTGAACTACAGTTCCGCCACATATTCGTGTATTGAGGACGGTGATTCCAACGATGGTAATTTTAGTTATATACCTTACTTTGAGGATGCCAACAACGACTATCATTTGCTGAGTTATTCACCATGTATAGATACAGGTGATCCTAACTCGGATTATTCCAATGAACCGAATAGTGGTGGTGGCAGAATAAATATGGGTGCTTACGGCAACACGCCGGAAGCTGCTTTAGCAAGTGCAGATAGTGATGACGATACTCTCCCGGATACATGGGAACTGTTGTACTGGCCTTCTATTGATTCCAATGACGCCAACGATGATCCTGATGATGATAATCTGACCAATCTTCAGGAATATCATGTTGGACTTGATCCAAATGACAGCGATACCGATGGCGACGGTCTTTTGGATGGCTGGGAGGTTGACAATGGTCTTGATCCCGGCAATTCTGATACTGATGGTGACGGTATGTCGGATGGCTGGGAAAATGATAATGGATTGGATCCTCTTGACGCCGCTGACGCCCAATCCGATGTTGACCTGGATGGTTTGACGAACCTGGAGGAATACAATGCCGCTACTGATCCGAATGACACGGACAGCGACGATGACAACATGCCCGATCACTGGGAACATACCCACAGCTTGGCCCCGCTTGATCCGAATGATGCGGATGGAGACCAGGATCTGGATGGATACTCAAATATTGTAGAATTCTTCCACGGTAGCGATCCTAATGATGCTAATAGCCTATCTGAGCCTAATACGATTATGGTACCTACTTTTGCCAGCTCAATCCAATTTGCGATAGATGTTAGTATCGATGGCGACGTAATCATGGTCCTGCAGGGCACTTACTATGAAAGTATTAACTTTAATAGTAAGGTCATTACATTAACAAGCATTGATCCCAATATATGGGGGGTGGTTGAGGGAACGATTATTGACGCCAATGACTCGAACGTAGCGGTAGTGACGTTTGATAGTAATGATGCGAACTCAGTTTTAACCGGCTTTACCGTAAAGGGAGGCAGTAACGGCATTTCCTGCAGCAGTTCAACCTGTCCGACCATAACCAAGTGCATCATTGAAGATAATAACTCTCATGGTATATACTGCACATCAGGCTCACCGCAGATCGCGAATAATATAATTCGGTTAAACAACAGTGACGGAATATATTCTTCATCTACGTCACCGCCTACTATAAAGAACAACTTTATATATGGTAACAGTAACGGGATAGGGTTCATCTCTGCTGCTTCAGCAGCTATAGTGCGGAACAACACTATTATTTACAACGACAGTAACGGGATACATGTTGATTCGAATACTGCCCCTACGATCAGCAATTGTATCCTCTGGAATAACGGAGACGACTTGTTCAACTGCACTGCAACGTATAGCTGCATCGAGGACGGCAATGATGCAGGTGATCCCAATATGTACAATTTCTGCGACGATCCATGCATGGTAAATGTCTTTGAGTTTCTTGATGAAACCACAGCCGACGGTAACACAATTACAATAATAGTGGCCGATGCCAATCTCTATGACGTAAATGATGTTATCGAATATGATGATGACGGTATAGTTCGAACAGTAACCGATGTAAACACCTCAACCAGCACAATTACATTTGCCGACGACCCTCTTGATGTCAACTCTGTTTCCGGGACCCTAATTCATAACTGGGGACCTGATGCCAATGACCTCGATGAGGATTTCCACATTTCGGCAAACTCTGCGTGCATTGACACAGGCGATCCGAACGCAGACCCGAATTATGCCGGCGAATTTGACATAGACAATCAGATGCGTGTGAGAGGTGAAAATGTGGATATGGGAGCTGATGAAGGAGTAGTCACATGGTATGTAGATGTTGACGCCAACGGAGCTGACACAGGCTTCTCGTGGGAAGATGCATTTATCGCGATCCAGGATGCCATCGATGTTGCTGTGGATGGTGACACCATAATCATTGCTGAGGGTACCTACTATGAATCTATCAACTATGCCGGTAAGGTCATAACAGTAAAAGGCACTGATCCGGACGATTCGGATGTAATTGCTGCCACGATTATAGATGCCAATGATCCCAACGATCCCAATGATGCTAACACACCAGTTGTCATATTTGATTCGGGCGAAAGTACCGGATCTGTGCTGTCAGGTTTGACGATTACCGGTGGAAACATGGGTGTTTACTGCAGCGCGCTGTCTTCACCCGTCATTAACAGTTGTGTGATTAGAGATAATAACAGTCTTGGTGTGCGCTGTGCTTCCTCCTCTCCGGTAGTTAAGAATTGCATAATTGTGGGCAACTCAGGCAGTGGAATCAGTGGAGGCTCTCCGACGATAACCAACTGCACTGTTGTCTACAATGGTGGTAACGGCATGCAAGATTGCAACGGCCCAATCAGAAGCTGCATCGTTTGGGGCAATGATTATGATGAGTTATACCATAGCTCCCCTACTTATTCGTGTATCGAGGACAGCAATTCCGGTGAAGGTAATATAAACTACATGCCTTATTTTACGAACGTAAGCGGTTCGGACTATCATTTGCTGAGTTATTCCCCCTGTATAGATACGGGTGATCCCAATTCGGATTATTCCAATGAACCTAATGATGGCGGTGGCAGGATAAATATGGGTGCTTATGGCAACACGCCGGAAGCTGCTTTAGCAAGTGCAGATAGCGATGACGATAATCTACCGGACACATGGGAACTGTTGTACTGGCCCTCTATTGATTCCAATGACGCTAATGATGATCCTGATGATGATAATCTGACCAATCTTCAGGAATATCATGTTGGAATTGATCCGAAGGACAGTGATACCGATGGTGACGGTCTATCCGACGACTGGGAGCTTGACAATGGTCTTGATCCCGGCAATTCTGATACTGATGGTGACGGCATTCCGGATGGCTGGGAGTATAGCAATGGACTTGACCCTCTCGATGGCAGCGATGCAGAAGCTGATTCTGATGGGGATGGTTTAACAAACATAGAGGAATATTATGAGGGTTCCGATCCCCATAATGCGGATAGTGATAATGACGGTATGCCGGACAAGTGGGAGGTTGACAATGGGTTGGATCCAAATAGTGCCGTAGGGGTTAATGGTGCAAACGGGAATCTGGATGGCGATGCTTATTATAATTTATGCGAGTATTTGCACGGTAGCGATCCGAATGATGCTAACAGCTCATCCGAGCCTAATACGATTACTGTGCCGACCGATGTTAGTTCAATCCAAACCGCTATAAACATGAGTGTCACCGGTGATGTAATTAAGGTCCTGCCGGGCACGTACTATGAGACTATCGGCTTTAACAACAAGGCCATAACTTTGACCGGTACCGACCCGAATGACTGGTTGGTAGTTGAGTCGACAGTAATCGACGCTAACGGTTCCAGTTCGGCCGTCGCGGCGTTTGGCAGCAGCGCTAATAGTTCCACCATAACGGGCCTTACGCTCACTAATGGTCAGTACGGTGTATCTTCATTCACCAGTGGGTCAATCAAACCGACCGTAACCAAGTGTATTATAGAGGACAATAGCTCTCACGGTATATACTGCGACGCTTTGGTGGAGATTACGAATAATATGATTGGTTTAAATGGCGGGCAAGGAATACATATTAACGATTTCGCCAATCCAACAATCAAGAATAACTGGATATATGAAAATTCCTCTTTTGGAATATACGTTTCCGCATATCCTGCATCAGCCACAATCCGCAATAACACGATTGTGGGCAATACCACCTATGGAATTAAAGCAACCTCGGGTACTGTTTTGACGATTAGTAATTGTATCATCTGGGATAACGGCGATGACCTCAACACCTGCAGCGCGACCTATAGCTGCATCCAGGATCCCGATTCCGGGCAAGGTAATATCACCGGTGATGCCAACGATCCTCTTTTCATTGACGCAAATAGTAATGATTACCGTCTTCAGCGGACTTCTCCCTGTATACACGCAGGAGATCCGAATCAAATCTACACGGGCGAGACGGATATCGAAGGTCAGGTGCGTGAAGCTAAAAATATTGACATGGGAGCTGACGAGGTCTGTGAGGTATACAACGAAACGCAGGATACCTGGTACAGCCACGTGGATAGCGAAGATATCCAGGAAGCGATTGACGATGCCAATGAAGGCGATGTGATTGTCCTTCACGAGTGGACCTTTTATGAAAGCATTCATGTAAACGATGTAAACATAACGATAACAGGCACCGAACCTAATGACTGGGGTGTCGTCGAGTGCACCATTATCGATGCGAACGACACCGACGCTAATGTGGTCACGTTCAATTCCGGCCAGGATGCCTGTTCGGTATTAACCGGCCTAACGTTGACCGGCGGCAAAAATGGCGTATATTTCGATAATTCCTCAAGCCCAACTATAATTACCTGTTTCATCACAGACAACAACTCTGTTGGTGTTGCATGTGTTTCGGGTTCACCAATAATAAAACGATGCAAGATCGGTGAAAACTACGGAGATGGTATCAATTCGTCGTCTACGGCNNATAAAGAACAGCTTGATATATAAAAATAAGACGGGAATAAGTCTTACCTCGGCAACGTCGGCAGCTATGATACGAAACAATACGATTGTAGATAATAATGGCTTCGGGGTATATGTCGGCTCAGGTACAGAACCGAACATTAGCAATTGTATCTTGTGGGGTCACGACGGTAACGACCTTGCGGATTGCAATGCTACTTATTCATGCATTGAAGATTCCAATGATGCCGGTGGTATCGGCAATATAACAAGTGATCCCATGTTTGTTAATGTAGACTGCAATAACTACTGTCTGTTGCCGGAATCCCCCTGTATTGATGCGGGTGATCCGAACGCGGATTATACTGGGGATGCAGACTTATATGGTCTTTCCCTTGAGTCTCCCAAAGGTGAGGGTGTCGAAATGGGTTGCTCGGAAGATCCCATTTACTATGTTAAATGGGATGCCGAGCCTTATGGAGATGGTTCCTCGTGGGATGATGCTTTCAGGTATTTACAGGATGCTCTCACGAACCCTGTTCTTACTAAAGGCGACAGTATATGGGTTGCAAGAGGTACCTACAAACCGGATCAGAGCGCTGCTTATCCTGATGGCACCGGTAAACAGACGTCCACGTTCCAACTTGTAAAAGATATAAGAATAGTGGGTGGATTTGCAGGCCACGAAACGGAGGAATCTGAAAGGAATTGGAAACTTAATGCTACAATTCTCAGCGGCGATATCGGTGAGGAAGGTGTTGATTCGGATAACAGCTATAATGTTGTTACCGCATATGATCCCGGTATTAACAGGTCGATCGTTCTTGATGGTTTCATAATTGAAAAAGGTTTCCGTGGAATGGTCATTTGGAATTGGGGGCCAACGGTGCAGAACTGCATTTTCAGGGATAACTTAGGTAGTGGGATGAAGATCACTTTATGTCCACCGTACACTCCCCTAGTCCAGCCGCATCTGATTAACTGTACCTTCATCGACAATTCGACTGGTACTGGTGGAGATGGTGGGGCGATATATAATTACTGTATGAGCCCCGAACTGACAAACTGTATATTTATCAATAACTATGCAGACTATATTGGCGGAGCGATATGGAACCATTGCGGCGGTTATTATGGTGACGGCCTGAAACTGACCAACTGCGTCTTCAGCGGCAACGAAGCAAAACAGGATGGCGGGGCAATTCACAGCTATATGGCCGACGCGGTATTTACCAACTGTGTCTTTTACAACAACTCAGCCGTTAACGGCGACGGCGGCGCGCTATACAACTACTCCAATTGTGACCTGACAATAACCAACTGCACATTTTATAGCAACCATGCTTATAATGGTTACGGCGGTGGAATTTTCAATGACTCTACTTCATACCCGATTATTAAAAACAGCATCTTCTGGGGCAACACGGCCGATTATGGCGATATTGATGACCAACAGATTTATGATGGATACTATTATATTCATTACAGTTGTATCCAGGACGATAGTCCTGGTGAGTTACCCATTCCGTTCAACGGCACTGGCCACGGCAACATCGACGACTATCCCGAGTTCGCGGATAGCTGCGACGTTAATGGACTGGATGATATCTTAGGCACTATTGACGATGGCCTGTGCCTAAAGCCCGATTCACCCTGCATCGACGAGGGTAACAACGTTGCAGTAGAAAATATCACAACTGATGTAACCGGAGGTCCCCGGATCCGGGACGGCGATCAGGATAGTACAGCTACAGTCGACATGGGCGCGTATGAATATGCACCCTTATGGTATGTTGATTCCGACGCAGAACCTGATGGTGACGGAGAATCCTGGAACACTGCGTTTGATGAGTTGCAGGATGCCCTTGACGTTGCTGTAAATGGTGATGTGATCTGGGTTGCTGAGGGAACTTACACACCCGGAAGTGGCGGCATTAGCGGCCAGAATGCAACGTTTGAGTTAATCGAAGGCGTGGCATTGTATGGCGGTTTTGTCGGTAATGAAACGAGTCAAAACCAGCGTGACTGGAAGAACAACAAGACTTACCTGAGTGGTGATCTCGGCGACAAAAAGGTTTACCATGTTGTTACCGGAGCCGATGATGCTGTTCTGGACGGCTTTGTCATCAAAGACGGAAGCGCCAATGGTTCCAATCTAAGCGATCGCAGCGGAGGTGGAATGTATAATTGTGGAGTTTCGCCTATCGTCGAAAACTGCATATTTGAGGAGAATAATGCTGAGTTCGGTGGTGGCATGGCCAACCTCGCTGAACCGGATGAGAACATGGTTATTAAAAAACCGTGCTTACCAACAATTCGTAATTGTACTTTTACCGATAACACTGCAACTGACTGGGGTGCCGGAATGGGTAACTATTTCAGTTCTCCAGAGGTTATTAACTGTCTCTTTGTTAAAAACAAAGCTATCGGCCGTTTGGGCGGTGGCATGTACAATGTGGAGTGCACCGATTCCTTGAAACTGATAAACTGCACTTTTAGCGACAATGATGCTGACTTTGGCGGTGGTATGTTCAATGAGAATGCTTCTGTTACGATAATTAACAGTATTCTCTGGAATAATACAGCCACTTCCGGGCTGGGTGGTGAAATCTTCGATTATGACACAGAAGGTGGTAGTCATTGTGCCGTAAGCTATTCTTCCGTTGAAGGTGGATTAAGGACTAATACTGATCCTCCACTGCCCGGACCCAAGTGCTTCTATTGCTATGGTGAATATTTTGAGCAAGAGCTGCCGGATGCGGGCACTGGCAATGTCCCGTACGCACCATACTTTAAGGATCCGGCTAATGACGATTACCACCTGGAATCTTATTCACCCTGCATTGATATGGGCGATCCTCTCTCGGACTACAGCAATGAGCCGGACTATCCAAGCGGTAAAATTAATCTGGGGGCTTATGGTAACACTACTGAAGCTGCGGCAAAAGGCACGGATACGGACGGTGATGGCATGCCGGATGAATGGGAAAATCTCTACGCCGGTATTCCATCGCCTTATTTTCCAGATGCTGCCAGTGACGCTGCAGATGACGATGGCTTATCTAACATTAACGAGTACTACTACGGTACGAATCCGCAAAATGCCGATACTGACGGTGACAACAGACTAGATGGCTGGGAGATTGAAAACGGATGGCTCCCAACAGGGGACGAGGATGTTTCATGGATTGGAATTTATGCACATGAACTTCCCTACGTAGCATCTTTCGAACCATTTGAGAAATATGAAGTTCTTGAGACTATTCATTACCTGAATGGCTGGGAAGTAGTCGAAGGCTCCGCAGTGGTAAATTATGACATCTGGGACGAAGAGGGCCCGCCGGGACCACTTGAGGATCCGAGTCCTACCAGGTGGAGAATGATACATACCCTTGAGCTTGAAGAACTTACGGAAGTTAGAAAAACTCTTGTTCCTACGGAGGATGATTATGCCTGGGCATATTTCCGTATTAAACCGCAAAATGGAGCATGCATGTATGTCTTAAATGATGGATATGTAATTGCCGGTTTGAAATTTTACAACGACTATATATATTTAGCACACACGGATTCCACAGGAGTCTGCCGTTGGCAACCTTGTGAAAGGTGGGTATTTAGTGGTGGCAAGTATGGAGTCTGGAACAATTATGGATATCTACCCTGGACAGATAACTGGTCGGGCGATTGGATCTGGATATCTTTCTTTATATACTTTACTGACCACGATTATGAGGTCCAATGGTGGGATAATGATTGGTATGAATATTATAATCCGGATTTTCATTCAGGTGCATGGAAATTAAAACTCGCAGGCAATAGTGATCCTCGTTACCCCGAGGATATAAGTAGTCTCACGGAAGTGAGGTTCGTAACCGAGCAAAGTTCTTCCCTCCGTATCGATAACGTGGCTGTAAATAATGGAAGTGCTTCACCATTTCCATATAAATGGTCAAAATACGATTGGTACATAGATAGTCCCAAAGGCTGTGGCCAGGAAACCTACACAGGTAAAGTGCCCGTTATAGGTAAAGCAGATTCTATTCACCAAAGTAAATATGACCTTTACTTCTTCCCTAAGAGTGTGTGGCCGCCTCTTGAAGATAATATAACCAATTGGAGCTATATCAGCAGCAGTTATGATAGAGTCAAAGACGGTGGCTTACTGGGGACCTGGAACCTTTCGGCGCTTTCCGATGGATATTACGATCTTCTTATGATCCCTTATGCAGATGAATACTGTGCGCCCGAAGAATATTCCCATGACAGTCCTGACTGGGATCTCTTTTATTATGGCGTATTGGGGATGCCGGATATTCGTGTTTCGAATAAAAACTTAGCTCCGAGTTTGTCTCTTGAAGAGGTGGATATTTCGGTGCCCTGGCCTGGGCAGTTTCCATTTGAACTAAAGCGCATGTTCAATCATCACCGTCGATTTTCAAGCAGGCCATTCCCGAACGGCTGGACCCACAATAATCAAATGATAATCCAGGAAATCGTAGGGCCTTGCCACTGTACCCGGCTATGCCCTGAATACTGTGTACAAGCTTATCAAGAACATGGTGATACCTACGATTTCTACCTGGGCATGGGGCAGATTCTTGTGACCTATCCTGACGGTTCGATAAGAGTATTTGTGCATGGTGAATACAACGAAAATGCTGACACGATAACCTATTATCCTTTAGAGCCGGAGCTCACTCCCGGCGATGTGGTAACACGTACACCGCATTCGCATCCATTTGATAATGATATCTATATTTATAACTATTGTGACAGCATAGACTATGAGTTAAAGATGAGTGACGGTACAGTCGTAGAGTTCGAAGGTGTGAATTACTTTCATCGTTCTGATAAATGGGGCTATTCCTGGGTACCTTACTGCGTTATAGATTATTGGGGCGATCCTGACACGGGAGCTTTAGGGGAGGTTCGATGGAAAGCTTTCGGAGGAGCTACTGCAATAAGAGATAGATTTGGCAATAGACTTGACATCGAATGGTATAAGGAGGATGTCGACGCATGGCTTGATGGGTGGGGATTAGTGGAAAAAGAAAAGGTCAAGCCAATCGCTGTTACAAAGGTCGGCTATAAGAGAAGCGATGGTAAATCTACTTACATAGAGTTTAAACTTGACACAGTAAATAATTATTATTTAAATGCTTGGTTGAAACATGAGATTGATCCCGATACCAGCCAGACCTATCAGACAATTGAGTATGAATGGGATATCTATGACGGTGTGTGGATTTTTGATGTACGTGCAAAAGGCGATGGCGTTGATGACGAAGGCAACTGGAGTACTGATCAAACATACAATCTGTCTGAATATGTCTACCTGGGAAAAGACCTTGTAGGAGTTTATCATAATCAGAAGATTGCCACGCAGGCATCTTACAACGATTATGGCGGGCTTAGCAGCCGCGTGGATTATGTGGATTCCGACGACCAGAGCCTATATCCTTTAACTACCTTCTATTTTTATGATTTCTACGACGTTGATGAAAATCCCGATGTGCACATGATAACGAACACTTATACCCCATACAAAATAGTGACCGCACAGCATGATCATAAAGGCAGATTGATAGATCAGGACACCGCAACATACGATGGCTCATCAACCGTAGATGTGGAGCTAATATATGATGATGTTATCGATAAAACTAATCCTCCCGGTAAGCCTAATACACAATTAGATGATATTGAGGACCAGACAAAAGACAGGAAGAGCAAGTATGAGTACGATGACTACTGGCAGGTTACAAAGCAGTCTATATACGAAAAGGAGGGTGAAACCGAGTTGCTCAAGTCCCTCACTGATATGGAGTATCATGAACAGTACGAGGTACTTCCACACAAGAAAACGACATACCAGGACCTGAGTACTCCGGAGGTTCCGCAGATAAAGGTCGAGACGATTTATATGTATGGTGAGGATGAAGGCGGAACTCCCAGCGCAAACGGCAAAACAGGTGTATATCTCGTTAAACAGAAAATACTGACTGACGAAAGTAAAAATCCTGATGAATATGCCGAAACAACGTATAAATATTACGAACCCTTAGTCCCTGCTTCCGATGAGAATCCCGAAGACTTCGGTTTCGGATTGCTCAAAGAAACGATAGATCCTGAAGGTAACAAAACACTATACGAATACGACAAAAACGGCTACAAGGCCAAGGAATCCGTCTATGAGTATGGCCAATACGTCCTTGTGAAGGAATTCTACTATGATTCTATAGGACAACTGATTCTGGAAGCTGATAACCGCGGCAGGGTTACGCACAATTATTATGACGGTTTCGGCAGACTTTGGAAGGTGGAAGTCTATGAGGAACCGGGCATACTGACATTTGATCGTAGATATTTTATACCACAGCGATATTCAGACGGCACGTTTGTCAAATTGATCTCTCGCACCAAATACGGGTATGATGTGTTAGGCAACAGAACATTCGAACAGCAAGAGATACTGGCAGGTTCCCCGGGAGCTGCTCCGGTTTTGACCACCCGCGGTGCTGTCACAATGGAATACACCACAGGCGGCTTACCCAGGAAAGTCGCTTATGAGACTGGCGGAAGCTACAAACAATATTACTATGATAGCCGGGGCAAAAAAGTTGGAGAAATAAAATATGATAATGTTACCGGCCGTGATTGGTTGACCTTATTCTTCTACGACTGCATGGACAGACAAACGTGTCAGATCTGGATCGACTATGATTGGTCTTCAATAGAAAAAGCACAGGTTACCGGTTATTATGGGACCGGTAGGAAAAAGTACGAGGACCTGTACGGCACAGATGGATGGCTCGAAAAACTCACCGATTATGAATATGATATCCTTGGCAGGATGACCAGGCGCACTATCGATAAGGGAGGAGAAGGATACCTCAATCTTGCGACAAATTATTCCTATGATGATGCCGGCAACCTGGATTATATGATCGATCCCTGCGACAATTACATTTTCTACGACTATGATAATGCTAATCGTAAGATTAAAGAGTACTTTGCTGAGCCATGTGATACAAACCCTGAGACGACGAGAAGCAATGCCTATATTAAGAAAAATATTGAATATTATGCAAACGACCTTATCAAGGATATTAATTCTTATGACTACAGCAGCGGAGCAGCACCAGGACCAGGTACGCTGTTGGCACGCAGAGAATTTCTCTATGACAGCCGCCGCCGGCTCAAGCAGGTCACCGAGGCCCCCGGAGAGTCCGAAGAAGCTGTGACCTCCTTCGCCTATTGGGACCCGATCGTTCCTGGTATGGAGTACAAGATAGTCATCACTCATCCCGGCGGTACCGAGCAAACAAAAATCTTCTATCATGTTCTGGAGAAAGTGTCCAAAATCATCTATCCTTCCGGGAAGTTTAAGGATATGCAATATAACGGAGATGGGAAATTAATGAGAAAATGGGTCTCTAATCCGATTGGCGACGATTGGATTGACTATACTTATGATAATTACGGTCGCCTGGAAAAAATTACCTATCCGGATATTCCTAATCCGGATCCATATACGCTCACTTTCTATCTTGATGGCTTCGGCCGAAAATTGCAGGTAACAGACAACCGAGTTCCCGATGACAACATAGGCGGCAGCGGTCAGATACAATATGACTACGATGTGCTGGGGCGAATCTTTGTGGTTTTAGATCAGGATGATTACCTCCTGAATTATTTTTATCGTGCCGACGGCCAAAAAGAATGCATTCGTGTCTATGATCCCTATGATCCTGTAGAAGAGAGTCGGGATCTAATCTATGATGTCTTGTATGGCTACGACTGGGCTTTAAGGCTCAATGCCGTATATGAGCCTATACTTGTCGGCACCGATGACTTAATCGCCCAATTGGAATATGACAATAGCGGAAATAGAGACAAGATTAGCTATTCCAAGGATGGGACCGCCGAGAGCACGGTTGATATCGACTACAACTACAATCCCGATAACATGCTGACGGACTTCTCTACTACAGGAGGCCCAACCTTTACTTTTGATGCTACCGGCACCAGCCCCCCCGATATAGACGGCCTGGGAAGACTCGTTGATGCCCAAGAAGTGCTGACAAAAACCGATGACACCACCGTAACGTACAATCTCGATTACACCTATGATATGAGGTCGCAGCTTACCGTTGCCCAAAACGACAATATCAACGGCGGCAGTTGGCAGGCCGACTACAGCTATTACAAGAACGGCAATCTAAAGGACAGGGAAATACAAAGTTCAAAGACGGAATTTGAATATACCGGCGAGATTATGGACGGGACAAAGACCGGCGGTGGTGAAGAATTCGGGCTTACATGGGATGATAACGGCAATATGACAGAGGTCGACATGAGTACAGGCGATGACACAACGCTTGTGTACAACTGGGATGGTAAATTGCGGTCTGCGGAGAAAGGTACTAAATCGATTAGCCTAAAGTATGACCCGGCCGGTAATCGCATTTTCAAGGATTCCAGCGAATCAGGCGAGCGTAAGTATATTGTTGACATCGTGGGCGATTTGCCGGTAATATTAATGGAGCTAAATAGCAGTGGAGGTATCGTGAAGACTTATATTTACTCTAACAGCCAGATAATCGCCCAGCACACCGGCGACCACACCGCAGACAGGTACTTCTACCTGCACGACCGGCTCGGCAGCGTAAGGCAGGTAATAGATACTTCCGGCGATGTGAAGAACCGTTACACGTATAATCCCTTTGGAGAACTCTATCCTGCTCCCGACTTCGAAGAAACGGTTAATAATCCCTTTAAATTCGCCGGTCAGTACTTCGACTCCGAGATAGACGAATATTACCTTCGTGCCCGCCAGTACGATCCGCACATTGCCCGATTCACCGCTCGTGATCCAGTCTTCGGCAAACTCAAAGAACCCATGACACTACACGTATACTTATATTGCCGAAATAATCCAGGGAATATGGTAGATCTAGATGGCAAGTGGGTTTACTGGCAGGGACTTAGTTTTGGAGCAGGCGTAAGTGGTAAATTAGGTTTTCTTAAAGGACAGATAGGTGCATCTGCAGGGTGCGGGTATTTCTATGGCGTTAAGCAAGGTACGTATGACGTCTTTTTTGGGAATTATGCGAAAATTGGAATTTCCTCTAAGCTAGGTGTTACACCATCCGGTCGTGATGGAAGAGAAGTTACTATAGCGCCGTTTGGCGCTGGTGTAACGGCAGGCTTCAGTGACAGTATCAACAGCGTGGCTGAGTTCATGGGTTACAAGCCCGGTGAGACTCCGGCAAGCGTTGGCGACATTCTTTACAAATTCAGTGGCAATTATGATTTTGGTTTAGATTTCGGCGTCATTGAGGACTTACTGAATGGCGAGATAAATACGGGTGATTTATATGACTTGATAGATGACCTTACAGATGAGGATACACTAAGGGGTATTTTCAAAAAATTACTTGAAGAAGTGTTTTTGGGTCCTGAGCTTGGAGGAGAATTAATGATTGTATACAACTATTCAACAGAATATCCCGAATGGTGATACCATAGTGGTCAAGTGTTTTTCGCACTTTAAGATGTGTAAGATTTTGTGATGGACCGGCTATAGTTAAAATTACCGCTCGGAGATAACAGTCAGTGAACTGTCAGGATTTCCTTATTTTAAGGAGTTCTGGGCAGTTATAGACTATCAGGTAAGTATATTAATGAAGCAGATTAATCGAAGCAAAACACTCAAAGCCGACGCTGCCATGGTTGTCATCAGTGAAAATCAAACGTGTCCGACAACAGAAAAGTAATTTTTCAATAGAAAATTGGGAACAGATATGAAAACAATATGTATAAAGTTAGTTGTTGTTTTGGTTTTAATCTTATTAGTTGTTGGGGGCATAGTTTTTTGGCCTGCGGAAACGGAGCCGGTAGATGCTCCAGTTGACTTAAAGCCGGCGCCGCGGGTACAGCAGACAAAGGCGGAAGGTTTGTATCAGATGGCTTTATCTCGCCGGGAACGTGACAATCCCTCTGAAATGGATTTTAGGATTATGGCGGATTGCTGCCGCACGATTCTCACAGACTATCCCGAAAGCCCCGAGGCCGAGAAGGCAACGGAACTGCTGCAGGAGGTGCCTGAAAGGTACCAGAGGCTATCCGTCGCTCAAATACCAAGCGAGCCCGCCGTCAGAAAGTCAAGACCATTACGCCGCAGACCGCCAAGGTAGCGCTAACCGCAGCCGGTCCGTCGATTTCAGCGATTTTGCGCTCTTTTGCAAGTAGTGGGCTATCCCGCCGAAAAGACCAATCAAGATAGTTAGGCGAGGCTAAGATAATTATAGTTCCCTCCAAAGTAAAATAAACACAGCGAAAGTTTTACACTTCGTATAGTGTTTAATCCGTAATGCGGTTC
>JABAHP010011929.1_pt1 | contig 15099 bp, 22 predicted proteins | sample 7062081 | NCBI WGS metagenome assembly JABAHP01 (sample SAMN14534357, study PRJNA622989) | marine sediment metagenome | biome: marine biome [ENVO:00000428]; feature: marine pelagic biome [ENVO:01000023]; material: deep marine sediment [ENVO:00002113] | place: India: Gulf of Kutch | collected...
CGTACCATAGCAGCACGCGCCCCTCGGCGTCAATCTCTATTCCTGTAGTAGGATCACCGGCTTTGTCGAAGATCATGTGTGGTGACTACCCCCTATTATACCATGACTCAAACATCTTGTCAAGTCGGCCCGAAGGCGGCAAACAGCAGCGCGCGGAAACCCATCCGTGTCGTTCTCGCCCCCAATGTCGATGTCCGAAGGCCATCAGCCCCCGCCCGGCCCGACAGACGGCAGTGCCGAGGCAGCAGTGGCGCGATTGGCCGGAAACTGGTCCTTGATGTACGTGTGGAAGAACTCGCCGTGTGACTCCGCGATGCGGAACCCCTCCCACATGTCCGGTGGAACGCCGTGGTACTGCCACACGTCGCCATTGGAGAACTCGATCTCCAGCATCAAGGTCTCTTCCCACCCGATCGATTTGATGAAGCTAGATGTCACAGGTTCTCTATTCATGATAGCCTTTCATAAGATGCTGTTGTTCAAGGCAGCCTTGCATAACGGTCGCCGCCCGGGGAGCGGTCATAGCGGCTGGGCTGCGGGAGCTGGGAGTAGAGCCATTGCAGTAACTTGCCCCTGATGTCCAGTTCCNNCCACGTGATCACCGCGTGCCACGCCCTATAGCGCAAGGCGCGCGTATCGATCGTCCTCACCCATATACGAAATCTCCTCAGCCGGACCTGCCAACGTCTCATCGTCTGTTACCTCCCATCGGTATAGCTCCACCAGCCGGTCCCAGAAGATGGACTCCAGCCGGAACGCATGGCACAGCACCAGGATGCACGCGATTATGTCGTCAGCCAAGTTGCGCTTCGAGGGATCGAAGATCCGCGCCTGGTGCCACAGCCCGCGGATATAGGGCCACTCGAACATCCGGTCCTCCATGAGCTGGGTGAAAATTGTCAGTGCCCACTTCTTGACCGCGGCCACCCCGCTGAAGTAGCACGGCGTAGTAGGCCACCCGTCGAAGCCCTCCTCGCTGCCCAGATCCTCGAACGCGGTCTGGACATGGGTGGCGTCGTAGTACCCGGCCGCGCGGTAGCGGTACATCGCGTGCTTCATGCACCGCAGGAACGTGCCGTACGACCCGGCGCCGTCCAGCCAGTAGAACGCCACCAGGCGGATCGTGTGCGCGCGCTCCAGGAAGTCGGTGACGTCAAAGACCATCACCACTGGGACATTGTTGACACCCAGTGAGAGGCGGTCCTTCTTGCCCGCGTCGCCAGCCACGATATAGGTGTGTTCTGCCTCCCAGTCGAGCTCGTAGCGGTACAGGCCCACCTCATCATCCCTGTGCCCGATGTCCCTGACGAGCTCTTCCATGCGCTCTGTGCGGCACGCGGCTAGCAGGCGCTCGTCGATCTCTGAGTTCGCGAAGGCGGCGTCCATCTGGCCGCCGTGCCAGCGATCTCGCTGGCGCTGCGACATTGTGCGTTCCTGCATCGCCAGCTGCCGCTTGGTGACGTAGACATTGACATTGGAGTCCAGGCCCTCCAATACAATTACGTCCTTAGCCCCCGCATCGATCAGCCCCTGGTACTTTTCCTGGAGGATGACGAGCTCTGGGTTGGGCCCGGGATTGGTGATCCACGACATCTTGCCCCAGCGGTGGACGCCCGTGGGGCGCGTGCCACGCAACCTGGTGGTCAGCTTGGGCTCCGTGGACTCGATTCCGATCAATAGCTGGGCCTCGTCAACGTTGATCCAGTCCCGCTCGGAGCCCAGGATATTCGAGGCATGCTGCTGGCCCACCGTTTGGCAGACCATGGTGCTCGGCCACCCTGGCCAGACCTCGATAGTCAGGGTGGGGTAGGGGCGCTCGATCCACAGCGGATTGGCCCCCCTCGAGGGCTTGATGAAGCCCATCTCGCGGAACGGGGAGCCCGGAGAACACCACTTGCTGATCTCGCTGAGCATCAGCGCCGCCTGGTATCCTGTGGGGGCCACATTGAGGGCGCTGAACCCCGGGTAGAGCGCACAGTAGGCCAACATGGCGATGGCGATGCCACAGGTCTTTCCCGTGCCGGCCCCTGTGATAGCCAGGGACAGATTGATGCTGGGCGAGCAGAACTCCTCAAGCCAGGGGAGAGGCAGGAACCCATGCGGCAACAGGAACATGGGCTCGCCTCCATAGTAGGGCTCATAGAGGACNNAATCAGGAGCGTAACCTCCTGGTCAGGCTTCCCCTGGCGTGCCCACAGGCCGTGGAGCATGTCGTATTGCGCCACCCGATCCTCTGGCGTGTAGTACGTGCCCGAGAGGGGCAGGCGGAAGAAGCGCTCCGTGAAGATAGAGATGTCCCCGGTGCGCTGCGCACGCTCGAAGATGGCCTGGTCGTGGGAGGAGAGCTTTACTGCCATCAGCTCATGTAGTAGTCATACGGGTCCAGCATGCCGAGCCAATGCAAGAGCCTCGTCAGCCAGTGGCCCACCCAGTGGCGCAGGCGCGCGTGCCAGGGAGCCTTGTACAGCGGGAAATACCGCGCGCCTCCCATTGGACCACTTGCCACCACCTCCTGCTCCGCGGCCGCAGACACCCACTCGACAACAGCTTCTTCCTCTGGGCTCATTTCTTCCTCACCTTCATGTCTGCCCCCAAGACATGCGTGGCGTGCTGCGTGCCCCGCAGGCGCACGTGATAGTCGCCCCCGCGCGCAAACCGCCGCATGTTGTACGCAGCTTCCGGTGTGTCGCGACGGTTGTTCAGCTTGTGATTCTGGTGGATCAGGCCAAAGGGCACCCCTATCGTGATGTCCACCACCGGCGTCCCGGACTCGAGCGCCATGCACATCAGGTCGGTGTCCCAGGCGTAGCAGCCCACGATGTAGGGAGGGATGTTTGCGCAGTTCGGCCCCCACGGCTCGCCACGCCAGCAGAAGATGTCCATGCCCGAGGTGGCGTGGAGCTGGCCATGCTCGGCGGTGTATTCCACGATGTGCTGAGGCCAGGAGGGGCTGTGCATGTCGAAGTCAACGTCGATCTTCACGTCCCAGCGCTGGCTGGTGATCATGAACTCGTCCAACTGCTCCGCGACTGCCTGTATGGCCTCGCCCACCGTGGGCAACAAGACGATGTCGCTATTCACGTAGGCCCTGATGTCGTACTTGGCCCAATCGTCGGCGTGCGCGAACATCGCGTCTACGTGCGGGCGGCCATTGGTGGCCGGCACGCAGAACCCGGCCACGCCTGCGTCTGCCCTGGTGGGGTCTTCCCACTCCTCTGCAGTGGGGTAGTCATCGCAGTCCATGTAACGCAGGATCTGCGGCCTCTCGGGCAGCCTCAGCTGCCACCAGCTCCGCAGGGCATACGTCTCGCGCGGCCCGAGCTCCTTCCAGGTTGTGAAAAGGGTGATCACTGACTCGCTCCTGGCCCCATGGGGGGCATGTTGAGTTTGTGTTGGGCATCAGCTCTCAGGGCGGCCACCAGGTCAAAAACGGGCCCCTCGACGATGTGCCGCCGCAGAACGCCATCCAGTACCTTGTACGAGTAGCCGAGCTCCCCCTCATCTGTCTGGCCCTCCCATAACCCTGCCGAGGGCGGTCGGTCGATGATCTCCTGTGGCACGCCGAGGTATTCGGCCAGCTCCCACACCTGTGTCTTGTACAGATTGCCCAGGGGGAGGACGTCCACGCCCCCATCGCCGTACTTGGTGAAGTAGCCGAGCTCCAACTCTGTCTTGTTGCCGGTGCCAAGAACCAGAAGGTCTAGCGCGCCGGCCAGGTAATACAGAACGATCATGCGCAGGCGGGGCTTGATATTGGCTTCTGCCAACGGCCGGGCGGCATGTGGAACAGCACTGCCTATGCACACCATGGAATCGTACACCGGGGCGAGGTCCACTTGCCCGCGCTGAATCCCAAGCCAGCTCACTGCCCTGGCGCCCAGGAGAAGGTCCTCCTCGACGGAATGACAAGGCATGAGTACACCTAGCACTTTACTCCGCCCTATGCCCCGCACGGCCAGCGCGGCCGCCGTGGCTGAGTCTACGCCCCCACTGAGACCCACCACGTATCCATTCTTGCCGTGGTTGTCGCAGTAGTCGCGCAGCCACCGGGCGATGTTGTTAGCCGTTCTTCCTGCATTCATTTGCCCCTCCTCACTCATACTCCGCCAGCCACATGACCTGGTGGCTGCATCCATGCACGTCAATAGCATCGATCCCCATCCCGCCGAGCTTGTGCAGAACCCGATCGAAGGGCTCTTCCCAGGGCTCGTCCTCCCAGTGGAAGGCGAGCGCCCCGCGCACCACCTCGTCGATGAACTCGCACAGCCCTATGGGGGCCACGTGGCTCATGTCAGGGTAGTACTGGCTGATGATGGACGCCGCCAGGTTGAACNNGGTACACGTCCAGGCCCACCGCGCCCATGACCTTGAGTGGGTGCTTCTTCAGCTCCTCCTCGAATCTCCGGTGGTCCAGGTAGCAGTAGTGCCAGTGGCGCTCCAGGGGGGCAAGGCCAAACTTCGCCCGCACGAAATCAACATTCTGGAGCCCCTGTTCTGTGATCTCGGTGATGAGCAGGATGCCGCCCGGCATCATCGTCTTGACCAGCGCCTCGAGGGCCTGTTGCTGCAATTCCCATTCCGGGAGGCTGATGAGAAGACGCTGGCACACCACGGCGTCGAAGTTGGCGCGTGGATACGGGAGCTCCAACACGTCGCGCGCCTCGAAGGCCAGGTTGCCCCGTAGAGGAGGCGCCCCCCAGGGGGCCAGCCCCTTCCAGTATGCGCGCCGGAACTCTCGGTCGTCTGCCACGCGGTCAGCCACGTCGATGAGGCCCTCGGTGATGTCGCAGCCAGTGACCCGCTTGGCAACATTCGCGTAGGCGAACGCGCCGAATCCGTTGCCACACCCCACGTCCAGCACGTGCTCACGCCCTCTCAGGGCACCCAAGCAGAAGTTGATCTCGGACTGCCGGTAGTGCAGGTCGGGGGTCGTGCAGCGCGCGTCGCCACCGTGCTTCTCGGCCACTGCGGCCCAGTGCTCCTGTACGTTCGCCAGCGTGCGTTCTGGCGCCTCATTCATTTGTACCTCCTTGAAAATGTGTGCTCTGCGGCGCCCAGGAGGAAGATAAAGCCGCACGCCGGCAACACCACCGGCCAGAACAGCGTCACTCCAAGGCGTGTCCAGAAGTATTGTCCGTCCAAGGCGTCACAGAAACGCCAGACGGCCAGTGTCGTCAGTAGATACCACAGGGCTGCCAGGGTCACAGCGACCGCCCAGATCAGTTCTTGGCCCGTCATCATGTCACGATACCTCCAGGATCTTGTGTAGCGCATAGCGCGCGATTGGCACCGGCGTGAAATAGGTGTAGGCCACCCAGGCCGCCTCTTGCTGCCACTGGGCAACCTCGTCCTCCATCCCCATAAGCATCTCGGTGCAGTTGGGGACGATGGCCGTTGGCGTGTCGCATACCAGCAGGGGGTCCGGGAAGAGCTCATCGATCGGGTAGTCAGACGTGTCGAGCTGGGGGCGGCAGATCATGACCGCGCAGGCACATGCCAGCGCCTCCCACATTCGCTTCGACTCCCAGTGGTGGCGGGAGATCCCAGGGTAGATGAACACGCGCGCGTCGGACAAGGCATCGTAGTATCGGCGGCTCATCGACCATCTATGCCAGCTGTGCACGTTGGGCTCCGTCTTGGCCCACGGCGGCACCCACTCCGGCCACACCTTCTCCCCGCGCACCTGGCCACTGTAGACATCCGGCGAGCCCCACGACTGCAGGCGGCGATGGCAATCTTTGCGGAAGGGGCCCGCGCCGGTGATGTGGATGAAGAAGCGGCCGCGAATGCGCCGGGCCTCGCGCGCCATCTCGATGTACTCCGGCATAATCCCAAACGGCAGGTAGTGTGTGTCCTGGTCATGCTGGTTCTGGCCCGCAAACACAATGTCCGGCACATAGAGCCCGATGGGCTCCAGCCAGCGACGTGGCTGGCGCGCCTTATCCTTGTGCTCCTCCCCGATGTCGCTGTAGCGCTGCTTGTAGATCTCGTACTTGTCGGCCCACGTAGTGCCCCACGGATTGTCGTCCCCGTCCACAAGCACCCGGAGCTCCGCGTGCAGCCCGAACCTGGTGTAGTAGCTCCAGCGCGTGCCCCAGTGCAGATTGGACAGCACGAAGTCTGTGCGGGGCAGGGGGAACTTGGCCGGGACTACCGTGTTGATGTGCCAGCTATTGATGTTGGGCTTCCCTATCGTGTAGATCTTGAAGCCCAGTAAGTGCAGGCCCCGAAGGAGTGTGATTGTGGGGGCGTCGTAGGACTCAGAGCCAATGTACAGCACGGCGCGGTGCTCGAACTCGCCCTCTACCCCCTCGCAGGCGGCCTGGATCTTAGCTAGAGACGACATAGCCCTCCCGGCAGAAGTGACGCATGGCATGCTGCCCCGGAGCTTCCTCGAACGCCTGCCGCACCCCGGACATGCGCAGGTCATCCACCGCGATCACGGGCGCATGTGCCACTGTCGCGATGTCGTGCGCGCAGGCCTCGTAGGTGTGCAGGCCATCCACGAAGGCGAAGCACAGCTGCCGGTCGGCCAACCTCTCTCTCACCTGCTCGTCCAGGGACGACATGCGCCAGACGTCCACGTGCTCACTGACGCGCCGAATGTTGAACTGGAACTGCTTGTAGTAGTTCTCGGCGTCCTCCCAGGGGTCCACCACGATAACGCGCCGATCGTATAGGGCTGCCAGCTCGGCCAGGCGCACAGTCGTGCCCCCGACGAACGCGCCGATCTCGATCAGGTCCCCCGGCCAGTTCAACACGCCCAACTCAGCTACTAGCCCCAGCCGCCAGCGCTGCATCACGCAGCCGCGCGCCCAGGGCTTACGCTTCCCCATCACCGCTTCCTCCAGCGCGCTGGTGCGCTCCATGATGTGCTTGATCGTCTCAATCATGGCCGTCTCCTTATCTCTGCCGTGCGGTTCGGGTCCCGGGCCCTCTCTACCACCAGCTCAGGCCACGCCGGGTCTGTTTGGTCAACAATCCAGCCTCCGAAGTAGAACTCCCTGCAGGGCTTGAGGTAGAGGCAATGCCGCCGCAGCCTGTTCCCCAGGTGGCACTCGGCTGCGCGGTCTAGCTGTCCCACGCTCAGCAGCACGTAGGACAGCTCCGAGGCCTTCCACATACCCACTGAGGCGCTGCCGTTGTGCCGGAAGCGGAGGGGGGCCGCGTCAGGCAGCACGGTGTGGCTGACATAGTCGCACTCCTCTACCCGCACGCCGTTGGTAGTCACCGCCGCCAGCTGGCTGTACCAGCCCACCTTCTCGTTCCTGGAGTGCGCGTCGCGCCTCATCAGGTCGCTGAGCACGACGAACCAGTTGGCCCCGAAGTGGTTGGCCATGACGAAGTCCTGGGTGCTGTGGAAGATCAGGTCGAACTCCGCGGCATGCTCATGCCCCAGGGTCTCATAGGCCTGATGGGCGACCTTGTTGAACACCACCAGGTGGTCCTTCCCCCGATTGCCGAGCTTCTTATGCCAGCGCACCCAGTTGACCGTGTGGGGGGAGCGCTGCTGTACCCGCTCGACCAGCTCGGGGACACACGGGCGCTCCGCCACCTGGTTGACAAAGATGAAATGCTCCAGTTCCCACGAGGGCGGGAAGTTGCGCCACATCACATCGAAGTTGTGCTCCCAGATCGGGACCACCTTGGGCCAGAAGTCTCTCAGAGACGGTCGCGTGTCCCAGAAGTGGATTGCCAGAATCCTCATCGGTTTCTCCTTGGGCGGTACACAGACAGCAGGCTGGTGTCATAGGGGCGTTCCAGGAACTCGCACAGCGTGAACAGCGCCATCTTTGGCCCGTGCTCATACGCCTCGTAGGGCGCCACGAGCACTGGCAGGACGCCATCCATGAACTTGGCGGCCAGGTCATAGTAGGCCGTGTGCGCGGCATTGAACTCCGGCCACTCCCACCGATCGCTGTAGTAGCGTTCGTACAGCGTTCGCGCGTCGCGCCGCATGAGCACGACTTTCTCCACGCCCAGAAGGAGTGGGTAGGTCCAGGGCCCGGTGCAGTCCTTGTAGACCTCGACCTTGTCCTGGTCGGCGATGTCCAGGATGATGCTCTGCGCCCCTGGCCAGCGCCCTGCGTTGACGGGCTGCTTGGGAATACGGGCAGGGTCGAAGTTCCCGGCGCGGCCCCACACTGCGTTGCGCAGCGGCATGTGCTCCCAGTACCCGTAGCGGTTATGGCCATCAGCCCCCTTGAGGTTGCAGGGCGACCCGGCCGAGAAGCCCATGGCCACCACGAGCTCGCACATGAAGCTGGTGCCGGAGTTCGCGAAGCCGGTGACAAGGATCTTGGGCAGACTCAATTCTCGCCTCCGTCTATGGGAGGGCGGCTATCCCCACGACTATAGGGGACAACACCCCCGTCCCTGGTGTACCATCTGAAAGTCCCCATGTCGCCGATGGGTTGCCCCCGGTTGATGGCCGCAACCCTCTTCGCCAGCTGTCCAGNNGAGATCACCGCACGGCCCCGGAACAACCCTCCTGTCATAGGGCGGCACAGGTAGGCATGTGGCAGGCTCGCGAGCCGCACGTCGCTGTGATACAGAACGCGCCGCAGGGGCACCTGGTCAGAGTGGGCCCGGTGGCCGCGCAGGTCTCCTGGGTACGCCTCTATGCACCGCACCATCTCGTCTGCCCAGTCCCCGAACAGCGCTCTCGTGCGCGCGTTCCATTTCCACAACATCACCCCGGCACTGTACTCGTAGAACGATGGCGGCACGTCCTCGAGCTCGACGGTGTAGTGCGTGCTTTGCCGGGCGGCGAGGTCGAACCTGTCGAGCAGGCAGAACATGCCGTCCAGCGGCGCGTCCACGTATGTGTCTGCGTCCAGGAACAGGCTGTGGTCGTACGGCGCGGTGGCCAGGCACCGCACCCGGTCCAGGAAGATCTCGTTGTGCTCGTATTCGGCGTTCACTGACTCGTACTTGCGCACGAGATCGAAATCAGGCGCGCTCACACTGTTGCTGTATAGGCAGGCGGGCATGTCTGGATGGAAGCGCCGCAGGCTCCTCAGTGAGTTGAGGGCGTGCCGGAGATAGAGCTGGCCCTCGACGAAATAGACGACCCCTCTTGTCATGATTCAACCTCGTATCCAAACATATCGATGTCTTTCCTGTATGCCTCGCCCACAATCCGGCGCGCCTCTGCGTCGTAGTATTCCCTGTAGTCCCTGTGCGTGCCACGGCGCACGTGGGGCAGCTTGACCGGCCTCCCCACCACCTGCATGCAGACTGTCCTCCAGTCCTCCTGCAGATTCTCGAATCGACCCACGAAGTCAACCCCAATGCTTCCGTCCTTGTTGCAGATGAAGTATCGCTGCGGCAGGAACCGCTGGAGCAGCGGCCATCCTACTATGTTGGGGAACGTCGAGCGCTTGGGGTCGCCCAGCTGCTTCACCTGCCTCGCGGTGGCCAAGAATGCCCCCCGGTCCCAGGGGCGATCCATGAGAAACGCCGACAGGAATCGGTCCCACGGATTGCGGACGAATGCGAACTTGAACGCCCCTTCTATCCCATGCACCAGGCGCTCATACATGTACAGGGGGAAGTGGCCGCCGTGCTTGCGATGGTCCCCGCCCAGGAAGGCGCATGCCTCCATGCTCGTCCCCGCGCACTTGGGGATGTGTATGAAGAGCACGTTGTTCTCGATGTGGTAGACGCTCACAGGGCCTTCTCGCTCTCCACAGAGGGGATCTGGTACGCGGCCAGCGCGTGGCTCAGAGGAACGCCCAGCGGCACACTGAGTGAGAGCAGCATGTCCCGCACCAGCGCCACGTCGTAGAACCTGCGCATGGCCACGGCCCCCGAGGGGTGGAACAGCACGCTGTGGTCGGCCCCGGCGCCCACGTACAGCAGGCGCTCTATGTTCACAGGCGCGATGATAGCGCCCCTGGTGCCATACCGGATCTTCCAGTCGCCTGGATGGACTCCGATAGCGGGGCGGAGCTCCTCCGGCAGATCAAACGGAATGCAGGTGCCGTCCGTGCCGCAGGCGCAGTGCCAGGAGCGCATAGGCACCGTGTTGCAGAGATGGTCCTCGGCGCCCGTGGCGTGGATCACCAATACGCCGCGCTCTCTGGCCTCAGCCAGCCACACGCACAGGCGGTCGGCCAGCTCGTCCATAGCGGCCCTGTACGTCGCGCACCAGTGGTCGGCGCACATTCCCATGACTACGATTGCAGTATTGTTCATGTAGGGGGCCTCAGTGGCACAGGGTAGAGTCGTTCCTCTTCGCGCCCATGCTGTCTTTCGCGTTCTGCGTTGGACTCGTCGAGCCAGAACACCATGCCGCTGTGGCGGACATCGTCGAGCAAGTCCAGATTGGCCATCAGGCAGTGCCCGCCGATGTAGCCCGGCTTATGGATAACGTGGGGGAGGTTCGGCATGTCCATCAGGATCTGCGCGTCCCAGAAGCTCACGCCCAGCTCCTCGCAGTAGCGGTCCATCTCCTGCGCAAACGCAACCTGCACTGCCGTGGCCGTGGTCTGGAAGAGCTTGGCGAGCTCGAGGCTTGTGGGGTCCGCGTGCACCCTGACGGGGAAGCCTGCCGCCGCCAGCATGCCCGCGACGACACCCGCTGCTCCCGGGATCGCGCTGGCCACGAGCTTGGTGTAATAGCGCAATTCGTGCTCCAGATGACCATGCCGCCCACGCACCGGGCTATAGACAGCGTGCCTGCGGCCGCCGAAGCGATCCTGCAGCGCAAGCGTGGTCCCTGGCCGCACAGTGGAGTGGATCACGACGTAAGGTGGCTGGTAGGCCTCGGCATAACGCGCGACATCCAGGAGAAAGCCATCGCTGTACGGGAAGCAGATGTGCAGGCACCTGGGCCGCGGGAACTCTGCGGGGGGTGCCATCGTGATGTCCCACCCCTCGCAGCCTAGCATCGCCTGGATAGGCTTGCCGATCTGGCCCAGGCCTATGACGAAGTGCTCGATCCTCCTCATAGCCTTCCTCATGACATTGGCCTCCCCTTGGTCAGTCCGGCCAGGCGTTCTGCGGCAGAACCACGGGCGGCCTCCAGTTCGATCTGCCCGGCAATCCACTCGTAGGTCCTGCGCATGCCCTCTTCCAGGGACACCTGGGGCTCATAGTCCAGGACACGGCGCATCTCCGACAGGTCGGCGTTGCGATGGCGCACGCCCTGGGGCTTGCTCATGTCCGGCTGCAGGGCAATGGGCACCTCCGCGATCTCGGCGCCCAGCTCGTACAGGTCCACGATGGCGACCGAGACGTCTGTGCCGATGTTCAGGGGCTCTCGGCAGTCTGATCGCATGAGTCGCCAGATCATCTCGAGGCAATCGGTGATGTAGCAGAACGAGCGGGTTTGCCTGCCGTCGCCCCACATCTCGATTGGATGGGGGCCCTTCCCGCCGCGCAGCTTGGCCCGTGCGATCTTCCGGCACACAGCGGCCGGGGCTTTCTCGCGGCCGTCATTCCATGAGCCTTCGGGGCCATAAATGTTGTGGAACCGGGCGATGCGCACCTCCGTGGACGTCTCCTCGGCCAGGGACTGGTACATGGCCTCGGCCATGAGCTTCTCAATGCCATAGAAGGTGTCCGGCTTCCCCTGCCAAGCGTCGTCCTCGGCCAGGGCCAGGCCGGCGCACAGGTCGTCGTCCTGGAACTCCTCTGGGTACACGCAGGCGCTGGACGTGAACAGCACGCGGGGGATCTCAAACCGACGTGCCAGCTCACAGGTGTTGAGGTTGATGTAGGCATTGTTTCTGAGAACGTCGTACCCGTGCGTGCCAATGTAGCCCATGCCCCCCATGTCCGCCGCCAGTGCGTACACCTCGTCGATAGTGAGCCCCGCGTTCTTCAGCCCAGCCACGGCCCGGTGCAGTGGGGTGTATTCGCGTATGTCGCACCCGAAGTCGCGCCAGTCCGCAGTGGGCGCTGCAAACTCGGGGTACTTGTAGTCTATGCCAGCAACCCAGTAGCCCTTGTCCTGCAGGAACCTGACCAGGTGGTGGCCAATGAAGCCAGCCGCGCCGGTAACCAGCGCCGTCCTTGTTTTATCCATGTTGCCTCCTAGTGTGCCCAGGCGTATGCCCGCCCATACTGTGTTAGTGTGCCATCAGGCATGATAAGCTGGCAGTCTATGTAGCGCTGGCGCACCGTGGGCGGGACTGCTTCGAGCCACGCCTCGTCGCCGGTCAGCGTGCCAGGAAACCAGGCGTATCGGGTGACCAGCGGGTGCGCCTCAAGCCAGGCGACGAACTCCAACAACCTCTCCACGCTCCCCTCGCCCCAGAACTCCCACTCAGTCAGCCAGACCTCATCGATGCCCCATGCCTGCGCGTACCCCGCTATCTCCTCGACCGCTCCCTGGCATGAGGCCACATCATTGCGATAGCAATGGACGGCCAGGGCGTCCAGGCGTGGAGGGGCGCCGTACAGGTCCATGTACTCTTCTCGGAAGCGCTCCAGCCAGGGCAGATCGAACACCACGGCAGGGCTGACCAGCTTCTTGCCTGGGTACATTTCCTCCAGCTCGCGCCACAGCGGGGCGGCCTCTTCTGGCGTGAGATCTGCCTGGTGCACGGAGTCGGGCTCGTTGAAGCCCATGATGTACACCGAGTTGGCCTGCATGCGGTAGTAGCCAGTCTGCAACCCGTTCAGTGCATACTCATTGTAGACCATGGCCACCGACTCTACGCCGGGACAGGAGGGCAGCTCGGAGTGCCAGTTGTACATCCAGGTCGCCCCGGCCTGCAGCGTGTTGCAGAGCTCGGGGTGGTGTGTCCCCACGCCCTTGGCGGGGGTGGGGTAGGTGCCCACGAAGTTGCACAGCGCGATGGGCAAATAGACCGGCAAGTTGTCCTCCGGCGCCTCGGCCGGCAGGGACAGTGTGCAGGTCAGCGTGACCACAACGACTGCGAATACGCGCGGCGTCATAGACCCTCCCCAAACCTGTAGTAGAGATTCGTAGCGTCAAGCTCCACGGGCATCCCCTCGAGGAAGCCCCACATGTCCAGAATGATCTTGCCTCGCAGATTCATCTCCGGCAGCTGCTCCCGGTACTCGGGCCAGCAAGTCATGAGGACCAGGATGTCGGAGTGCCCCACGACGTACTCCAGGCCACGCTGCCTGCTCACATCACCCTGCACAACAGGGTCGTGCGTAAAGACCGCCACTCCGCTTTCTTCTAGCATGTCGGCCAGCTGCATTCCCTGCGACTCCTCGGCGATGTCCACCCCAGGCTTGTAGGCCAGCCCCAGGATGCCCACTGTCTTCGTTGTGCCCGCCATGCGGCCGACGATGCTTGCGAGCCACGAGGCCATGGCCATGCGCTGCACATCTACGCCCGCCGCAGCCACCGTGGGCACCTGTGCGTCCACGAGGGCCCACGTCAAGGCCCGGACGTCGCGAGGGAAGCAGGGGCCTCCCGGCCAGGTGCCTGCGCTGAAGAACTTGGGCCCGATGCGGCTGTCTGCGCCGATGACATCGAGCACGTCCCGCGCGTCCGCGCCAGGCGTGGCGTGGCACAACGCGGCCAGCGTGTTGGCCACAGCCATCTTGGCCACTACGGCGTAGTTCAGGCCCAGCTTGGCGGTCTCGGCTGACACCGGCGACATGACGTGGAAGGGAGGGTCGTTCTCGGTCACAGACTGGTAGTAATCCACCAGGACGCTCGCCGTGCGAGTGTTTGTGGCCCCGATCAGCATCATGTCAGGGTGGGCATAGTCGTGGATGATCTGTCCCTGTCGAATGAACTCGGGGGAGTAGGCCAGCCCGAAGTCCTGGCCGGCCACGCGGTTGCTGCAATTCTCCAGCGTGGCCCTGATGGGCCCCATCGTCGAGCCAGGCATCACCGTGCTGGAGATCTCCACCACGGGATACGGATGGTAGTTGTGGTGCAGCCCCTTGCCGATCTCTCGACAGGCCGCCAGCACATGCTTATTGCTGAAACCCCCCAGCAGATCGGAGGGCGTGGGGACGATGACTGTGATGAGCTCGGCGAACTCGGCAGCCACGGCCACGCCTGTCGTCGCTCTCAGCTTGCCCTCACTCACGGCCGCATTCAGGAGCCCGCTCACGCCAGGCTCCACCCCGTAGCGCCCCTGTGTCTGGCAGGCCCCGATCGCGGCCACGGCTGCCTCGTCGATGTCTGCGATGGTCACGCGATGCCCCTTGATAGCGCTGTGTGCAGCCAGTGCCGAGCCCAGGCGGCCCGCGCCGCCCACGAATGCAATGTCCATAGTTAGCTCCTATGTAGTAAGCTGGTAGGCCAGGAAGAAGCCATTGCCTATCTTCGAGTCAGGATCTTCCTCCCAGCAGAGGGACCAGTTCGGGCACCACCCCGCGATGGCCTCTTTCAACAGGTCCGGGGTGAACTTCCACCAGTGGCCATACGGGCCACCCACTGGGTGATCTGCCTCGTCCATGGGCATGCGCATGGCGCCCCAATGCCACCCGGCCGTGTGTGCGCGCCAGATACGATCAAGCGTGAACATCTCCAGCGGCCGCTCGTCGCTGGCCAGGGCGTCGTGGTGGGGGACAATCATCAGGAAATACCCGCCCGGCCTGACCACACGCTCCCACTCGTACCAGGCTTGTATTGGGTCAGGCACATGCTCCATCACGTGGCTGGAAATCACGTAGTCAACGTGATTTTTGAAAAGGGGAATGTGTGCGGCGTGGCCATGGAGGTGGCAGAACCCCCGATGGCCCGTCTCGTCTGTGGCGTAGTAGCCGCCCGGCTCGTCGCTCGCTGCAGGCGCGATGTTGATGCATGCCTTGAGGAAGAAGGAGTTGCCGTCAGGGTGGGGCGAGTTAGCGCCGCCCAGCTCCACCCCCTTCATGCGCGGGTCGCCCACGAGGGCCAGGGTTGGCTCATGTGGCTTATTCACTGGCCTTCTGCACCCTCTCTGCCTCCGCCACAATCTCGGGATCAGGCTCACAGTCACACAGCCAGTGCACGGCCCACCCCTCTTCTGTCTCAATGTGCGCACGGGTCATCTTGGCCTCGCAGAGCGGGCATACGGGCTTGTCATAGATTGCCATCATCACATCTCCGGCCCGTCATACGGCTGATACGGGTCCAGTTGCCCGGCGCGCAGCTGGCGCTGCATCTCCTCCAGCGAC
>JABAHP010000001.1_pt2 | contig 15086 bp, 10 predicted proteins | sample 7062081 | NCBI WGS metagenome assembly JABAHP01 (sample SAMN14534357, study PRJNA622989) | marine sediment metagenome | biome: marine biome [ENVO:00000428]; feature: marine pelagic biome [ENVO:01000023]; material: deep marine sediment [ENVO:00002113] | place: India: Gulf of Kutch | collected...
TTGCCGGATTTATCAGCCAAGGGATAACGTACGGCTGTCAGGTTTCCATACCTGTTGGCCCACATGGATTGGCCTGCCTTGAGCGTGATAAAAGCTTTCGGTGTGCCCTGGAATTTGTCCCAATAGTCCTCGTCGCTCTTGCGTATCTTATCAAGGTCAATCGGGATGCCCTGGTCCCAGTCCCTGCAATTATCAGCATCGGCCAGACCGGGGAAATTCGGCATTAAATCCGGATCGATTGCGAGGCCCTCCATTGGCAAAATCCGGCGGATTTTGAAGGAGGTTGTTTCCTGGTCGTGTTTTCTCATCGGGCTGACGACGAAGTAAGACAGTTCAAGCGAATCACCTGCATCAACGCCAAGGTCATCGGCAAGCCATTGGTTAATGATGATTTCGTCATCCGGCATATCCATGTCAATGATGCTATGAGGACTTTGTGATTTTCCCATAGCGGTCACCATCGAATAGGGGGTTGTCCTGTCGCCACTGCGCAATTCATTGACAAAATAAGTGAGAATTCCCACGGCACCTTCTCTTGCATTAGTTGCCGCCTCTGTTAGGGATTCGTCAATAAATATCCTTCTGCTGCGGAGTTCGAGCACACCACGCTTCTCCATTTCACGCAGTTCAAGACCGGAATCTGCGAGCTGCCAGGATTTCCTGACGGCTTCATTTGCTCTTTCAACCGTTAGACTATCATTTGCATTGTCGGCGACTAAGAGGACGTTAGCTTGTCCGGTGCGGTCAAGTTGTTTCTGAAGCCACTCGATGGGTACGTATGCATTCAAAGAGGGGATTTGATTGGCTTGCAGACTGAAGCGGCCAAACTCAGACTCGCCTGCCACAGCCTTTACGATAAGGCGGGAAGCTATGGACAAATCCGAATCCGGTGTAATGGGGATATCTCGTGACATAAGGGCCGGCTGTTCAATTCGCAGTACAACCTCATCGCCGACTGTAACGCCAAGCCTTGCGGCCAGTGAGTCGTTAAGGACAATCCCTTCGCTGAAATCTTCGCCAGAGGGATTATTACCGGGGCCGAGTGCAAAAAAGCGGCCGTCCAGGCCGAGCACCTCAATTTTATTTGCGCGTTTCGTACCGTCGCTGTTTGCGACAATACCCTGCAAATACAGCACAGGGGCAACGTTTGTGTTAAGCTTTTTGGCGAGTTCATCTGCCAATCCGGCTGTGAAGAAGCGGTTGTTTGCAACAAGGGCGAGATTCGTTTTGCCCAGCCGGGCCTTCATCATCATTCTTAGACTGTGGCGGACCGAGTCCCCGACGACCAGGGCGCCTGTAAGAATAGCCGTGCTGGTCATGACGGCCAGCAGGACGCCGAGGTTCGTCCTCCAATAAAAGACAAGACCTTTCTTAACAAGACCTAACAAGTTCATTTCGAGGTTGCCCTCTCTGTCAACGTGCCGTTACTCAATTCCAGAACCTGGCCCATGTGCTCTGCGAGTTTGATGGAATGTGTGGCGAGGATCAAGGTGACCTGTTCACTTTGATTTAATTCAACGAGCAATTCGGCTATATTTTGTGCGGCGTGCTCATCGAGTGAGCCGGTCGGTTCGTCGGCGAGCAGGAGCTTCGGTTGATTAATCAAAGCCCTTACAACCGCTACTCGCTGGCGCTGACCTCCGGAAAGCTGGCCCGGACGATGGAGAATCCATTCTTTAAGGCCGACACGCTCCAACAGACTTACGGCCCTTTCCTCTGCCTCTTTCCTCGAAGAGCGGTTATTGTCCGCAAGGGTTGGCACGATTACATTTTCGAGAACCGTACACTGTGGCAATAGATGATGCAACTGAAAAACGAAACCTATTTCACTGTTGCGGATTCCTGCAAGTTCAATATCACCGGCCTTAGTCAGGTCGTTACCGTCAAACAAAACCTGACCAGCAGTCGGTCGTTCAAGGGCGCCGATGATGTTGAGCAGCGTGCTCTTGCCGCAGCCTGAGGGACCAACTATCGCTACGGACCGGCCTTTATCGATCTTTAATGATATATCCTTCAGGACAGAAACGCTGCCAGTTTCTGCCGGTGACTGATATTCTTTTGACACGTTTATAAGTTCAAGCATATTTACCCTTTATGGAAACTGCTGTACTGTTGTCTGATATATACGCATCAAATCTTTAGCTGTTTGCTCTACGTTAAATTTTTGAAATACCTGTTTTTTACCCTGTTTTCCCAGTTTTTGTGCATAGTCGGGATCAAGCAGCAGGGGCTGTATCGCTTCTGCCAGGGCCTCAGCGTTATTTGACTCAAATAATACACCGCCGCCTGTAATGTCTAATAATTCAGGAAATGCACCACTTTTCGGCTCAACTACCGGCACACCTGCCGCAAGGGCTTCAAGAATATATAAGCCGTAAGCGATTGGCCGCTTTTCAGGTACCGACAGCAAAGAAAGTGATTGAAAAAATTCGAGCTTTGTATCGCGGTCGAAAGCAGGAAGAAACCGGACATCATCAATAAAACCGCAAGAGGCAAGCTTTTTTCGTATACGATTTAAAAATAGTTCATCATTGCCTGATTTACCACCTGCTATATGTAGTCTTGTTTTCTCTAAGTTCTCATTGCTCTTTAGGATAATAAAAGCATCGACTAACGTGTCCAAACCTCTGTCAGGACACATTCGTGAAAGATACCCAATCGTTGGTACCTTCGGTTCGGCTTGCGGTGATTCGTAACCATCCAGCGAAATGCCCGAATATGCGACGTGCATTCGCTCGGCACTCAGTTGCAGTTTTTTTTGCATGACAGAGGAAAAATATTTACTCACAGCGATAAATGCATCTACATCCCTTGAAAGCTCTGCAATCATTTCCCATGCCAGCTCTTTATACGGCGATACCAATCCGTCCAGAAAGTCATCTTCATCCTGCAGCAGGCACGCAATCGGGACGCCGAGCCTGGCCTTGATACTTTTGGCCAGTCCTATTAGCAGGACATTTGATAAACAAATGATGTCGGGCTTGTTTTCCTGTGAGTCCAGCCATTCGATGAGACGGTTTAATTCCTTTACCTGTCGGCCCTCTTCTCCACGCAGCATCGATATTGTGGTTTCAGCTAAGACGCCGGCACTTGTCATTTTGGATTTTCGGGCCAGCCAGCTGAGGAGTTTCGGTGAGTCAAAGATACGGTCAAGCCAGCGAGGTGTCTTTTGAAAAAATGCCGATTTCTGTTGCAGATATACATTGATTCCGCCGAAAAAAATCGGAGCATTTCCGACCGGCTCATTTTTGTCACCCTGCATCGGCAAATACATCGGAATGATTAAAACATCGTGGCCCAGACTGCGCATCGCTATAACCAGTGCGGAATCGCGCACGCAGTTTTCACAATAAAAGCTGTCTCCCGTGCCTGGCGTGATATGAACAACTCTCATAAATCTGCGCTCCGGTTTTGTCACCTGGCGGCAAACGCGTACAAATAACCATCATCGCTGCCGACAATAACCATTCCTTTAGCGATAGCCGGTGAAGATGTAACAGGCTGGCCAATCTCATACGACCATACTTTGCCGCCATCGGAAAGCCTTATCATGTAAAACCGGCCATCCTCGGAACCGACAACAACTTTGTCTCCGCAGATAACCGGTGAACTGTCAACTTCACCGAGCGTCTTAAATGTCCAGATTTGTTTACCATTGCTGCGTCTAATACAATGCACAAGGTTGTCCCTGCATCCGAGCACAATGACGTTTTGATTAACTGCCGGCGAGGAAAAAAACGGAGACTCTGCGTCGGTATATTTCCACAGGATTTTGCCGGAAGCAATATCGGTGCAGATGAATACATTATCGTAATTGCCTACATAGACCTGGCCTTCGAAGATTGCGGCGGAAGCTGCGATAAATGATCCGGTGTCAATTTGCTTAATTTCATTGCCGTCGGCCAGGGAAACAATATGAATCATTGCATCACAGCCGCCAAAGGTAACGATTCCTTCTCCAACCGCGGGCGAGCCGTTTATATAGTTATCTGTTTCATATTTCCACATGAGCCGGCCATTGGCTGAATCCAGGCAATAAAGGATATTATCGTAGCTGCCGACGAGTATCCAGATGCTGTGACCGTCTGGTGAGCGGGTCCAGTTTGCAGCTCCAAGTATTTGGCTGTCTGTTTCATATTTGAACTTTAGCTTGCCACTATTTGCATCAAGAGCATACAGGAAGCCGTCGGATGAGCCTACGAAAACGGAGCCGTCAATAATACAAGGTGTGGCCTCGATGGAGCCGCCTGTAGGATATGCCCAGATCTTGTTTCCTTTTTCTAAATCAATTGCATAAACATTTGCATCCGCGGAGCCAACGTAAACAAGGTCATCATTTATCGCGGGCGAAGATTTGATTTCGGCGCCTGTTTTGAATTTCCAGAGAAGCTGAAGTGAGTCCGGTAATGTCCCGGCTGCTGTGCCGAGAAGGCTTTGTCCGCCGCGAAACATAGGCCAATTGTTCTGGTCTGTAAAGGTGACTTCTTGTTGTGGAGACTCTTTGAAAGTTTTCTTTTCTTCAGAATCAAGCTTATTGAATATTATCGCCACGAGGATAAAACAAAGTCCGGCGATGACAACGACCAAAGTGGTTTTAATCATAATCTTCATAGGTATTTCCCGCAGTTAGCGGTTACAATATCGTAAATAAAATCAGCCTCTAATGATAACGGATTAGCTTGTTGTAAGCAACAGAGAGCTTTTTAAAGCGGAAATGAAAAACGCTTTGAATGTAAGGTGGTATTTAAGTTGACGTGATGATTTCTTCAATGGCCCGTGCGGTAATGTAGTCGGGCAGCTTGTTGAGAGCCGGTTCGGCCTCGTACGCGGAGATAATGCTTTTATCCGGGAAGGCGCCGACTTCGTTGATGAGCTCATCGGCCAGCTCAAGCAATTCCTGCTTGTCAGTTCGTGCCTGTAATTTGTTTTGTGCAGCCTCTACTAAGGCTTCGAATTCAGCTCGGCTGTCGTAGAAATTGAGCTGTAATTCCAATTCAAAGGCCTGCTTTCTTCTTATGTTGTCAAATGTGTACTGAATGCCGATTGGATTATACATTTCTTTTCGTTCATCGATAAATGCCAGGCAGGCATCCCTGTAAGCATTGTATCTTTCCTGGGTAATACTGCCAAAGTTGCGGTTTTCAAACTCTGTCTGGAGGATCTGTTCTATTTTTGCGATCAAGAGCTCCTTCTGAATTTCCAACCTCTCATACAGAGCTTCGTAATATGCGTTCAGGAGTAGCTTTGTTTCACTCATTTTTAATCCAAATTCCGGTATTTTCATTCAATTGAATCAATTGATTGTGTCATGGCTCAATCTTTGATAATAAAGTTGCAGCAGTTAGGAGTGACAAAAGTATATAATGTTGAAACAATGCCAAAAAGAACGTTTTTTTAAAATAAAATTTTGTAAATTTTTTCCACATTTTTTCGAATTTTTTACCCTTTTTTTGGGGTGTTAAGTTTGCCAACCAGACTATTTTCAGCGTTTCGGATCAATTTCACTCTTATCAACTGATTTTTTTCCAGTTTAGTCGTCCCTTTTTCGAGGTAGACCATGAAATACCTTTCGCTGCGACCACAGGGGTGTTGATCGCTGTTTTCAGTTAATATAGTGGCTGTTTCGCCGATAAATTGTTCTCGAAATTTGGATTCCAACTGGTTGTTCAAATCACACAATACCTGGATTCTCTTTTTTATAACTTTATTATCTACAGTATCTTGCATAGTTGCGGCTGGTGTGCCTTTACGCGGCGAGAAGCTGAAAATATGCATTTTGGCAAATCCCACATCTCTGGCCACATTTATAGTCTTCTCGAAATCATCATCGGTCTCACCGGGAAAACCGACAATTATATCAGTAGTTATGGCAGGCCTGTCGAGCCGGGATTTAATTGACTTGACCTTATCTCTAAATTCTTCGACATCGTATTGACGGGCCATCCTTTTGAGTATGGCATTTGAACCTGATTGGAGCGATAAGTGCAGATGTGGCATGATGTTACGGTTGTTGGAAAAGATGTCGAGTAATCGTGGTGTAACGTCGGTTGGCTCCAGCGAACTAAGTCTTATCCTGGCGAGATTAGGTATTTTGGCCATTTTATCAATGATTTCAGCTAATTTTTCGTTTAGTTGACTCGGCCAGGTTTTTCGTTTGACGCTTGATTGGCCGTAGGCGCCGAGAAATATTCCGGTAACCACGATTTCCTTATGTCCTGATTTGACAAGAGCTTGCGCCTCTTCGAGGACGGTTTCTGGTGGCTTGCTATGGACAAAAGGGCGTGTTTTAGGTACAATACAGTAAGAACAAAATCCGTCGCAGCCATCTTGAATCTTTAGAAAGGCCCGTGTATGGCCTCTAAAGTGGGTTAATTGCGGCAGTTTTAGCTGATTGGACCGGTTATATTTGCAGGATTTAGGGCTTTCGGAACCACAGGAAGCGGTTTTTACGCCAATTATTTGAGCTAAAGTGGCTGGCAGGCTCTCTCGATGATTAATAAGATGGACGTTTTCACCGGGATTGCTGAGTTCATCAAGTTGTACAGATGGCAGGCAGCCCGAGACAACAATAACGGCATCAGGGCTGAGCTTTTGGGTTTTTCGGATGTTTTGTCTGCTCTTTGCTGATGCAATATGAGTTACACAGCAGGTGTTGATAACAACGAGGTCGGCTTTTCCGGCAGTTTCGGACATACTTAGTCCGAGTTGTTCGAGTAGTTGACGAATCTGCTGGCTTTCGTATTGATTGACTTTGCAGCCAAGAGTATTTATGGAAAAAGTTTTCATAATAAGATATAATATATTTGTTAAAATAGATTTACAAGCTGATTAGGTTCAAAGTTGGTGGTTCATAAATAACAGAGCCACAGGTATGAGCTAAACACTACGCAGGAGGTTTGTTATGGCGTCTAAATTGGGTGCGGTTTGGGCAATAGATATAGGTAGTAATTCGCTAAAAGCATTGCACCTAAGTACAGAGGGAGACACTGTTGAAGTGATCGGCTTCGACCATATCCAACACGGCAAAATCGTTACGGGGGCCGGGGTAAGGGCCGCGGAAAGGGACGAATTGGTTGCTTTAACTTTTCGTCAGTTTGTGGAGCAAAATAACTTGGGCAAAGATGAAGTAATTATTTCTGTTCCGAGTCAGAATAGTTTTGCCCGTTTTGTAAACCTCCCGCCTGTTGAGGAGAAGCGGATTCCGGAGATAGTCAAGTTCGAAGCGGTTCAGCAGATTCCTTTTGATATCAATGATGTTCAGTGGGACTGGCAGTTGATGACGGAGGCGGACAGCCCTGACAAGAAAGTCGGTATCTTTGCTATAAAGAATGAAGTTGTTAATTCGGCGCTGGAACATTTTGGCCGGGAAAACATACAGGTTGGTTATGTTCAAATGGCGCCGATGGCCCTGTATAATTACGTGTTGTACGACCGTGATGATTTGGTCGATTCCGATGATGAAGCAACCGTTGTTCTCAACATAGGTGCGGAAAACACTGATCTGGTCGTCTGCACAAGTTCGACTGTATGGCAAAGATGTATTCTTATAGGAGGTAATGCCTTTACAAGGGCGATAGCGGATACATTTAAACTAAATTTTGAAAAAGCTGAGAAGCTCAAACGTACTGCTCCAATGAGCAAATATGCGCGGCAAATATTCCAGGCGATGCGGCCGGTCTTTACGGATTTGGCAACTGAAGTCCAGCGGTCTCTGGGTTTTTACAGGACTTCCAATCCGAACACTAAATTGACCAAGGTTATCGCTCTTGGCGGCGGAACAAAGATGCGCGGCTTGCTCAAGTATCTACAGCAGACGGTGGAAATACCGGTTGAGAGGCCGGATTCGTTTAAGAAACTGATGATAAGTTCAGGTGTTTCGGTGCCAAAATTTCACGAGAATGTTAGCGATTTTGGCATTGTTTATGGGCTTGGTTTACAGGCTATGGATCTGGGGAGAATAGAAAGCAATTTGTTGCCGCGTGGCATTGCCAGGTCAATGGCCTGGGCAAGTAAAGCACGTTACTTTATTGCCGCTGCGGGCTTGATACTGTTAGTATCGGTTCTGGCCTTTGCCAGAGCGCTTTTCGACAATGCAACTTATGCTGATAAATCAGATATTCGACGGGAACATACTTCGCTTATTGAGATGGCCAGGGAAGCCAAAAGCAATACCGAACGTGAGAAAAGTGCAGGTTCGGATTATGAAGAAAGGATACAAAAGGAATTTGAAGTTTTTAAGTATCGTAATGTTGTTCCGCTTTTAACGGAAATAATACTTTCAGCCTTGCCGAACGAGAAGAACAATCCGGAGCAGAGTGAACTTTATTCGGCATTTGCCGCAGGTGATGTGGAAACAGTTTTGAGGACTCCCCGCAAGGATAGAAAGCAGATATTCGTAACGGATATGGAGATTTACTTTGAAGAAGATGTTAATTCTGCAGAGTTTGAGAATAGAACAGAAGGGTATGGTGCATCTGAAAGAAGACGGATTCGTTCGGATTACACTGATTCCAGGGGAATGCAGGGCTTTGGTGCTGTAAAACAAGGCGAGCCGGGATTTTTGGTAACAATTGTAGGATACAGTCCCTACGCGAACCTATATGAATTGATGGACCCGGCGGGAGTGGAAAACCAGCCGGACAAATGGGGATTTATGACACGTTTGGCGCATCTCGACGATATTGTTGACGGGAATAGTCCGTTCACACTCTACAAGAAAACCGGAGGTGATAAACACTTCAAGCTGGAAGTTGATAATGTCGAAGCCAGTCAAGAGCTAAGCGGAAGTGATACTACGAATGTATTTAGAGGAATAGGTGTTGAAGAGATAAGATATAAAAAAGTGAGAACAACAAGGATGACAATGTCAAGGTCAATGACGGGAATGTCGGATTCAATCGATGAGGGAATGGTTGGTATGCGTGTTTTGATTGATCCTATGACGAAGGAAGTTATCAGTAAGGTTGTCGAGTTAGATGAGGACGGGAAAGAGAAACTCGACTCCAGGGGCAAACCTATTTACACAATCAATGACAATTGGTTCATACTGAGTCTCAAATTTGCGTGGAAAGATGCGCCAAAACCGCCTGCAATGCCGGCTTCAACTATGTCTGCTGATTACGGTTATGATGGATCGAGTACATATAACGTACCACCGTACGACGGGACTGCGGGGCAGGGCGATACCGGGACAACCGGCAGGAAGACAGTCGGTCTTGACGACTTTTAGGGTAACGCCGGGTTATAATAAGAAATGAAAAAAACGAAATAGAATAGTGAGTTAAAATGGATATCCCCCAATTTAAAGATATTATAGAAAAGCTGAGTATTTTTAAGAGACATTCATCGCTGTTAGTACCGGTTATTATAGCCCTGGTTGGCGTGCTGCTTTTTGTACCTTCCCAGTTGATGAACAGTAAACTCAAGGCGCAGATGTCAGAAGAAAGTATTATGCAGGGGAGCAGACGAATTTCATCCCTGCGGGAAAGTACGCCTGCAAGTGATCAATGGAAATTGGAGAGGGAACGACAGCAGGCATTTCAAAGCGATGCAAATCAAATAGAGCTTTTGGCCAAAGAACTGAGTCAAAGACAGTTATTAAGCGACCAGATATTTCCAAAGCCCAAAGATGAATCAATTTTGCTTTTCAAGGATTTTGGTCAGCGGTTTCGTAGTGGGATTGATGAGAAACTTAAGGATTTAAATGCCGGTGAATGTCCGACGGAGGAGGAATTGAAGAGAAGTGAGGGGGGGGTATCCAGTGGATTTCGCAGAAGTGTCAGTTACAATCGGAGTTCCTTTAGTGATGCAGGTTCTGAAATAAGAGATGCTCTGTGCCGGTCGAAAGCGGAGGCCGCTTCTGTTTATATTAATCCGATTACCTTAAGCGGATACGAATTCTGGGGCCAATATCAGTATGCCGGAACACCCGAGGCGGTTAAGGATTGCTGGTATTACCAGTTGGCTTATTGGATAATCGAAGATATTTTCGATACGATAGATGCTATGAATTCGGGCTCGAATAGTGTTTTCGAATCACCGGTCAAACGGCTTCAGAGTATTTGGTTTGCCGACGAGTCTGTCATGGGGCGTCTCGTTAGTACTACGACTAAGGGCCCTTCAACGAGAACTACTTCGAAAGTAGCACGAGATATGCCGACGTATGTTCTTACAATTCAGGATGGACTTACCGTACCGTGGACCAGTCGGGTATGCAATAGTGATATTGATGTTTTGCATTTTAATGTTCGTGTTGTGGTAAGTACGAAAGCGGTTTTGCAATTTATGCAGCAGTTGTGCAGCGCAAAGCGGCATATAGTTCGTGAATCGGGCGGGCAAATGCAGGGCCCAAGATACGCAAAGCATAATCAGATAACGGTTTTAGAAAGCAGGATTACATCAATTAACCGAAAAGATGAAATTCACAAGTACTATCGTTATGGTGAGGATGCTGTTGTGGAATTAGAGTTAATTTGCGAATATATCTTTAGCACGAAAGGCTACGATGATATTAAGCCGGCATCGGTTAAGAAATCTCAGATAATTCAGACTATGCCGGGGATGTTAGATTCCGGGCGTTCTTATATTGGTCCGGATGGAATACCTGTGACGAGGTAACCAATTAAAAGAGGAAACTATACGAAGGTGTAGAAATGCGTAAAAAAGGCGGCAATTTTTTAGAAGAACATGTTGAAAAGATCGTGTTGGTTCTTGTGGGACTTGTGTTTATTTGGCTTTTGATAACGCGTGTCGTTATCAGCCCGAATAAGGTTGTTTTGTATGCGGGTGTGAAAGTCGGCCCGGGTGAGATTGATCGTCGTATCAGCCAGGAAGCGGAACTTTTGAAGTTGAGGTTGGAGGGTAAGCCTGAGCCGCTGCCGCCATACGAACAGCGGATTGATGCCTTTACCGGCCTGGTCGATCTGCCGATAGGTGATATTGATATTGGCTTGCATTGGCCGCTGCCCATGCATAGTTCTGCATATATCGAAGGTAAACAAAAATATCGTGTTCCCTGGGTTGGTGAAGTTACCGATGCGGCAATCTCCTACATCAGGGCGGTAGCTTATGAGCCTATCATAGAAATTGACGAGGAGAATCAATATGATATGGCAATAAGCAGGCCAAATGATATTGATTTTGTGACGGTGGAGGCGAAGTTGGATGTCGCCGGATTGTATGGGAGATTTTATGATAGCTTTGCCGGTGATGATGTTCAAAAGGAGGAATGGCGTGATCCGTGCCTTGCGGAACCGGTTTTTGCGGCTGTGCAGTTGCAAAGGCAAAAATTGACTCCCGATGGCAGTTGGAGTGAGTGGGAGGTTATGCCTCGAACTAAGATCGACCCCCGCAAAAACCTGTTTGAATCTGTAGAAGAGGTTGAAGAACTGCCGCCCGGTGGGATAAAAATGCGTTTGATCCAGTTTGATGATGCCCAAGTAAGAAGGGCTCTGCTGCAGCCGCAGGCTTATATGATTGCATCGGCGAAAGAAGAGTGGTTTCCTCCCTCGCTGCATAAGAAGTATGTAGAACAGCGGCAGGAGTTAGAGAGGGAGAAGGATCGAAGAGAAAGAGAGGCGGAAGTATTAGAACAACAACAGGAACAAGAGAAAAAAAGGAAGGAGCGTGAGGAAAGACGGGAAGACCGGAGAGGTAGAAATTCTGATACAGGCTCGCTTCGAGGACAGTATGGCGGAAGACGTGACTCCACGCGCCGGGATGATCGTTACGGGACCGGTAGATCCGGCAGAGAGGGGCGTTCAAGAAGAGACCGTGGAGATATAGGGGATGGAACAACCGAGGGTTTGTCAAGGAGAGAAGAGCGTGAGCAGCGGGCGAGAGAAAGGGAGGCACGTCTTGCCGAACTGAGGAAGGCTTCCAGGGCAACAAGTTTGGAGGATATTTATAAAGAGCTGGAAGATATTTTGATTACGAATAAAACGAATTTTTCCAGATTGCGGGAACCGTTGTTGTTCTGGGCGCATGATGATACTGTAGAGCCGGGCAATACTTACCGATACAGAATTCGCCTGGGCGTTTTTAATCCCGTAGCAGGGACGAACAAGTTCATTGAGCAGGATGTAGACAAGAAGAACACAATTGTTTTGTGGAGCGATTTCTCTGAAGCACAGGAGATTGTAAAGGTTCCGGAGAAGTTGTACTTTTTCCCCCAGGATGTAAAGGAAATCGCCAAGCTTGTTACGGTTCAGGTTTCAAAGTACACGCTGGGTTACTGGTACAGTAAGGACTTTGCGGTCAAGCCGGGAGAGGTTATAGGTAGTATTGCTGATTATGAGCCGGCGGAGGGAGAAAATACTGATCCTATGACGCCTGAGACAATTGATTATTCTACCGGAGTGGTTCTTGTGGATGTTATCCCGGTGAATGATTGGTCTGGAGGAAAGAATATGTATGCCAGGCGCTATCATGATATGCTTTACAGTTTTGATGGGGATAATATTGAGCATATACCTGTTAGCACCAGATATTGGGACGAAGAGTTGCGGATGAAGTTCAATGAGATAACAAGATCCCAGAAGGAGCCGAAAGAACCTTTCAGAGTATGGGACACCAGGTTGACTGAATGGGAGTTGGCTCCGGAACTGGGGTATCATTATGATGAGGATATGGGTTCGATCGATGAAAGGACCAGGATACCGCGCCGATATTGATAAACCTGTGTAATTTGCCAATGGGTGTTAATTCATCTTTTTTAGTCTAACCAGAAACTACATGGACAGGGGGTAACTGCTGTTTGCAGTGGGTTATTATCTGAAACCCACTCGGGGGACTTGCCGTATTTACTGGTCTTTCCTATTGTTTTTATTATCAGCAATCTCCGTTTCCGGATGCGTTTGTAATTTTATTTGTGTGTCAGCTGGCTTTTGAGCAGCGAGAACGTATGAATGAGTTCGTTGTCGATATTGATTATCTGATAAGTTACCTTTGGATCAGTGGCTGTTGTGTCGAATGTGAGCATTCCGAATGAACATTTCTTGTTGTATCCGAATAGAGCGGCCTCCATCAGGCGGTGTGTGTGGATATTTGTAAGCTTTGAACTTTCGAACTCGTAAAGGTCATATCCGTCGGCACGGTCAATCTTCCATATATCCGAGCGATGACGGTCGGCTGAGATAAGGATTACTCCGTCAATTTTGTTTTCTTCGAGGAAGACCAGTATTTCCTCTCGTTCTTTCTTGTAGCCCTGCCATGTGTCACGGCTTCCGGGCTTGGTGCCATACGCCCAGGACACGGGTGAGGCGAGAACTTTGAATGTGGCGGTGGAGGCCTTTACCTTTTTTAATAACCATTCTTTCTGGACCGGACCGAGCATGGACGGATTATCGCCTGTGGGTTTCATACGGTAGTATCGTCCGTCGAGCATAAAGAAGTCGACGTCACCGATGGAAAAATCGAACCAGCAGCCGGGTTGGTTTTCCCCTCCGCCGTAATAGGGATTGTTCCAGTTATTGCGAAACAAGCGCCAGACGGGAATCTTCCACGCCGGCTCGTTGATTTGTGGTCCGCCCCAACTATCATTGGTTGTAAAGTCGTGGTCATCCCAGATGGCATAGATGGTTGTGGAGCCGATGAGGTTGCCGAATTCGGGGCGGGATTGTCGTCGATAATAACAATATTGCTGTACGGCCGGTCTTGTTGGATTGTCGATGTATACGTTATCACCGAGAAAAAGAAAAGCCTCTGGTTGGCGTGCGGCAATTGTGTTCCACATTCTTTCTTTCCAGGGTGTATATCCAGCTCCGCCGCCGAAACCTATTTGGAACTTCGCTTTCGCGCCGGCCGGGGGGAAAGTGCGGAACGACCAGCGTTTCGGCTGCTTTTTTCCGTTCACCATAATTTCGTAATAATATCGTGTATCCGGCTTAAGATCCTGTATGGCAACCACGGCTGTGAAATCTCTGGTTTTGTTTGTTTTCACCACGGCGGACTTTATAGCCGGACTCATATTCTGCGATGGACTAACGACAACTTGCACGGGTACTTCGTTTGTGGTGCGTACCCAGAATTTTGCGCTGCTGTCGGTGACGCAGCCGAGCATCGGGCCGTGCAGAAGTTCAACTGTGTGTTTTTTAACTATTAGCTTAAACTGGCTGCTGTCGGTTAGAGGCTTTAGTAAATCTCTTGGGCCGGCGAGGAAACGGTCTAAGGGAAGCCCCGCATCAAGGGCCTGCTTGGTATATTTGATGGCCTTGTCAATGTCTTTCTTTTGAGAATAAGCTGCTGCCAGGCCGTATAGAGATTCAAGATCCTCGGGATGTTTCTTAAGGTAGTTCTCAAAATGTCTTAAAGCTTTGTCGTGCCTGCCGTCCACGATTTGGGAAATTGCTTCTCTGTTTTGCTGCTTGTATTGCTCTGCGGCATAAATGGCGGCGGCAAACAGGATTAATGTCAGGAACACAAATGCTGATACACGAAATACTTTTCTCCAATTCATATTATTGTTTTCCTTAATTGAAGACCTTTTATACTAAAATTCCTCACTCATAATTTAACATTTTTTTGAATTTTTGCAATTTGTGCTCACAATCTTGGTTTTTCAAGGCCTTTTTGTTTATTCCAAGAGTAGAACCTTCGTTTTCTATCCGCTATTTATTATCTTTGGTGAATTCAGCGCCTCGGTGGATGGCTTCGGTGTTGACCGGCAGTGTTTTATGATAACGCCTGGCAATGGTGTCCGGTAAACAAGCGACGGCTGCATCAGGGCTGAGAATACCTCGCTTTTGAAAATATGCACCGAGGGCAACCATATTGGCCGCTTTCTTGTTACCTAATTCGACCGCGATTTCGTCCGCAGGGACCGCTATAATCTCGATAGAGTCATCTAACTCCGGTTTTGTATCAATCAAAGAGCTGTTCATTATCAGCAGCCCCCCGTTTTTGAGGCGAGAGACGAATTTATTGAGCGAGGCCTTGTTCATTATAATCAGAGAATCGGGCCTGTTGACCAATGGTGAGGCGATTGGCTCATCTGAGATGATGACCGTACAATTTGCAGTGCCGCCGCGGACCTCGGCGCCGTAGGAGGGCATATATGTAACCTCTTTTCCGGCCTTCATCGCCGTTTG
>JABAHP010000300.1_pt4 | contig 15058 bp, 4 predicted proteins | sample 7062081 | NCBI WGS metagenome assembly JABAHP01 (sample SAMN14534357, study PRJNA622989) | marine sediment metagenome | biome: marine biome [ENVO:00000428]; feature: marine pelagic biome [ENVO:01000023]; material: deep marine sediment [ENVO:00002113] | place: India: Gulf of Kutch | collected...
GTCTCGATGCCCAGGTTGTCGGTGGAGTCGCTGCCGTCCAGCTGCACCGCCTGCCCCTGGTCCGACTGCCTGTCCTCCCCGGCCTCGGCGACGGGAGGGGTCTTGTCCCGGACGATGACGGTGAGGGAGTCGTCGCCCATGTTCCCGGCGGCGTCCGTCACCGTCAGGTCCACCCGGAACGTCCCCGCGTCCTCGAAGACGAAGGTGGGGGTGGCGCCCGTCAGGGTCTGCTCGCTGCCCCCGTAGGTGAACGTCCAATCCCAGGAGGTGACCTCCACGTTGTCGCTGGAGGAGAGCCCGTCGAAGCTGACGGTGGCGCCCTGGTCAACGGTGATGTCGTCACCCGCCTCGGCCACCGGTCGGGTGATGTCCCTGACCACCACCCGCACGGTGTCGGTGCCCTCGTTGCCCTCCAGGTCTGCCACGGTCAGGGTGATCTCGTAGTCCCCGGCGGCCTCGAAGAAGTAGTCTGGGATGCTACCGGTGAGCTCGATGGGCACCCCCTGGTACGTGAAGGTCCAGGTGTACGAGGCGATCCGCACGTTGTCGCGGGAGCCCGTGCCGTCCAGGTCCACCGTGGTCCCCTGTATCACCTCGATGTCGCTCCCCGCGTCGACCGTTGGGGGCGTTATGTCGATGACCCGCACGTTGACCACGTCCATCCCCAGGTTGCCGGCCGCGTCGGTGGCCGCCAGCGTCACGTCGTAGCTCCCGGCGTCGTCGAAAACGAAGGTCACCTCCTGACCGTAGAGGGTGACGGGATTGCCCCTGTAGACGAAGCTCCACGTCCAGTTGACGATGCCCACGTTGTCGCTGGACGCGCTGCCGTCCAGGTAGACCGTCTCGTGCTGGGGCGACTCGATGTCAGGACCGGCGTTGACCATTGGGTACGTGATGTCCTTGACGTAGATGAGCACCCAATCGTCGTCGGTCAGCCCCACGGCGTCAGCGACGGTCAGAGAGACGTTGAACTCCCCCGCTTCGTCGAAGGTCCACTCCGGATCGGGACCTTCCAGGGTCACCGTCCCGCCTCCGTACTCGAACTTCCATGTCCATTCCACCACGGCCACGTTGTCCGAGGAGTCCAAACCATCGAAGACCACCTTCGCGCCCTGATCCACCGACCGGGTCTGCCCCGCGTCGGCCACGGGAGGCGTGATGTCCCTGACGGTCACAGTCAGCGTGTCCTGCCCGGTCAGTCCGGCGGCGTCCGCCGCCGTCAGCAGCACCTCGTACATGCCCGCCTCGTCGAAGGTGAAGGAGGGCGAGGTCTCGTAGAGGTCCACGTTCTGGCCGTCGTAGTAGAACGACCAGGTCCAGTTGACCACCTCGATGTTGTCGGTGCAGTTGGCGCCGTCGAAGTGGACAGTCTCGTGCTGGTCGATGGTCACGTCCGCACCGGCGTCCGCCACCGGGGCTATGGAGTCGAAGGTCAGCTTGCCGAACACGCCGTCGATCTCACCGCCGCCGTGGCGACCCTGATAGGCACCGGTGGTCACGGGGAAGTCGGTGGAGTAGGCGACCCCCGCTATGTAGCTGCCGATCTCCCCCACGGGGGTCACATCCAGGAGGATGTCCTCGGAGTTCCCTCCCACGTAGGTGCCCATGCTCAGGTCGGACAGGTCCTCGTCGAGCACGGCGTAGAAACCGTCCATGTCGCCCTTGAGACGTGTCTGGAGCGCGCCCAGGGTCGTGGGGAAGGACGAGGAGTAGGTGTAACCCACCACGTGGAACTCCCCCGTCTCGGAAAGCTCGATGTCCCGGGGCATGTCCTCGCCGTCCTTGCCCAGGAACGTGGAGTACACCAGGCTCGTGCCGTCGGCGTTGAGCTGGGAAACAACCGCGTCCATGTCGTCGAACCCGAGGTTCTTGTCGTAGGCGTTGGCCGTCACGGGGTAGTCGGACGAGTAGGTGTAACCAGTGACCGTCGCGTTGTCGTCCGGGCCGAGGGCGAGGGAGTAAAGCTCCTGGTCGGTGGTACCGCCCAGGAAGGTGGAGTAGTGGAGGCCCGTCAGGTCGCTCCTCAGCTTGGCCACGAACCCGGCGGTGATGGCGCCCTGCAGCGAGTCCTGGTACGCCCGCGAGGTTATGGGGAAGTCGTCGGAGTACGTGAGCCCGGTGATGAAGATGATGCCCGAGGCGTTCAACTCGATGTCGTACCCCTCGTCGTCGTCCACGCCGCCCAGGTAGGTGGCGTAGAGCTGCCTGGCGCCCGTGGAGTCCAGCACCCTCACGATGACGTCCCAGTACCAGTCGCCGCCCATCTTCTGGGTCTGGTAGGCGTTCGCGGAGCACGTCATGTTATAGGAGTCGGTGTATCCGGTCACGAAGACGTTTCCCGAGTCGTCAACCGTCATCCCGTAGAGGGCATCGACCGCGTCGGTGGCCAGGTAGGTCGAGAAGTCGAGGCGGGACCCGCTGGCGTCCAGCTTCGTCACGAAGCTGTCCTCGGTGAAGTTCATGCCACCGCTGCCGAAGCTGGTCTCCTGGTAGGCGCCCGTCGTGGTCGGGTAGTCGGTGCTGTACGTGTCGCCGCAGATGAAGATGTCCTCGCTCCCGTCCACGTACATGTCGTTGGGGACATCGTAGAAGGTGCCTCCGATGTACGTGGAGAACGAAAGGGCGCTGGCGGCGGAGTTGAACTTGCTGACGAAGCAGTTCATCCATCCGGCGAGGCTGGTCTGGAAGGCGCCATTGGTCGTGGGGAAGTTGCCCGAGTCGGTGACACCGGTTGTGTAGATGTCCCCGTCGCTGTCCACCTTGACCCTCACGATGCCGTCGTCCCCGGTCCCGCCCAGGTAGGTGGAGAACACCCACGGGTCGATCACCAGGGCCCTGTCGGGGTCCCTGTCCTGGACAGAGAAGGTGTAGGTGTCCCCCTCCAGGAGCTGGAAGGAGGCCGGCAGGCGCTCCCCCGGCGCGTCCTGGTGGAACACCGCGAGCCCGGTGTCCACGAGGTCGCCCACGGAGGTGGAGATCACCAGGTCCCCGTCGACGACGGAGAGACCGGTGTGCCCGCTCACCGAGACGCGGACCCTCGATGGGTCCACGCCGGGAGCGACCACGAACTCGTACTTGAGGCCCGCCTCGGTGAGGTCGTAGACCAGGTCCACGCCCTCCCATAGGTCCTCGTAGGTCACCTGGGAGTACATCCTCACTCCCGTCCTCCACCCGATGGGGTCCGCCCCGATGAGGAAGTTGTGCTCACCCGGCAGCGGGCAGCTCCCCGCCGGGTCAACGGCCTCTGCCCCCTCGAAGGAGAGGGTGACGGTGTGGCCGGCCACCTCCCTGGCGAGGAGTGAGTACAGCTCCGAATCGGGGCCCTTGCGGTCAAGGTCCCGGTCCAGCAGCGCCGCCAGGACCCCGTCGGCGGATGGGTCCCTCATCGACATGACGACACCGTCGCGGGTGAAGGCCACTCCTCCGTACGGGAGACCACTGTAGAAGGCCACGTCCCCGTCGGGGAACTGTCCCGCGTTCTCGAAGAACCCCAAGGAGGCCGAGCCCTCGGCGGGAACGGCATTGGGACACGCGACCACCCCGGTCCCGTCGGGACAGGGGGCACCCACCACCGCACTCCCAGCGGCGGTGGACAGCATCAAGACTACTATCACGATGGTTTCAATGGTTCTATTCTGCAAGGTACCAAACCCCTTTATCCGGCCTCCCCTCGTCCACCCCTGGGGAGGTAAGGTTGGAAGTAATTGGACCAAGTGGTAAAAGTACTTTCTGGATTCGGTCGGTAACCGTTCCCAGGTCAACCATGCGGACTGCCATACTGTCAGGGCAGACCCTCAACGTCTTGTGGCATCACGCCTCCTCAGGAGGAGAACCACGGCGGAAGCGATGACGGCAAGGAAGATTGCGAGGAGGAGCCAGACCAGCAGGGAGCTCTCCACCGTGACTGTGACCGTGTCAGTACTGGTGTTCCCCTCGGCATCCTCCACCGTCAGAGTGATCACGTACACACCCTGCTCGTCGAAGGAATGGATGAACACAGGCCCCTCCTGGGTGATGGTCCTTCCATCCTTTTCGAAGGACCATGTCCACTTTACTATTCCCACGTTGTCGGTGGAGCCAGAGGCATCCACCCGGACCTCCTCGTCGACACCCACGGTTTGCCGGGCCTTGTCAACGTTCACGGTCGGCTGCTCCGTGTCCCTCACGGTGATGGTGAACGTCTCCGAGGCGGAGTTCCCCTCCGCGTCACCGACGGTGAGCGTGATCTCGTAGACACCGGGTATGTGGAAGGTATGGTCCAGCGTTCCACCGTCGCGATGCACGGGGTTCCCGTCGTACACGAAGGACCAGGCGTACGATGTCACAGCCACATTGTCGGTCGCACCGGTCCCGTGGACGGTCACCACCGACCCCTGGTCGACGGTCCTGTCGCCGATATCTGGGATGACGGGTGGGGTGATGTCCCTCACCGTGACCGTCGCCTCGTCCTCATCGGTGTTCCCTCCACCGTCAGTGACGGTGAGGGTCACAATGAACACCCCCGCCTCCTCGAACACGTACGGCGAGGTCTTGCCGGCCAGGGTGACGGTCCCGCCGCCGTGCTCGAAGGTCCAGGCGTACGAGACGATGACCCCATTGTCGGAGGAAGCCGATCCGTCCAGGGTGACGGTATCTCCCTGGTCGACCTGGAGGTACGTGCCGGCTTCGGCCTCGGGCGAGGTCCTGTCCAGAACGGTGACCATCATGGTCGCCTCGCCACGGTTCCCCTCGCCATCCGAGACCCCTAGGGTCACAGCGTACTCCCCGGGTGTCGTGAACGTGTACGAGGGCCCTGCCCCTTCCAGCGTGATGGTCTGGCCGTCTAGCTCGAAGTCCCACTCGTAGGAGACGATGCCCACGTTGTCCGTGGACCCGGACCCGTCGAATGTGATCGTGGTGTCCTCGTCCACGGTCCTGTCGGGGCCGGGGTCCGCCACGGGCGGTGTCGAGTCCCTGACTGTGACGGTGACGGTGTCCACGTCATGGTTGCCCGCGCCGTCCTCCACCCGGAGGAGCACCTCGTAGACCCCCACGATCTCGAAGGTGAACCCGGCCACCTCGCCGTAGACCTCTACGGGGGAACCAGCGTGGACGAAGCTCCATGTCCAGTTCACTATCCCCGTTGTGTCGGACGAGAGGCTCCCGTTAAGCTCCACCCGCTCCCCTTGGTCGGCGAGGATGTCCTCGCCGGCGTTGGCGACGGGTGCGGTAAGGTCCATCACCTTGATAGTCAAGTGATCCGTGGCGTTCAGGCCCACGGCGTCAAGGACGGTGAGGGACACGTTGAACTTCCCCGCCCTGTCGAAGGTGAACTCGGTAAGCTGGCCGTGCAGGACCACGTCCTGGCCGAGGTAGTCGAAGGACCAGGTCCAGTTGACCACTCCCACGTTGTCAGTGGAACCTGAGCCGTCGAAGGTGGCGGTCTCACCCTGCCTTATGGTCCTGGACAGGCCCGCCTCCGCCACGGGGGGCGTGATGTCGATGACGGTGACATTGACCAGATCGGTCCCCTCATGCCTGGCCCCGTCCCGCACGGTGAGCTCGACCTGGTAACGACCAGCGTGGTCGAAGGTCCACGATGGTGCCTCGCCGTGGACCTTGACGTCGGAGCCACCGTAGGTGAACGACCAGGTCCAATTGGTCACACCTATGTTGTCCCAGCTTCCGGACCCGTTGAACTGGACCGTCTCGTGCTGGTCGACCCTCACGTCCTCTCCCGCGTCAGCGATGGGAGGTACGATGTCCAGGGAGAACATGGCCACCGCCCCGCAACGGTTGCTTGAGTACGAGGTCTGGTACGCGCCGGCGGTCGTTGGGAACCTGTCGGAGAAGGTCTCGCCGGCAACGAAGACGTTGAGAGTCCCGAAGGCCGCGACCGCCTCGCCCACGTCGGACTCGATGGAACCGATGTGCGTCGAGTACATGAGGCTCGTGTAGTTGGCGCTCAGCTTGGTTACGAACATGTCGTTGAAGGCGGACTTGCTTGGTTGGAACGACCCAGTCGTTGTCGGGTAGTCCGTTGAGTGGGTGTATCCCCCGATGACAACGTTGTCCTCGCCGTCGAGGGTGCCGTCGGGGCAGTAGTCCTCGGCGTCCCCGCCGATGAAGGTGCAGGCCTTGACGATCGACAGGTTCCAGCCCATCCTGGTGGCGAAGGCGTCGTCCTCCGATGTCGATCCGTGGGTCGTCTGGAAGGCATCCTTCGTCACGGGGAAGTCGTCGGACCGGGTAGTGCCGAACACGTGGACGTCCCCGTCGGAGCCCAGGGCCACCCCCATGGCCTGGTCGTAGAACTGCCCCCCCAGGTACGTGGACGCATTGAGGGACCCGCCGTCGGGGGCCATCTTGGTCACGAAGGCGTCACCGGCCCCCCCAGTCCTATCCTGGAACGCCCCCGAGGTCACCGGAAAGTCGGTGGACCGGGCATTTCCCACCACGTACACAGAGCCGTTCTCGTCCAGGACCAGGGCGGCGCAATCGTCCTGCCGGGACCCCCCCAGAAAAGTGGAGTAGACCAGGTCGGTGGCCAGGCGGTTTATCTTCGTTACGAACGCGTCCTGGTCGTTCTTCGTGCGGTCGAACGCCCCCGAGGTGGTGGGGAAGTCGTTGGACCGGGTCGTGCCGGCGATGTAGATGTTGCCGGACCCGTCGACATCGATGGATTCGGCGTAGTCCTCCCAGTATCCTCCCAGTAGGGTCGACGCTAGCAGCCTCGAACCGTCGGGGCTGAGCTTCGACACGAGGGCGTCCCCGTGACCGATGGTCCTGTCCTGGAAGGCGCCAGTGGTCGTGGGATAGTTGTCGGACATCGTCACACCGCAGACGTAGACGTTCCCGGAATCGTCCAGGACAATGTCGTCTCCCATGTCCATGTCGGTGCCTCCGATGAAGGTGGACCACACCAGGGAGCCCCCGTCGGGCTCCATCTTCGTCACGAAGATGTCCTGGAAGTTCTGCAGGTCCTCTTGGTAGGCACCGGTGGTGGTGGGGAAGTCGGCCCCGTTGGATTGCCCGACTATGTAGATGTAACCCTCCTCGTCCACCAGCATCCCTCCTATGGAATCCCACTGGTCGGACCCGAGGTAGGTGGAGAAAACGAGGGGGTCCACGACTATGGCCCTCGACGGGTCCCTTCCCTCGATGACGAAGCCGTAGGAGTCGGGTCCCCGGAGGTCGAACCGGGCCCTCAACCTCTCGCCGTCACCGTCGGCGTAGAAGACGTCAAGGCCTGAGTCCACGATGTCGGCCAGACCGGTCCCTATGACCAGCGTGCTCCCGTCCGTCCGCAACGAGGTGTGCCCCTCCACGTGGACAGAGATGGAGGTGGGATCGGCACCGGGGCTGACCAGGAACTCGTACTTCAACCCCGCACCGGTCATCCGGTAGACCAGGTCGATGCCAGGATAGAGCTCCTCGAACAGCACCTCCGAGTACCCCCTGACGTCCATCACCCATCCCTCAGGGTCGTCACCCAGGAGGTAGTTGAAGGTGCCCGTTCTCGGCACCCCGCCCCTCGGGATGACATCCTTGGCCCCGAGGAAGGTGAGCTCAATGGTGGAGCCCTTCACCGTGGGTTCGAGTAGTTTTCGATGCTTCCCCGGGTCCCCCCGGTCGAGGACGGAGGGACCATTGGAGCCTCGGAAGGCATCATCGACGTCCGATGACTCCTGATTCATCAGGACCCCTCCCGCCTTGAAGGCGATACCGCCTTGGGAGAGGCCGCCGTAGAGGACCACTTCATCGTCGCCGAACTGTCCTTCGTTGCGTATGAAGACAGGTCGTACCGGTTCCGATACAGGTCCGGCCAGATGGTTTGGCCGCTGGGGATCCACGTTCGCTCGGCACGCCTCGTCAAGGACGGGCAAGGGTCCCGCCGCGAAGGCGGTGGGGCCGGAGGTCACAAGTATCAGCACGATGAATGTGGCGAAGGTCGCCTTCTTGTCCATTCCACTCAACCCCTGCCGCCGTCGTCGTCATCGGTCGCTTCTCACCATGGTAACGGTAGCATCGACGCGGCGGACGGTCTTAAAGCGAACATTCTCGGCGAGCACTAGATAAAGGTTACTCATTCGATGACCCGTCGGGAAACCCTCATTCCCCACCGAGCCTGCTCCTTATCCTGGGCCACAGCAACGCCAGGCCTATCGCCGCGACGACCACGAGGGCCAGCAGCCACAACGCCGCTGTGGGCTCCCGCTGGGGCCGGGGCTCCACCTGGGGCAGCACGTTGACCGTGGTTGCGGCGGTGGCGTTCCCTCCCCGCCCGTCGTCCACCGTCACCTCAACGGAGAAGCTCCCGTCGACGACCGACACGAAGCTCCACTGGGGCACCTCAGTCTCTCCGGCCACCAACCCGTCGACGCGCCAGACGTAGGCGAGGGAGTCGCCGTCTGGGTCGCTGGCGTTCACCTCCATCATCACCGGCGTCCCCGAGGCCACGGTGGGAGGAGGGGAGGGCTCGATGCCCAGGACCATCGGGGGCCGGTTCACGTCCTCCACCGTCAGCGTCCAACGGACCCAGAACCCCTCACCCACCCGGTCGGTGACCCAGCACACGACGGCGTACTCCCCAGCCGACTCGTGGTCGATCGGGAAATCGAACATCGCCCCCTCCCCGGGCAGCTGGGAGACGTTCACGGGCCTGTCGTCCACGCTCCACTGGTGGTTGAGCACCCCCTCGTCAGGGTCCTCAGCGGACACCGAGAACCGGACCTCACCCTCCGGCGATTCCCGGGCCTCCACGTCCCCCTCGGGAGGGCTCGTGCCCAGCAGGAATGGAGGTACGTTCACGTTGACCACGGTCAGGTTCCAGGTGAAGGTGGAGACCCCTGGCGGTGAGTGGGCGTCGGACACGACGACGGTCACCGTGTGCCCTCCCGCGTCTGTGTAGGAGGGTCGGAGCACCAGCTGGTCGCCGTTCTCCCCCGTGGCCCGCACCCCGTCCACCCACCACTCGAAGGACAGGGGGGGCGGCCCCTCGTCCTCGGCGAACAGGCTGAACCTCACCGTCTGGTTCTCCTCCACCTCCACTGAGGGGTCCTCTGGGAAGGGTGTGATGACAGGCGGGAGGTTTGGGACACCTGTCGTGGTGAAGCTCCAGACGTGCTCTCCCATCAGGTGGTTGCCCGCCGCGTCGGTGAGGTCCGTGGTCAGGGTCGCGATGTACGTGGTGTTCTCCGTCAGGTTGCCCAAGGGGTCCAGGACCAGCCGGTGATATTGCCATCGCAGCTCCGCCTCCACCGGAGGGTCCAAGGTCAGAGCGCCGGTCAGGTCGGCCGTCTCGTCCATCCTCTCCGAGAAGGTGACGACGACGTCCTGGACGAGGGGCACGTTGACGGAACCGTCGGAGGGCGTCACGTACCTCACCTGGGGCGGCTCCTCGTCCACCTGGGTGTTCGCCGAGGCGGGCTTGACCGTCCAGCTGTCCCCCATGTCGGTGGGCCGCCCCGCACTGTCCAGGACCAGTCGGGTCACAGGCCACTGGGACGTGGGAAGGAGGTTCACCAGGGGGTTCTCCGGAATGTCGCCCTCGAATAGGGCCATGTAGGATGCGGCCATGAGGAGGAGGAACTCCATCCCGTTCACCTCGATGCCCCCCGGGGAGGACACGGTCGGCACCACGTTCTGCGGGTCCGCCCGCCATTCGTCATCTGTGATCGCCTCGGCCTGCTGGGCAGCCTCCTCCAGGATGTCGTCCAGGTAGACCCTGTTCCAGGGCTGCGAAGGAGGGGCGTCGCCCCGGGGTCCGAGGACTTTGACCAGCTCCACCGTGGTCGGCAGGGCCCCCTCCGCCTGATGGGCGGCCAGCGCCCGGACGAGGAGGCCGTACATGTCCGCCAGGGAGAAGTACTGGTAGTCGCCACGGCAGTATCCCCAGGAGATGCCCACCCAATCGGGGAATGCCAGCTCGTTCCTCCGGACGATCAGGTCGTCAGCGGCGGTGGCCAGCTCCGCCGCCGAGACGGTGATCCCCGAGCCCGGGTCCACCATACGCTTCACGTCCTCGGGAGAGAGGAAGGAACCCCTGTTGGCGGGGAGGGCCTCTCCCGCGAGCCATTCCAGGGTTGAACAGGTGGCAGCGTAGTAGGCCTGGCGTTCCGAGTAGGTGTAGATCGCCTCCGCAGGCAGGTGGGGAGAGGAGGGGTGCGAGTACGCCCAATCGGTGGGGGACATCACCAGGTCCCCCGAGACCACAGCGGAGCCGTTGCAGTACGTGGACCTGTCCATCACCAGCACCGGCAGCACGTTCACCCACCGCCGGTCCAGACCGTCCAGGGCCTCGGCAACGGCTCCAGGGCCCTCCCGGGCCAGGGCAGGCCCCGTCCCGACCTCTTCCAGAGCCAGGCGGAGCCTGCCTCCCTGCCAGTACACTCCCAGGGGTGCGGACGGGTCCTCGGAGAGCATCGCCACCAGCGTGCCCGCGTTCGGGTCCCCCACCATCGTCCCGTAGCCCATGGGCCCATCCTCGATACCCAGGGCCAGGGCGTCCTGGTCGTTCCGGTCCAGCGCGTGGAGCTGGGCCCCGTCCTGGCCGACGCCAGCCACCACCGATGGCGCCCCAAGTTCGGCCCCGTAGGCCACCAACCCGCCCCGGGCCGATGGCAAGACCTCGCCGGTTAGGGGGTCCCGGCCCATCGAGAGCATCGCGTCCACTGCACCTACGCGGTCGCTCCAGTTCCACCCGATGTACGATGGGTCGTGCAGGGGATTGTTGGAGTAGGTCGGTTCATGGATACCTGAGTAACCCATGTAGAACAATCGGTCCTCTCCATCACCGTAGGGCAAGTTCATCAGTGTCCTGCTGAGGTTCGGTCCCTTCTCCTGCATGGCGATGCCGTTGAGCAGGAGTGTCATGGCGGCGTCCATGTCGGGGAAGTCCATGCTGAGGTTCTCGAGCATGGGCCCGAGCTCGTCGTAGCGTTCGCTGGAGATCCCGTCGTTGATATGGTCGTCCAGACCACTGTATAGGTATACGTGGACCGGCCTCTCGACGGGAACCTCGGACACCCTGAGGAAGAAGTCCTGGAACGACGAGAGCCCGTGGATGTCTGTGGCCCTTATCACCACCTTCACTGCCTCCACGGGAACCGTCAGGGGGGTCCAGTTCACGTCACCGGCGGGGGAGACCGTCATTCCATCGGGTCCCCTGTAGAGGTCGTAGGTGAAATCGTCCCCCTCCGGATCGACCGCCCGCGCCCGGTAGGAGTACTCCACCCCGACAGCGGCGTCCAGGGGAGGGACCGACACGATGAAGGGGGGGTTGCCCAGGTCTTCAGGCTCGCCCAGCCACGCGTCGTCGAACCAAACGGTCCCAGGCCCGGAGAGCACGCACTGGAAGTACGCCCTCTCCGTCGCCGGAACCTGCTCCGGCTCCCTGGCAAGCTCCACCCATCCCGACGTGCTCTCCTCCAGCACCAGCTCCCATGTGGAGGAGGGGTCCGCGTTGAAGCGTCCGAAACTCACCCGGAGCAGCACCTCCCCGCCAACTCCCAGGTCCGCCCTGACCCAACCTCCCATGCCCAGGTTCCCACCCCCGCCCACGTCCGCCCTCTGGTACCACATGACCTCCGAGCCGGGGGCGGTCCCGGGCGGGCTGGAGATCTTGGCGGAGAAGAAGCCCCCGTGGGACATCTCGTGGTCCTGGTGGATCTCTGTCCCGTCGGGTGGTCTCCAGGGGTCGACGGACCACCGGTAAGGACGGGGACCGAACTCGGGCTCGTCGTGGGCCCGCTCGAAGCTGGGGTTCCTGAGCAGATTCCCCGGTCCCTCCTCCTGGGCGACTACGGGCATCGATTGGTCGGGGAGGGCGGGAACCAAGGTGAGCAGGAGGAGGAGCGCGACCGCGGCAACTCGGGCCGTGGGCTGGGCACGATGGTGATAATCCCTGGAGGACCGGGCCCCTGCCATCCCTGGCTCGATGAGCCAGGTCCCTAATTAAGGCTTCCGTATTCGGTCGCCGACGTTCCCCTCGCGGCTCAACCGCGGAGGAGCTTGGCCTGCTCGACCATGCGCCTGCCGTACTCCTGGCAGGCCTTCAAGGCCGCCTCGTCGGGCTTCCCCACCGCCACGGGGCCGTAGTGGTCCGAGCCCGCCGAGCCGGAGACCAGCATGCCGTGGACCAGCCAGCAGAGCAATATGGCGGTGACCGTGGTCTCGTTGCCGCCCGCCCGCATGCCCGAGGAGGCGAAGGCCCCGCCCAGGCGCCCTGTCAGCTTGTTGTGGACCTTGACGGACTTGTCGAACATCCCCTTGACCTCGGCCGCCATGGTCCCGTAGTAGGTGGGGGACCCGACCACCAGGCAGTCGTAGTCGGGGAACTTCTTCACGTCCACCTGGTCCACGTGGAGCAGGTCAACGTCCGCCCCCGCGTCCCTCGCTGCATTGGCAATCTCCTCGGCCATCCTCTTGGTGTGTCCGGACCTGGAGTAGTAGGTGACCAGCATCTTGACCATCGCAAACCCTCGCGTTCGCTAGGGACTGCGAGGGGAAAAAGCTTGCGACGGGACCCCCACGGGGTCCCGCCGGAGCGGCCTACTGGAGGCCCTTCTCCTTCTTGACCTCGGCCACCACTTCCTCGACGGTGCCGAAGTCGAAGCGCTCCATCTGGGCGAGGCGCCGGACGACCTCGTCGACGATCTCGATGGGGGCGCCGGCCTGGACCGCCATGTTGCGGGCGTGGAGGCGCATGTGGCCCTTCTGGATGCCCTCGGTGGCCAGGGCGCGCAGCGCGCCGGCGTTCTGGGCCAGGCCCACTGAGGCCATCACCATGCCCAGCTCGTCGGCGGTCTCGACGCCGAGGATCTTCACGTTGGCTCGGGCGGTGGGGTGCACCTTGGTGGCGCCGCCCACAAGGCCAACGGCCATGGGCACCTCGATGACGCCCATCAGGTGTCCGTCGGCGGTCTTCTCCCACTTGGTCAGCGGCTTGTAGCCCCCGTCCACGGTGGCGAAGGTGTGGGCCCCCGCCTCCACCGCGCGGAAGTCGTTGCCGGTGGCGATGACCACGGCGGAGATGCCGTTCATTATTCCCTTGTTGTGGGTGGCGCAGCGGTAGGGGTCCGCGGCGGCGAAGTGGTAGGCCTTGATCATGCCGTCCACAACCTCCTCGCCGCCCAGCTCGTCCTTGTCGAAGATGGCCCATGACCGGGCGACCCTGTAGGTGGCCAGGTTGGAGATGATGCGCAGGTACACGCGGCCACCGGTCACCTCCTCTAGGAAGGGGGCCACGGACTCGGCCATGGTGTTCACCGCGTTGGCGCCCATCGCGTCCCGGCAGTCGATGATCAGGTGGACGATGACCATCGGGCCCGACATGGTCTCCAGTACCCGGACNNCGTTGGCGCCCATGGCGTCGCGGGTGTCGATGATAAGGTGGACGACGACCATGGGTCCGGACATGGTCTCGATTACGCGGACTATGACGTCGCGGGCGCCCCCGCCGAAGCGGACCAGCACCTTGTCGCACATGTCGCACTTGGTCATGATGTCCTCCTTGTGCTGGAGGATCTTGGCCCTGGCACCCCAGGGGTCGGGCACGCCGGTCACCTGTATCTGGCCGATCATGAGGGAGCCGGAGTGGCTGGTGTGGAAACCACCCCGCTTCCGGGCCACCTTCGCCAGGTTGGAGGCGGCGGCCACCACCGACGGCTCCTCTATGGCCATCGGGACCACGTAGTCCTTGTCGTTTATCCTGAAGTTCATCGCCATGCCCAATGGCATGGGCATGGTGCCCACCACGTTCTCGATCATCCGGTCCGCCAGGTCATCGCCCAGCACGCCGGTGTTCCTGATCGCGTCGACCTCCTCGTCGTCGAGGTCGGCCACCTCGCGGATCTTGGCGACCCGCTCATCGATGGGCAGCTTGTAGAAACCGCTGATATCTGAAGTCTTTGCCATGCGTATGCCTCCCGGAACACATCCAGGTGTCGCTGGATGTCGTTGGGAATAACCAACCCGTATAAATAATGTTCGAAGTTCCGGCACGGCGGGCGCCGAACCTGGGGCTCATCACCAGCAGGGCGATGACAGGTCAACGTGGGCCAAACACTATAAATAGGGCCGCCCCCTAAACCGACCTGTACCCACCGGGGGGTATTACCACGGTCGAGGAAACAGTGCGGATCGACCCAAGGAGATGCGTCATCTGCCAGCAGCCGCTCGGCCGTCATGCGATGAAGGTCAAGCTGGACCGGAAGGTCCGGAAGATATGCAACAGGGTGGACCACGAGCACGCTGAATGGCTCTTGGACCACAAGATGGAGTCGAACTACCTCCGCATAACCCGTCGACGCGTAGGCGGCATCCTGGGCATCATCGTGCTCATGCTCGCCTTCGTGGCCCTGATATGGGCGTTCGTGTACTCCACGGGCTTCAAGATGATGTTCGTGGCGGTGGCCGTCCTCCTCTCCGCTCTCATCGGGGCCTTCGTGGTGATGGAGTTTCGGATGATCACCGTGAGCGACAGGATGAGGAACCTGATACACGAGGTCGAACTGGAGCGGCCCATGGTCTCCGCCGAGCCCCACGCGGCCCTGGAGAGACTGGACGAGATGGCCGCCCTGGCGGGGGAGGCGGAGCCCGAGAGGGACCGGGTCTCTATCCTCGCACCCGCCGAGCCCGCCCCGACCCGGGCGGCGGCCCCGCGTCCGTCGGCCCAGGCGGAGGACGGGATACCAGGCGTACCCCAGCCGGTGGTGGCGGATAAGGAATGGGAGGTAATGGGCACGGAGGACCAGGCACCCGGTGCTCCACAGCCGGCTCCCGGCACTCCCCCTCCACCCGTTCCACCACCCCCCCTCATTGAGGACCTGCCCGACGAGGTTCCACCAGCCCCGGCAGCACCCCCGCCGACACAACCGCAGGGCGCTCCCCCGCAGCCACCGACGACGCAGCCCCCTGCCCAGGCCCCCCCAACACCACCCCCCGCGACGCCTCCCACGCCACCCCCATCGACCCCGACTCCGCCCCCCGCAACGCCTCCCACGCCACCCCCATCGACCCCGACTCCGCCCCCCGCAACGCCTCCCACGCCACCCCCATCGACTCCGACTCCGCCCCC
>JABAHP010006966.1_pt2 | contig 15054 bp, 14 predicted proteins | sample 7062081 | NCBI WGS metagenome assembly JABAHP01 (sample SAMN14534357, study PRJNA622989) | marine sediment metagenome | biome: marine biome [ENVO:00000428]; feature: marine pelagic biome [ENVO:01000023]; material: deep marine sediment [ENVO:00002113] | place: India: Gulf of Kutch | collected...
GTGCACCAACCGTAGCGGGGCTGCAGCATCCAGTAATCTGGCATGTAATATCAAGAAGGGATCACATGGCACGCTTACACGAATATCAGGGTAAAGCGCTTTTGGCGCAGATGGGTATTCCGATACCCCAGGGCAGGGTGGCCAGCACGGCCAGCGAGGCGCGAGAGATCGCGGCCGAGATTGATGGGCCGGTCGTGGTAAAGATCCAGGCCTGGGTGACCGGCCGGGCTGGCCTGGGTGGCATCCGCTTTGCCGAGACACCCGATGAGACAGCCCAGGCTGCCGCCGACATGCTGGGGATGTCGGTGGGCGGCTTCACGGTCGAGCGGGTGATGGTGGAGGAGAAGCTTCCCATCAAGCGGGAGTTCTACGCTGGCGTCATAGTGAGCGACCGGGAGCGAGCGCCGGTGGTGATGTTCTCCAGCGTAGGTGGCACTGGCATTGAGGAGATCGCTCAGCAGAACCCCGACGCCGTCGCTAGCGTCGCGGTGGACATCGAGCACGGGTTGCGGGATTACCAGGCCCGCAACCTGGTCCGACGCACAGGCGTCCACGGCCGCCTGCAGCGGAGTCTGGCTGGGCTGCTGGTGAAGCTGTATAGCGTGGCCCGTACCTGGGAAGCCCGGGCTGCCGAGATAAATCCGCTGGTGCTGACGGCCGATGACAAGCTGGTGGCCGCTGACTGCCGGGTCACCGTGGATGATTATGCCGTATTCCGACACAAGGACCTGGGATTGACCTTTGCCCGCGAGTTGGACCGCCCGCCGACGAAACTGGAGCGCATCGCCTACGCCGTCGAGGAGGGAGACTATCGGGGCACCTTCTATTTCATCCAGATGACCGAGGGCTTCCAAAAGGGGGAGGGGGTCATCGGCTTTCACGGCGCGGGCGGTGGTGGTTCGATGATGAGCATGGACGCGGTGCTTAACGAGGGCTTCCGTATCGCNNATCATCCTCAGCCAGGGGCCGATCGACGGCTACTTTGGCTCCGGTTCAGGGGTAGCCAGCCAGGAGCAGTTTCACTCTGCCCGGGGCCTGGTGAAGGCGTTTCTGGAGGAGCCGCTGATGGTACCGGCCGTCATACGCCTGGGCGGCAACGCTGAGGACAGGGCGGTAGAGATCCTGGAGCAGGTCAACGGCCACGTCCCCGCCCCAGTGGAGGGGTACCGGAAGGACGACACCCCTCAGTTCTGTGCACAGCGGCTCAAGGCGCTGGTGGAGAGTTATACCCCACCAGCCGGAAGGCCCGAGGGACGCCCGAAGCCGACCGTGCAGCGGCCCTACACCTTCGGGACGGTGACCGGCGGCACAGTGACCTACGATCATGCCGTGTGTGCCGCCTGTGAGAGCAAGATCTGTGTGCGGGAATGCGTGCCGCAGATCCTCAAGCTCAACGAGGAGGGCTGTCCGGTGCTGAACATCACGCTGGAGGAGGCGGAGAAGGGGCGTTGTATCGAGTGCCTCGCCTGCGACGTGACGTGCTACTTCCAGGGTGCGGGCGGGGGGTACGTGGAGTTGCCGATTCTGGGATTGGAGGAATACCGCTAGATTGGTAGATTGGGAAACTGGTAGATTGGTGGTTTGACACCTAGCTTACCGCTGCACCAATCGACCGACCATTTCACGGGAGCGACTATGTCTATTCTAATTGACGAAACCAAACGGGTCATCGTCCAGGGCATCACCGGCCGCGAAGGGCGCGCTCGTGCCAAACTGATGAAGGAGTACGGCACCCACATCGTCGGTGGGGTGACTCCTGGTCGCGGCGGTGCAGAGGTTGAGGGATTGCCCGTCTTCGATACTGTCGAGGAGGCGTGGGAGGACCTGGGGCCGATTGACGTGAGTGTGCTCTTCATCCCTGCACCGCTGGTCTGCAGTGCTGCGCTCGAAGCGATTGATGCCGGGGTCAAGCTGTTAGTCGTCGTGCCCGATCGTGTTCCCATCTACGATGTGCTGGAGATCGCCAAAGCGGCGGACAGCGCTGGCGCCCAGTTCGTCGGTCCCAATACGTTGGGGGTGCTGAGTCCCGGTAAGGGGGTGCTGGGTATGATCGGCGGGCGGGCTGTGTCGGCTCGGGCTTGGTTCTTCCCTGGCCCGGTGGGCGTCTGCTCTCGCTCGGGAGGAATCACTTCCTCGATGACCTACTACCTGGCGCAGGAAGGGATCGGCGCGACCACGCTGGTTCACGTGGGAGGCGACGCTATCGTCGGACTGCCGCTGCCGGAGGTGGTGTGTCGCTTCCAGGCTGATCCAGACACCAAGGCCATCGTGATGTTCGGCGAGATCGGCACCAGCCAGGAGGAGCGAGTAGCTGACCTGATTGAACAGGGGCAGGTGACCAAGCCGCTGATCGCCTACATCGGGGGGAAGGGCGCCAAGAGTGGCACCCGCTTCTCTCACGCTGGGGCAATCATTGAGGACGGGCGGGGCACCCGTGAGGGGAAGGTGGCGCGGTTGCAGCAGGTCGGCGCACAGGTGGTGGAGAACTTCGGGGATATCCCCGCTGTAACCAAGAGGGTGCTCCAGAGCATAGGGGCACTGTAGCTGTCGCGCTGCCGAGTGGCGCGACGCACAGGCGAATCTAGGAGTGATCAATGAGCAACTTGGATTGGACGACTGCGATCACCTCCCCCCAGCCCAACGAAATTCGGCTGCGGGGGTACCGGATAGACGAATTGATGGGCCGCGTGACCTTTGGGCAGGCGGTCTACTTGGCTCTGAAGGGTGAACTTCCCTCACCGCAGGTAGGCCGATTGATGGATGCTATGCTGGTTTCCTCGATTGACCACGGTGCGACGCCTCCCTCGGCGTTGGCGAGCCGCACGGCTGCCTCAACCGGCGCCACGTTATCTGCCAGCATTGCTGCCGGAGTGCTTTCTATCAACCGCTATCACGGCGGGGCTATCGAGGGCTGCATGCGGCTTCTCCGGGAGGCTATCGATCGGCTCGACGGGGGCCATCACCCGGCGGAGGTGGCTTCCGCAATGGTGGCTGAACTGAGGTCTCAGAAGAGGCGTGCCCCCGGCTTCGGCCACCGCATCCACACCGATGACCCACGCACAAAACGGCTGCTGGCGCTGGCGGACGAACTGGGGGTAGTTGGCGACGGGGTGACGATGGCGCGCGCTTTTGAGACGGCCCTGGAGGAAGGCCTCGGGCGGCGGTTGCCACTCAACGTGGACGGGGCCTTGGCGGCGCTGCTGGTGGACCTGGAGTTTCCCTCGGAACTAGGCAATGCCTTTTTCATCGTCGCCCGTGTCACGGGCCTGGCGGCTCACGCCCACGAGGAGATGAACCGTCAGCGACCGATGCGGCGCATTCACCCCACCGATCATAGGTACGACGGTCCTGCGCCGCGGGAACTGGAGTGAGGAGTTTGTGAGGAGGATTAGATAGAAATGAGCAGGGAGTTTGTCCAAACCATCTTCGCCCGGCGCAGCATCCGCAAATACACGGCTGAGCCGGTCAGCGAAACGGACATCAAGACGTTGTTGGAGGCGGCGATGGCGGCTCCTTCCGCCTCAAACCGCAAGCCGTGGCAATTCGTCGTCGTGAGCGAGCGGCAGACGTTGGATAGACTGGCTGAGGTCCATGCCCACGGCAAGATGCTCTTCCAGGCGACGTTGTGTATCGCTGTCTGTGGCGACCTGACAGAGATGGAGCGCTTCTGGGTGCAGGATTGCTCTGCTGCTACCGAGAACTTGCTTCTGGCCGCCACCGCGCTGGGCCTCGGTGCGGTCTGGCTGGGCGTCTATCCCAGGGAGGAGCGGGTGGCTGCTGTACGACAGGTGCTCGATATGCCGGAGGCGATCGTTCCCCTTAACCTGATCTCTATCGGCCATCCGGCGGAGGAGAAGGAGCCCCGCACGCAGTACGACGAGGTGCGCGTACATCGCGAGCGCTGGTAGAACGGCGGATCACAGGACAACGGTGGGTTACAGGACAGCAGCGGATCAAGAGCTGTAGTGCGGCGGCGATCGACAGGGAGTGGACCGGGCGTGAACATGCGGGATTTTGTGGCGTGGGCCGCAGAGACCGGCGTGCTGGTTGAGGTGGAGCGTGCTGTCGACCCGTGCCTGGAATTGGCACGGGTGATGTATGCGCTCGACGGTCAGCCGGCGCTGTTCCACGCGCTGACCGACTTTCCTGACTGGCGAGCCATCTCGGGTGTATGTGCACAGCGGCAACACTTCGCGGCGACGCTGGATTGCGTGGTGTCCGATGTGATCCACCGGATGGCCGGCGCACTGGCTCACCCGGCCCTCCCGCCAGTACTCGAATCCGGCCCCTGCCAGGAGTTAGTCGAGGGAAAGGTGGACCTGACCCGCCTGCCCATCCCCCGCTACCATCCGGACGATGGCGGACGCTATGTCACAGCCGGTGTGTCGATCATCAAGGACCCCGATCGTGGGCGCAACGTCTCGTTTCATCGGCTGATGCTGCTGGACGAACGGCGGTTTGTCGCCCGCCTGATCGAGGGGCGAGGGACGCACACTGCTACAGGCAGAGTCACTGGTGATCTGCCCATCACCATCGCTATCGGCTGTCCCATTCAGGTGCTGCTGGCAGCGGCGATGAGTCCTCCCCAGGGAGTGGACGAGTTGAGCATCGCCCATGCCCTGGTCCCGACGCCGTTGGTCCGGTGTCAGACTGTGGACTTGGAGGTACCAGCTGAGGCGGAACTGGTCCTGGAGGGTCGCATCACGCGTACCTTGGTCGATGAGGGGCCCTTTCCCGACTTGACGGGAACCATGGACATCGTGCGTCGCCAGCCGGTAATTGAGGTAGACCGCGTCACTCGTCGTCGGGACTCTGTTTTCCACGTCCTTCTGCCGGGCGGCATGGAGCACAAGAACCTGATGGGCATGCCCCGCGAACCGACGATCTTCGCTGCTGTTAATGAGGTCTGCCGCTGCACTGACGTCTACATAACGCCAGGGGGCACCTCTTGGCTGCACGCGGTTGTGCAGATCGAGAAGCAGCACGCGGAAGATGGGCGCAGGGCGATTTGGGCTGCCTTCCGGGGTCATACCTCGCTAAAGCACGCCGTCGTGGTGGATACGGATGTGGATATCTACGACAGCGCTGACGTGGAATGGGCGATTGCCACCCGCTTCCAGGCCGACCGAGACCTGGTGATTCTCACCGAGCAGCCAGGCAGCAGCCTTGATCCCTCGGCCACGCATGTGCCAGGGCAGAAGGCGCGGACAGCCAAGATGGGGCTGGATGCGACAGCTCCGCTGGGCGAGGCACGGGGAGGATATGAGCAGGTGCAGTATGCGCCGGTGGACCTGAAGCAGTATGGTTTGAAGGGTGTTGTGTGAGGGGTGGAGACCTAGGGGTGCATATCAGTCCTGGGGCAAGTTGACCCTCCTGCAGGTTTTCCACGGCGTTTCCTTGCCCTTTCGGTCTGTTTGGCACCCAGGATGGGCGCCACTGTACTGTCAGAACCTGCGGGAGCGTACACCCCAAATCGAAATGCACCCCTTGAGAGGCCCCGGTTACCTGAGGATCGCGCTTTCGCTGGGGCCGCCCGCCTGTTCCGAGTGAACGAGGCACCGCCGCTGTAGGTTCACTTCAATTGCCCCAGTCTGCCCCAGAAGAGCCTGCGGGGATTGCGCCCGCAATGAAATTGCAATCCGATTGCAATCTCCGGGCGAGATTTCTGTGGTATACTTATGCCACTTCTTCTGCCGGGAACTTCGGTTCCCCAAAATAAATAGCCCCGCGTGGTCGGCACCACCGGGGCTGCGGCACCGGGTGGCGGAGCACCCCGTGCAGTTCGATCATACCATAATCTGCGGACATCGCTAGCGCTTCGCTGCGGGCTCTGACGTGCATTGCATGTGCCTGAGCCCGGGATTCTGGTCAACCGGGCTGACGGGGGGATCTTGTATTAGAGCCTTGTCAGGCGGCGGTACTCTCACTGGAACGGGTGAGCCAGGCAAGGCGCCTGTGGGTTCAAGTACCACCCACAGATTCCTACTGTGCCCTCCCGTCAGGGAGGGCACGTTGCGTGAGGGAATGAGGTGCACACGGGCTGTTTGCACGATGGCCTGTTTTGGTGTATCATAGTATCCTACCGCACCGGAACAAGGGCGACCCAGACCAGGTGGGTCTTGATGAGTTCGGAGGTCGAGGAAGCACGAGGGGGGACACGATGGATCTCGTCAGGGTTGCAGCTACGTCTCGCTCGACGGCAGTGGCTGGTGCCATCGCGGGTGTCATGCGAGAGCGTGGATACGTGGATGTGCAGGCCATCGGTGCCGGAGCGGTCAACCAGGCGATAAAGGCGGTGACTATCGCCCGCGGCTATCTGGAGCTAGATGGGATCGACATTGTCTGCGTCCCCAAGTTCGTCGAGGTGATTATCGACGGTCAGGAGAGGACGGCGGTGCGGTTGTGCGTTGAGAAACGATGCACCAGTGCATCAACCGCGTAGACCTGCACGTCCATAGCACAGCCTCCGATGGGGTGTTCACCCCATCGGAGGTTGTGCTTTTGGCGCTAGAGCGTGGGTTGGATGTGATCGCGCTCACGGATCACGATACGCTGGGTGGTGTCGCCGAGGCCCAACAGGCGGCGTTTGGCACAGGGCTTGTGGTCATTGCCGGCGTGGAGGTTAATTCGGAGGGCGAGTGGGGCGATCTCCATTTTCTGGGCTACTACGTGGACCCGGAGAGCAGCCCGTTGCGGGAGCGGCTACGAGCGTTGCAGGATGTGCGGGTGGAGCGGGCTCGCGAGATGGTTCAGCGACTGGGCGAGATGGGAATGGCGCTGGAGTGGGAGACGGTACGGGCTTTGGCTGGCGGTCGCAGTGTTGGGCGTCCCCACGTAGCGCAGGCACTTTGCAATCACGGATACGTCGAGACGCTCCAGGAGGCTTTCGATCGCTTCATCGGTCGCGATGGCCCGGCATACGTCCCTCGTCTGCGGCTGACGCCATCGGAGGCGATCCAGATGATCGCTGCCGCTGGCGGTGTGCCGGTGATGGCCCATCCGGCGCACTCCGGTCCGGCAGCAGTGGCGCGCATACCTGAGTTTACGGGGTATGGGCTGCGTGGGGTGGAGGTGTATTATCCCCATCACTCGTCCGAGGAGATCGAGATGCTGCTAGAGCTGTGTCGAGAGTATGCATTGTTGGTCACCGGTGGCTCCGATTTTCATGGGTCGGGTGTGGAGGGAGGGACGTTGCTTGGTGAGGTCTACGTGCCGCTGGAGTGCGCTGAGCAGCTGCAGGAAGCGGCCGGGCAAGAAGGGGATGAGCGGCGAAGGGCGTAGTGTGGCACTCGCCGGCTACGGGCGGGGAAGGTCGAGCATCAGCACTCCCAGGGTAAGCCGGGGGTTGGCGTTGCGCTGTAGCCTGTCCGCCGCGCTGCGTAGCGCTTCCAGTACAGCAGCGCTTCCCGCCACCTCAAAACGGTGGGCGTGATCGCGCAGTGTGCTCCGGCGATCCACGTTGGTCAGCGGCGCATCCGTATCGGCCGCCAACAGCAGCACGTCGCGCCACCAGCCGATCCACAGATCGAGCGTCTCCTGGGTGGCGGCGGGGTCACGGGCGAGTTTTTCGGCGTAGCGGAAGCGCTGAGCGCTGGAAGCGTCTAGCAGGCGGTCCAAGTCGTCCAGCCGCTGTACGCGGCGCTGGAGGGCCGCCCTGTCGTTGAGTGTGCGTACTGCCCAGCCCAACCGACCGCCTGAAAGATGGGCTAGAAGCTCGGCTTGTTCTGCCCCTGCGTTCCAGCGCTCGACCAGCGCCTGCTGTACCACCGCTGTGGGCAGTGGTCGTAGCGGAACTTGCTGACAGCGGGAGACGACGGTCGGCAGGAGGCGGTCAGCATCACTTGCAAGAACTGCGATCAAGACGTAGGATGGGGGCTCCTCCAGGGTCTTCAGCAACGCGTTGGCGGCGGACGAGGTCGCCTCCTCGAAGCGGCGCAGGATGGCTACCCGCCAGTGGCCCTCGACCGGCGTGAGGGCGAGTTGTCGTTGCAGGTCGCGTACCTGCTCTATCTTCAGCCTGGCACCCACCCGCTCGGACTGAACAACGTGCACGTCAGGGTGATTGCTGGTGGCCACCAGACGACAGGCGCGACACGCGCCGCAAGGAGACTCTTGCGCACTCTCTCCCTGGCAAAGCAGGGCAGTGGCCACTGCCCGCGCCAGCGTAGTCTTGCCCACACCTGGCGGACCAGTGAGTAGATACGCGTGGGACATACTGTCCGAGGTCACGCCTCGTCGCAGGAACCTCACAGCCCACTCGTGTCCGACAATACCCCAGGTTTCGTCTGTTTTCATCGGGCAGAATTGTAGCACAACGGACGGCCCTTGCAAAATGGCGGTACAGGTGGTATAATCTCAGTGTTATGGGCGGTTAGCTCAGATGGCTAGAGCGCCACGTTGACATCGTGGAGGTCACAAGTTCAAGTCTTGTACCGCCCACTACCAGATCGGCTGGCAGTCATGCTGGCCGCTTCTTTGTTTGGCCGTTGTCACGCCACCCAGCATTGGACCACTGGACTCCCGTCTGCTGACTTCCGATCGAGTCCGGGCTGATGCCAAGTGCAATGAGATACCCCGGGCGCTTCCATCCATACGTCTCCAGGTGTTTGCAAAATCTGCAGGTTACTGTATAATCGTGTGTTAAGGATTTCGTCATATCATATGGGGAGAGTGCGTTTGCCCCGTTGAAGCCCAGACGGTGGTCCGCAACGAGCGGCGGGGTGCCCGTGTGGCTCAAGTGGAGCTGGGGTGTAAAGGTATGCGCCAACGATTTCGTGTTCTTGTCGTAGACGATCAGCCCGACATATTGGCGGTGCTACAGGCGCTGCTGACTTCCGAAGGCTTCGATGTCGTGACGGCTCAGGATGCCCTCTCTGGGCTGCGTACTGCCTATCAGACCCATCCTGACGCGATTCTCCTGGACGTGATGATGCCCGAAGTGGACGGCTTTGAGGCGTGCCGTCGTCTGCGAGAGATGACAGACGTTCCCATCATCTTCGTCACGGCCAAGGGCACCATCGAGGACATAGTCCGGGGTCTTTCCCTGGGTGCCGACGACTACTTGGTCAAGCCCTTCGAGCGCTCAGAGTTGGTCAGTCGCCTTGTGGCCTGTCTGCGCCGATCAGGTGAGCGCACTGGCGAGGGGGGCGATTTCCTTTTCCCTGCTGCCTCGATTATGCTGGACTGTGATCGCCATGAACTGGTGATCGGGAACAAGACTGTGTATCTGACTCCCAAGGAATTCGAGGTGCTCCGGTTGCTCGTTCGCCATGCGGGCAAGGTGCTCAGCACCGATGCCATTCTGACCAGGGTCTGGGGTCCCGAATGGATCGGCGAGCCGGACCTGGTGAAGCAGTACGTCTATCGGCTGCGCCGCAAAATCGAGGAGGATCCCCGCTCGCCCCAGTATCTCCACACTGTCCGAGGCGGAGGTTATTACTTCGACGCTGAGGATCTGCTGTAGCGCTCTGTAACGCTGCCCCTTCGGCCCCCTTCCTTGGGAAGGGGGCTTTTTGTCGTTTTCTTCACCTTTCTTTTACCTATCCCATACGGCTTTGTGTTACATTGATCGATGTTGAAAATGCGCAAGGAGGGCCCCAGGACGCCTCGCGGCGGCTGGGGGTCTCATCAGCCCCATCCAGTGCTTCTGCGGCGAAGCTGTGCGTATTTTTATCTGTGTCGACTGGGTGCTGTGTGGGGAACGCGCAGTCGTCGAGGAAAGTCCCCTGGGGGAGGTTGTAGCGCAGGGTGGTCTGCTCTTTCAGTGAGTTTGGCGAGCGCGTCTTTGCAGTGCCCCGCCAGAAGAGGTGAAGAAGCGATGAATGAAAAGATCCTGGTGATTGATGATGATTCTGGATTGCTTACGCTCATGCGGCTTGGGCTGGAGCGGGAGGGATTTTCAGTCTTCACTGCAGAAAGCGGCAAGGAGGGTCTTCGGCGGGCGTACGAGAATCGTCCCGACGTTATCGTGTTGGACGTCACGATGCCAGGCATGGATGGCTGGGCCACGTGTCAGCGACTTCGCAGTATGTGTGATACCCCGATCATCATGCTTAGTGCCAATACGCGTCAAGCGGATGTTCTCAAAGGTCTCTCTCTGGGGGCCGATGACTACTTGACCAAGCCTTGCAGTTTTGACGAGCTGAAGGCCCGTATTCGTACGGTGCTGCGCCGGGCTGGCGGGGATTCCGGCGATGCCTGGCGGGCCACCTATGATGACGACAACATCTGCATTGACCTCAAGGATGGGACGGTCACGCGTCGGGGCGAACCCATCCACCTCACGCCGACCGAGTCTCGCTTGTTGATGTACCTGGTCAGTCAGAAAGGGCGGATTGTGTCCCACAAGGAGTTGCTCACCAGTGTTTGGGGGCCGGAGTATGCGGAGGAGGTAGGTTACCTGAGCGTGTACATCCGCTACCTGCGGCAGAAGATGGAGGACGATCCGTCCGAACCGCGCTACATCCGCACGCGCTGGCGGATGGGCTACTACTTCGCGGGCAATGGGATCGTGCGGCCAGAGCTGGAAGGGGCGCAGAACGTCGATGCGGAATAGCGATCGTTCTTATCGGCCCCTCTCCCCTTTTCCTTCCTTCCTCCTCTCCTGAGCCCAGATGCTTGAATAGACGATGGACTGAATTGCTCGAACTCCTGAAGCCGGGCATAGGGCAATAAGACTCTGGTTCATCAGTGACTGCGGCATGGCATTCACCAGGTTGACTGGTTGTGTCCATACGTGGTGACGTCTTGGATTGTTTCGTTCAGGTGCCCTGGGGGGGCTGCAGTGGATCGCCCGCGTGCTCGAGTTCCGTCCGAGGCCGTGGGATTTAGCGAGGTACAGACATGGAAATTGAGATACGTAAGTATCTGCGACTGATCAAGCGCTGGTGGTGGTTGCTGGTGGTGAGCGCTGTCATTCCAATGGTGGTCAGCTATTACTTCGCCTCCCAGCAACCCGATCTCTATCAGGCCAAGGCCACGATCATGGTGGGCACCAGTGTATTCCAAGACCCTGATCCCGACCCGTGGCAGATGAATCTCAGCAATACCCTAGCCGCCGCGTATGCCGAGTTCGCCAGACAGGGGCCTGTCGCCGAAGCGGTCATCGAAAGGTTGGGGCTGGATCGGACACCGGAACAGTTGGCGGCACAGGTTGGGACCGGAATCCGCTCGGGAGCTCAGCTCTTGGAGATCTACGTGACGGACACCAATCCTGAGGCGGCGGCTGTGATTGCCAACGCGTTGGCTGATGAGCTGATTCGTCGGACTCCCAGTTCGGGTGGAAGTGACCCGGAGCAACAGGAATTCATCCGAGGCCAACTGGAGGAGCTTCAAACCAAGATCGAGCGCGTCGGTGAACAGATTGATGAGCTGACGGCCTCGCTGTCCGAGTTGACCTCGGCTACTGAGATCCAGGACGTTCAGGACCGCATCGCAGGGCTGGAGGAGGTGAAATCCACCTACCATGCCACCTATGCTGACCTGCTCAACTCCTATCGCGCCGAGTCACCCAACGTGCTTTCGCTATTTGAACCGGCCGTGGTGCCCCAGTGGCCGATCCCCAGCAAGGCCAACCTCATCGTTGCCGTGGCCGGGGCGGCAGGGCTTGGATTGGCGCTGGCAGCTATCTTTCTGATGGACTACTTGGATACATCCTTGCGGTGGGAGGGGGAAGGTGTCGAATCCGTTATGGACTTGCCTGTCCTGAGTGCTATTCCCCGGGTGTCGAAGAACGATGCTGTGCCAGCCAGCAATCCGTTGAGTCCGATCGCTGAGGGTGTACGCGCAATGCGAGCCAATATCTTCCTCATGCGCCCCGATCATCCTTTCAAGACGCTGCTCGTGACTAGTCCCGGCTCTTCGGAAGGAAAGAGCTTCATCCTTGCCAATTTGGCGGTTGTGCTGGCCTCAGCGGGGAATCGCGTCATCGTGGTTGACGCGGACCTGCGCAGACCCACGCTGCACGAGTTGTTTGACCAACCCAACGTCGCTGGTCTGGCCGATGTCCTCAGCGCCGGTGAAGTCGAGGATGATGACGAGGCCTCTCTGTCGGTTCTGCTGAGGGAAACGGGTTTCGAGAACCTGTACCTTCTTTCCGCTGGGCGACCGCCAGCAGATCCAGCCACTCTGTTGACTTCGCCACGCCTCTCGAACCTGCTGGAGTTTCTGAGAGGCCAGGGGGATATGATCCTGATTGACAGTCCGCCTGTCTCGGGTCCACCTGACGCCACTGTTCTGGCAACCATGGCCGAGGGCACCGTCCTGGTGGTGAGCGCCGGAGTCACGAAGCGCGAGGTACTGCAACGAGCGAAGGATCGGCTGCTCGCGCAGCAGGGCGTGAACCTGCTGGGGCTCACCGTGAATCGAGCCAAGCTGGGGGGCAACTACTATTACTACAGCTCCGATCGTGGAGACGGAGATTCAGGACGGAGGAAGGGCAGGAGGGACGAGGCGTGGGTCCCGCTGGGCGAAGCGGCGGAGCGCCTGGGTGTGGGCAAGGATGTGGCCCGTCGATGGTGCAAGAATGGGCGGCTGCCGGCGGTCAGAAAGGGGTTGTGGTGGCGGGTGAACCGGGAGGGACTCGAGCGCATGGTCGAGGACGCGGGTGCCGAGCCAGTTCACGCGCGAGAAGCGTGGGGTGAGAGCTATGAGTGTGAGCAGGTGAATCCTAAAGCGCTCGAGGGCGCCGTCGAAGACACAATCGCCGAGCCAGCCTGTGTGCGAGAAGCATGGGGTGAGAGCCGTAATGGGGGGGAGCGGGAAGCGTTCGAGCGCACGGTCGAGGACGCGGGCATCGAGCCGGTTGAACTGAAGGAATCGCGCGAGGAAGGCCGTGGGCAGATGGGCCAGGAGGATGTCGACCGCACGACCGCGGATACGGGCGCCGATGTGGTTGAGGTGGGAGAGCCTCAGGACGAGAACTCTGAACCGTGTGGGGGCGTTCGCGAGTGAGTGGCGTATTTGGCGTCGTTGATTCTCTTCGACAATCCAACGTAGAGCGACTGTTGGTCGCGATGGGCGAGGCGATGACCCATCGCGATTGGTATGTCGTGGAAACGGTTGTGGATGCACCGCAGGGGCGGGGCCTGGGGCGGATCGGCATTGGCATTTTCAACCGGGAACAACAGCCTGTTTGCAGCGAAGATCGGAGTTTGATGGTCTTCCTAAGCGGTGAACTGTACAACACCTCAGGACTTCGCCGTAATTTGGAGGCCAAAGGACACCGCTTCCGGGATTGCAGCGATCCGGAATTGATACTGCGGCTGTACGAGGAAGAGGGAACTCAATCCATCTGTCATCTAGATGGTGTCTTTGTGTTGGCCCTGTGGGATGGGAAGCGAGGTGGCTTGTTGGTGGCCAACGACCGTCTGGGACTTGTTCCAACCTACTATGCCCACTACGATGGCAAGCTGGTCTTCGCTCCCGAAGTCAAGGGGATCTTGGCCGATCCGTGCTTCAAGAAGAAACTCGACCTGACGGGTACGGCCCAATTCCTCCGCTTTCAGCGGCTGTTAGGCGACCATACGTTCTTTGAGGGACTGCATTTGCTGCCCTATGCCTCCCTATTGCGATTTGACCAGGCCAGCAATACAGTGGAAGTATCACACTATTGGGATTTCGACCAGATCCCCGCCTGGCCCGATGGTGCCATCTTTGAAGATGCCGTGGTGGAGACAGGTCGTCTGCTGCGGCAGTCCGTAGAGGCGCGCACACGGGGAGACTGTCGCCTCGGTGTGTATCTGAGCGGTGGTCTGGACTCGCGCACGGTGATAGGGATGGCCTCGCAGATTCGACCTCCCATCGCTTCGCTGACCTACGGTGTGCCTGACTGTCGCGATGCTTTTTACGCCAAACGAATCGCCCGGCGAGTGGGGAGCCCACACCATTTCTTCCCTCTGACTGATGGGCGCTGGGTCCGTGATCAGGTTGGCTTTCATTTGGAGCTCACCGAGGGGTTCGTTACTTGGACACATAGCCACGCGGCGACAACGCTGCTTCCGGCCCGCGACCTCATGGACGTGAACCTGACAGGGCATAGGGGCGATGGGCTCTTGGGAGCACGGGCCCTGGGTTATGCTCGAGACATCGTTGGTGCGATAGATGACGTGGACTTTGTTGCTCGCATGTACCATCATCTCACTCATGATTTCAGTTGGCCGGGTTGCACGGAGGCCGAGGCGAGACTCCTGTTCAGTGAGACCTTCTATTCTCAGGTACGCGATCTGGCCTTCCAGTCGCTCTCACGGGAGTTGTCCAGGTTGGACGGGTTCGACTATGCTCGCCGCCTAGACTTCTTCAACGCTATCTACCAAAGCTCACGATTGAGTAACATGAACCTGGTCTATCAACGCGCGTTTTTTGAGGTACGCTATCCCTTCTGTGACTACACGTTGGCTGATTTTGTGTCCTCTATGCCCGTCGAGTATCGGCTGGGAGACAGACTGTACTTGGCTGTCATCAATCGAGAGATTCCAGAAGTGACATGGGTGCCTAGAGATACAGACGAGCGGCTGCTGACTGATCGGCGGCTGGTGCGTAAGGCCCACGGGCTATGGCATAAGGTGTACCGGCGCGTTACAGGGCGGCGGCGACGCACGATTCACGAGGATCCCGAGGGATGGCTGCGGCACGACCTGCGCGATTGGGCCGAGGAGCTGTTGTTTGACCCACGCACCCTGGCGCGGGGCATCTTCAACCCTGCCTTCCTGCGGTCTATCTTTGAACGACACATGTCCGGACGCGAGGTGCACACCATTGGCAAGATCGCGCCGATCATGACCTACGAGATGATGCTGCGTAGGTTCTTTGATTAGTCTCCCGAATACCTATCGCCAAACCGCAGTTGAGCGTAATCATGAGTGGAATCTTCGGAGTTCTGGATCGCAGGCAAGGTTCGCAGATCGAGCCGCTTCTCACCAAAATGGGCACCAAGATGGCCCATCGTGAGTGGTATGTGGTCGAGACTTATGCGGACAAGAATCTGGGGATCGGCTTGGGTCGCATTGGAATAGGGATCTTCAATCGGGAGCAACAGCCCATCCTCAGTGAAGACCG
>JABAHP010010988.1_pt1 | contig 15048 bp, 15 predicted proteins | sample 7062081 | NCBI WGS metagenome assembly JABAHP01 (sample SAMN14534357, study PRJNA622989) | marine sediment metagenome | biome: marine biome [ENVO:00000428]; feature: marine pelagic biome [ENVO:01000023]; material: deep marine sediment [ENVO:00002113] | place: India: Gulf of Kutch | collected...
CCTACAAGTGGCGCAAGCCCAAGCCCGTAAGAGACAAGGACGGCCGGATGCAACGCCTGCGCCAGTTCGCGGTCTATCTGGAAGACGCCAAGGTCAATTACCAAAAGGGCGGGAAATAGCCGGGTGCGCCTGCACATCATCGCGCCCTGCCGCGCGGAGGACATCTGGCGCAAAAGCAGAAGCACGTTCACCCTGCCGCCCATGGCGCTTGCCATCCTGGCGGCCCTCACCCCGCCGGACTTCGAACTGAAAGTTACCGACGAGCTGGTCGACGACATCAACTTCGACTGGCCGGCCGACGCGGTGGCCCTTTCGGTCAACACCACCAGCTCACCCCGCTCGTGGGAGGTGGCCCGCCGCTTCCGCGAACGCGGAGCGACCGTCATCTGCGGCGGCATCCATCCCTCGGTCATGCCGGAGGAGGCCGCGAGGCACGCTGACACCGTAGTGGTCGGCGAGGCAGAGGGCGTCTGGCCGCAGGTGCTGGACGACCTGCGATCGGGCAACCTTCAGGCGCGCTATGACGCCCCGCATCCCGAGGCCGCGTCCATCCCCATTCCCCGATGGGACCTGATACACGGCAAACGGTATTTCACCCCGCGCACCTTCCAGGTATCGCGCGGGTGCCCCTACGGGTGCGAGTTCTGCTCTTCAACCCGGTTCTTCGGCACGAAGTACCGTTTCCGCCCCATAGAGACCGTGGTCGAGGAGGTAAAGGCCTACCCGAAGCGGTTCATGGTGTTCGTGGACGACAATATCGTGGGCAAGGCCGACTACGCGCGCGAACTCTTTAAGGCGTTAAAGCCGTTAAAGAAACGCTGGGTGGCCCAGGCCTCGATAGACATCGCCCGCAAGGACGACCTCATGCGGCTGGCGAAGGAGAGCGGCTGCGCCGGGGTGCTCATCGGGCTTGAGAGCATCAGGCCCGAAAACCGCGAGGCGGTAAAGAAGATGCGCAGCGTGGAGGAATACGAGGCGGCAATAGCCGATCTCCGCCGCGCGGGCATCGGCGTGCACGGCTCCTTTGTATTCGGTTTCGACGGCGACACCGCCGACGTAGTGGACTCCACCGTGGACTTCGTGCTTAGAAACCGGCTTGAGGTGGCCAACTACTGCAAGCTCACCCCGTATCCCGGCACAAAGCTCTATGAACGGTTCGTGGCCGAAGGGCGCATCACCGAGCAGGACTTCTCCCGCTTCGACCGCTACAACCTGGTCTTCTCGCCGCAGGGGATGAGCCCGGACGAGATATACCGCAAGGCCGACGAGGCCTACGCCCGCACCTACAGCCTGCCATCAATAATAAAGAGGATTCCGGCGAAACTCCTGAACATCCCGTATTACTTCGCCATTAACTTAAGCTACAGAATAGGTGCGAGGAAGAGAAGGGGGTAGTTCTGACCGGAACTATCTGTCCCAGCCGAAACGCTCGAACAGCCTGCCGGGGATGATATCGTTGGCGCGCGCTATCTGCTCCGGGGTAAAGACCTCCATCCACTCCTTTGTCGCGCCTTTCCTGTAGTGGAGCTTGCCCTCTTCGGGCTTGCGGGGTTTTATGTTGAGGTCCGGAATGCCGTAGAATTCGCCTATCTTCCTGAAGAAGGCGCTCTCGTCCGACTTGAACTCCTCGTAAGTGGTTATCAGCACCTCGAAGCGTCTGTCACCTGCCTCCACCTCAAGCCAGTCCTCTATCCACTGCACTTCGAGGGGCAGATAGTGCTCGATGTTCCAGGCGAGGATATCACCGAGGTTCTGCTGCACCAGTTCCACCGGGGGCATGAAGTCCTGTCCGGAAAGCTCGGGGCTGTTCACCGCGTTTCGGTTTATCAGGTGATGGGTCCACGAAATGAGCGCCTGCCTGGGGTCGCGCACATGGACGAGGAGCTTCCTGACGCCTGAATACTCAAGCGCCACCAGATTGTGCCGGAACGGGCCCACATGGCTTTGCACCACGGCCCCGCCCTTCCCCAGCCACCTGCACCGGTGGGGGTCTATCAGCTCATAGGGGAAGTGCCCCAGATGCACCCGCGCGGGGGCGGCGGGGAGGTTCTTCCACAGCTGCTCCCAGATATACGCGCTTGCGGACTTGGGAAGTGTGACCAGGAATATCCCCGGTATGGAACTCAGCCGCGCGCGGAAGTACCGGAACGGGTTCAGGGGGCTTTTCCTGATGTTCAGGAAGGTATCGGGCTTCCATTCGGCGCTGTTCCCCGCGGTCTCATTCACATTCGTTCTGTCAGTTGGCATACATGTCCCTTCCCCTACCCGCCGTTCTCGAGCATATTGCGCAGGGGAACTATCGTATAGGTGCCGCCGGGCTCGATGGGGCTGAAGTACGTATCCGGGAGTTCCTTGTCCACCTCGAAATCCTGCAGCTCAAGGTCCATGGCATAGCCGTTGAAGAAGGTAAGCCTGAGCGCCGTGGGAACGCCCCACAGGTACTCGCCGAGCATGATACCCATATAGCGCTGTCCGTTCTGGTATACGGTCACACCGGTATTCTGAAGGGTCTCCTTCTGGAAACTGTACTTGCCCACCAGTTCCATGACATCGGAGTGCGGACGGAAGGCATACAGCACATAGCCGCCGTCTTCCACCTCCATGCCGTATCGCGCGTCTCTGGGCATGGTAAGCCGGGGTGCGGGCCCCTGATAGATCACGTTCTTGTGGGGGACATATACCTGCATCACGCCATTGCCGATGACCATCTCCATGGCCGTAAGACCGATGGGGCTCAGGAGCTTGAGCCGGATATTGTTAGGGTAGCGGTAGGCGAAGAAGCCCTTGAAGTTTCCCTCCTTCTCCCCGAACTTGTACACGCCAGCCTTTACCTCGGAGTTCAGGCTGGCAATGCCCTCGAATGCCCGTTTGCTCTTAAGCACTTCCACATCCACCGGGCCGCGGTACGGCTCGGGCGGGGGGATGGGGGGCTTCACGGCCTGGCGTTTGACGCAGCCGGTAAGTGCCAGGGAGAGAAAAAGCAGAAGGAGGCTAACAGCCTTTGCCGTCGTTCTCAAACTCGTCCTTCCAGACATTGTCGGCGATCTCGGCCCATTGCTGCGAGTAGGTGTCTATCTGCGTGCACAGCTCGTTGACGATGTTCTCGGCGCCGGGATGGGTGAAGTACACGCCCGGCATCTTCGAGACATCGCGGTAGTTCTGGGGGGTGTCGATTATCATGCAGGGCTTCAGCAGGTTCGGGTTGGCCTTCTGGTTGGCCTGTATCTGCCGGAACAGCGGCGAAGCCACGGCCTCGTGGAGGCTCGTGTCCTTGATGTTGTGCATGGCGAAATGGCAGAACACGCAGGGTTCCACGTCGCCCTTGGAGTTGATGTGCAGGTACTTTCGACCGCCCGCTATACAACCGCCCACCACCGGGCCGTCGTTCCAGAAGTCGCCAAAGAGCATCTCCTTGGTGGCCCGGAAGTGCTTCACGCGCTGCCTCAGCAGTTCGCGCTGCTCGGGTGTGGGAACCAGTTCCCAGTTGGGCTCACGCCCCACCGGGGTGTAGAGGAAGTACCACCCCACGGTAACGCCCTGCTCCATCCAGTGGTCCACGAACCGGTCGGAGGTGACCAGCTCCGCGTTCTGGCGGGTCAGGGTGTTGGAGTAGCCAAACAGTATCCCCGCGTCCTTCAGCATCCGCATGGCGCGGAGCACTTTTTCGTAATGTCCCTCTCCCCGCCGCTGGTCGGTCTCTTCCCTGAATCCCTCCACGCTGATGGCGGGAAGGACGTTGCCGAGGTCAGCGAGTTTCCCGACAAGCTTCTCGTCCAGAAGCCCGCCGTGGGTGAAGACATGAAAGGCCATGTCGCTGTGCTTTTCGAACAGGTCCAGCAGGTCCTTGCGGAAGAAAGGCTCGCCGCCCGAGACCACGATGAAGTGGATGCCCATGGCCTTGGCCTCGTTCATGACGCGGTCCAGCACCTCGAAGGGCAGGTCGGACTCCTTCTTGTACATGCCCGCGTAACAGCCGAAGCAGTCGAGGTTGCAGCGCATGGAGGGGCTGATGACCAGAAGCCCCGGCGGATAGAAGCCGCCCTCCTGCTCGGAGAACGCCTTGCGTTTGGGGCTTCCCAGCAGGAGCTGGTTGATAATGAACGAACGGATAATTGCCTTTTTATGATTGGGCGAAGTGTTGCGCAGCACCTTGCTGGCCACGTTCAGCGAGGGGTGCCCCTCTTGCCACATGGTCCGTATGCGCCGTATGGCACGCTTGTAGTGCTGCCTGGTCGTGGCACGCTCCGCAAGGTTCAGATAGGATATCAGGGCTGCGGGACTGCTGGTGGACAGCCACTGGAGCCCCCAGTAGATCATCTTTGACAGCAAAGCGGGCTTGAACTTCCTGAACACCTTACCTCTGCTTCCCGGGCAGCACCGAGGCCACCCACTCACCGGGCTCTTTGAGAAGTTCGCTCTCGATCTGCTCCCTGGAGTCGAACGGGAACCCGGCATATGATTTTACCACAGGGCCGTTTTCCGTTTCCTCAACGTTCCCGGCGTAGAACTCGCGCCAAGCCCGGAGGTAGCCTTCCTCAAGCTCTTCGGGGCTCATGTGCGCAGGCTGGAACACTGCCTTTCCCGCGGTGTAATCCGCAAACCGGGTGCTCAAAAGCCTCCCCTCGCCCTTGAGGCGGTCATACAGGCGGCTTCCGGGATATGGGGTCAGGATATGGTATTCACACTCGTCGATGCCGTGTTCGTGGGCAAAGTCCACAGTGCGGTCGAAGATGTCCTTTTTGTCATGGTCGAACCCGAATACGAACGAGGCGATGACCTTGATGCCGTGGTCATGTATCTTTTTCAGATACTCGCCGGACCTGCGTACCTCCACGTCCTCAATGATGTCATTCAGACTCGCGGAGACCCAGGGGCTCAGGTCTATGTACATGGCCCAGCAGTTGCTACGGGAAAGGAGCTTCAGGTATTCCTCGTCCTTTGCGAACGACAGGGGGGCCATGCCCACCCACTGCCGGTCCATCCCGGCCATACCGTCCAGGAACGGCCTCACCCTGCGCTTGGCAAGGTGGAGGTTGTCGTTGATGACGAATATAAAACGCTCAAGGCTCTCTATCTGCCCGAGAATATCGTCCAGGTCGAAGAGCCTGAACTGTGTGCCGAAGGTACGGGGCACGGAGCACATGTCGCAGTTGACCGGGCATCCGCGCGCCACCTGAACCGAGTTCATGGGCACATAGACGTTCTTGTCGTAGATGTCCCATCGGGGGGCGGGAAGCTTGTCCAGGACCTGTCCGCAGCGGTATTCCCGCTGGAGGCGTCCCTTCCTGAAGTCCTCCATCACCTGTGTCCAGGTCCCCTCGGCCTCGCCGATGACCACCGCGTCGGCGTACTGCAGGGCCTCCTCCGGCATAAGCGAGGCATGCACCCCTCCCATGACCACCGGAACGCCCCGCTCGCGGTACTGCTGGGCAAGGTCGTAGGCCCGGTTGGCCTGCGGGGTCTTCACCGAGATGGCGACGATATCGCACGGCTCGTCCACATCCACCGGCCGCACCCGCTCGTCCGAGAACGATATCTCGAAGTCCGGCGGAGTAAGGGCCGCCAGAATGGCGGGCGACATCACGGGGATGTACCTGCGGTACATGAGCGGAAAGTGCCCGAGATCGGGAAATATGATCTTAAGCTTCAAAACCCATCCTTTTTCTGTCCTCGTCCCAGAAAGGCATGAACATATACCACTGTACAGGGTAAAGCGCTATATATTTCTCGAAAATCCTCGCTACCCGGGACAAACAATATTTTACATCATCATTGTCGGCAAACTCCATAGGGTCGCCCACGATAACGTCATACTTTTTATACCCGCACATGGGGATAAATGAAGGTATCAGGTAGCTCCCGGAGAGCGCCGCCAGCTTTACCGGACCCTGGGGGAACCTGGCCTGAGCGCCAAAGAACTCCACCGCCCTGCCACGATCCATGAGCAGACGGTCGCCCTGGACCGCCACGATACCGCCGTCCTGGAGGACCCGCAGGAGCTTCAGGGAGTTAAAATGCCCCGGAACCAGGGGTATTTCAATGATCTTTTTCGTTCCCCGCGCGCCCCTGCGGTTGCGCTCGAGGATATCCGAGGTATCGGGAGAGTACAGCATATGCATGGGCCTGCCCTTGAGGTTGATGGCGTATCCACCGATCTCCCAGTTTCCCAGGTGGGTGGTAAGCAGCACCATTCCACGCCCGGAATCCACGGCCTGCTGGACCTTCTCGTCCCCTAGCACCCGGATTCGGTATTCGCCGATCCGCCGCTCGGGGTCATGGCTGATATAAAAAAGGTCTATCAGATAATACGAATAGTTCTTATATACCTGAAAAACTCCCCATGCGGCTCCCGGCAATCCCAGTTCCGGCTTTATCCGCCTGAGGTTCGCCATAATGCCACGGGCGTTTCCGGGAGTGAACAGTATGAAGATACAGACGAAGATCAGTCCGACAGCTCGCAGGAGCCAGACCGGCATAAAGCGCGTGGCGAGCATGAACCCCCGCAGCAGAAGCCGTACCGGCGCGGTATGCTGGATATTGCGAAACGCACTCGGGGATTCAGCATCCGAAGGTTGGCGGGTCTTTTCCTGTGACATTAAGGCCGTCCTCACTCTCCCAGCTTGAGAACCACACGGCCCGTGGCAACCGCAACGCCGTCAGCCGAGGCACGGCACAAAAAGATAAAAAGGCCTCCAAACTCGCCCTCAAGCTCGCTTTCAAGCTCCAAGGACATTCCCGCATGAACATCACCGGAAAATTCCAGGTCCTTAATCGCGGAGAGGAACGCCCCTCCACGACGGCCGCTTACAATGCCGGAGAGCTGTGCCATGGCCTCGATAATGAACACCCGTGGCAGAACGCCTTCGGGCGTAACATGGAAGTCGTGATGCGTGACCTGCTTGATACCCCTTCCGCGCTTGCCTTCTTCATCGATCTCCGCCGTGTCCAGAAAAACAAAGGGATACTCATGCGGCAGAAGTTCAAAGGCGCGCATGCGGCAGTCAGGCCTTGTTCTTGATGATATAGTCCGCGAGAGCGTCCACGGAGGCAAAGGCCTCCTTGCCCACGTCCTCGTCGGGAATACGGATGCCGTAGGTCTTCTCCAGGGCGACAACCAGTTCAAGGGCGTCGATGGAATCCAGACCAAGCCCCTCTCCAAAAAGCGGCGCGGCCGGGTCTATGTCCTCCGGGGAGACGTCTTCGAGCTTCAGGCGCTCGATGATAAGGCTCTTGAGTTCTTCTACGAGAGTTGCCTTGTCCACGTTACGAAATACCTCCATCAACTGCGATTATCTGTCCGGTAATATATCGGGCCTCATCCGAAGCCAGGAACGAGGCCGCATGGGCCACCTCGCCGGGAGAACCGAACCGCCCCAGGGGTATCATACCCAGCAGTTCTTCCCTGGCCGCGGGCTTCAGGTCTCCAGTAAGCTCCGTCTCGATGACACCGGGTGAAAGGGCGTTCACGGTTATGCCAAGACGGGCGACCTCACGCGCAAGGCTTTTGGTAAAGCTCAGCACGCCCCCCTTCGAGGCCGAATAATTGCACTGGCCCTGCCTACCCATTATAGCACTTGGGGATATGACGTTTACAATGCGTCCCCATCGGCGCTCTATCATGGGCCTCAGCGCGGAACGGGCACAGTTGAACGTGCCGTTCAGGTTCACGTCGATCACCTTTCGCCAGTTCTCGGGCGACATCATCATCAGCATCCCGTCCCGGATGATACCGGCGTTGTTGATCAGNNATCAGCACATCGAGCCTCCCGGCCTCCTCCAGCATATCGGCGAACATGGCCTCCACGGCCTCGAAGTCCGAAACATCGGCCTTCAGCGCGCGGCCTTTGCTGCCATATGCCTCAAGCTCGCCCACGGTCTCCGCAGCCGCCTGCTCATTGCCTGAATAATTGACGTACACCGTTGCCCCAAGGCGAGCGAACTCCAGGGCCATGGCCTTACCCAGCCCCCGGGTACCTCCGGTTACGAGGACTACCCGCCCGCGCACGCAGCCTCCTCGGCGGTGGACACTTCTGCGTCACGATGCATCCATCTGACAAGTTTGGAAAGCACTCCAGAGGGGCCGACCTCCAGATACCGCTGTACATTCAGGGCGATGACCGTGTCGCGCCACTGCACGCGCCGGGCTATCTGNNCTTGCCGCTGGTATGGTCGAGTACGGGGATTTTGGGTTCCTTGATGTTCAACTCACTCACTATGGGCTTGAGGTCGTTACAGATACCATCCATGTACGGAGTATGCAGCGGATACGGGATGCCCATGTCCTTTACCGAGAGCGCCCCGGCCTCAAGCGCCTCCTGTCCGGCCTGCTCTACCGCCCTGGCCTTCCCGGAGATCAGTACCTGCGAAGCGGAGTTCACGTGGGAGACAAAGACGTCGCCTATACCCGCACACAGCCGTTCGCATTCGTTGACCCGAAGACCGATGATGGCAAGCATGCCCCAGCCTTCACCCTCAGGCCCGGTGAGGCTCGTGATGGCCTTCTCGGCCTCCACGATCATGGAAATGCCGTCCATGAAGGAAAGCGCCCCCGACGCATACAGGGCACCATAGAGTCCCAGGCTGTGCCCGGCAAGTACGGAGAACCGGTACCGGTCTTTCAGCAGATTCCAGTAACATACGCTCGCGCCGTAAATGGCAAGCTGGGCGGAAAGCGGCTTTTCAAGCGACTTCACCACCTCAATGCCCGCTGCATCGTCCAGGCACTGCATGATATCGCCTACCCCTTCATAGCATGAAAGGCGGCAGAACATCTCGTCATATTCCGAGCCAAATCCCGGAAATATTCCCGCGAGTTTCATGCGTTCACCTTCCTCGGCGTGCGGTTTGCGAGTTCCTCCCAGAGCGAGCCCTTGATACCCAGCTCCCGGAGCTTTCGCTGCAGCCGTTCGTGCATATTTATCTCAAGCCCCGGAAGGGCCCAGTTTCTCCTGGCGGAAGCCTCCTGTGAAAGCTTATCGAGGTGTTCCAGTACCTCAGGCTCAATAAAGAACTCCGGCTCCAGCCCGATACGCTTCAGCCCCATGAGCTTTGAAAGCCCTGTGCGCGGGAACACCCGGATGCCAGCCATGATAACGGCGGCGTCCGGCTCAATGGCATCCAGCTTCGAAAACCCCTCTCGCACGCTCTTTATAGTATCGCCCGGAGCGCCCATGAAGGTAAAGTGGCAGAACTTGAGTCCCGCTTCTCGGCAGGCGGAGGAGGCCTTCTCTATATCGGCAAAGGTGAATGATTTGCCAAGCACGCGCAGCCCCTCGTCATCCAGCGAGTCCAGGCCGAACTCCACCCCGGAGCACCCGGCCTCAAGCATCAGAGAGGCGAGCTTTCCGTCCATTTCACGCGGCGTGCAGTAGGCCGACCAGCTTATATCGAGTTTTCTTTTTATCAGTTCCCTGCATACGGCCTCCGCGTGCCGGGGGGGATTATTGAACACACTGTCCACAATAAAGAAATGCCGTACACCGGTCTCCGCCGTGATGCGCTCGAGCTCGTTGGCGACCGACTCCGGTTTGCGCATACGCACCCGGCGTCCCTCCACCATGGGATAGGTGCAGTAGATGCATTTGAACGAGCATCCGCGCTTGGTCTGCACGTTGAGCATCCCTCCCAGGCGGTAATACTCCTGCGTATTGAACAGCCCATGGGCCGGGCAGACACGGTCGAGGTCCTTCATACGTACGGGCTGCGAGACCTTTTTCGCGCTCTCCATATCCTCAAGCAGTCTCACGAAACTCTCCTCGCCCTCGCCCCTGATGCCATAGTCCGCGCCAAGTTCCTTCATAAGTTCACGGGGCATGATGGTAAAGCCCGAGCCGCCAAGCACAATGGGTGCGTCCGTCAGTTCCCTTAAAATGGAGACGACCTCTTTGTATTCCTTCACATAAGAGCGGCGGCGGGGAAATGCAACGTCGTCTATGTTCCTCAGCGATAGGCCTACCACCTCCGGCTCGTGCTCCCGCACGGCTGTGCCCAGGTCGGCCCTGATATTTTCCGAGAACGCAAGGTCAGCGGTGGCGACCTCATGTCCCGCTCCCTGAAGCGCCGCGCCAACGTATGCCAGCCCCAGCGGAAAGACCGGGTCCGGAAGCTGTTCGCGGTTGGGGTTTACAAGCAGGACCCTCATGACGTCCCCTTCAGTATCTTCAGTATGGAGCTGAGCTTGATCCCCTTGCCCCTCAGTCCGCTCATGACACCGGCCAGTATTTTCCCGGGAGAAAGATAGAACGACATGTACGCTTTCTTCACGAGTTTCTTCAGGTCCGAGGCACTCAGGTGGTCACAGCGCACCACCGGATTGAGGCAGTCGTAGAGGTCCCAGTCGTAGGTGGTGATGCGGTCCTTGAGGTCCTCGAACATCTTCGTTCCGGGATATGGCGTAAGTATGGAGAACTGCACGGCCTGCGGGTTCAGCTCTTTTGCGAAGCGTATGGTCTGAAGCGCCATCTCTCGGGTTTCGTCCACCGCGCCGATAATGAAACTGGCGTGGGTCGAGATGTTGTTTCTTCTCAGGAGTTCCACCACCTCGCGCGCCATCTCGCCCGTGGTGCCCTTCTTGTACGCGTCCAGGGTATCCTGCCGGGGGCTTTCAAACCCGATGAAGACATACCGGCATCCGGCCCTGCCCATCTTCTGCACCATCCGGGGATGCTTCAGCAGAATGTCAGCGCGGGAGAAGCACCACCAGTAGATATCGAGTCCGCGTTCAAGTATCCCATCGCAGATGGCCTCCACACGCTCCGCGTTCATGGAGAAGTTATCGTCAAGAAAGGCGATGCCTCCGTAATTGTACGTTCCTATCGTATCCTCTATCTCGTCCACCACCGCCGTGGGGCTCATGGCGCGCCACTTGCGGCCCGCGAACTGCGATGAACAGCAGAAACTGCACGCAAAGGGACAGCCCCTGCTCGTGACCACGGGTGTAATGGTGCGCCTGCCCATCTCAAGCGAGCGGTAGCGGTCCATCTCCAGAAGCTCGCGCGCGGGTCGCAGCGTATCGAGCTCGTCGGAGAACCCACGGTCGGAGGTCCGAACAAACGTGCCGCCGTCAAGGAAGCTTATCCCTTCGACATTCTTATGGACGCCTTTGCCGGAACTCATTGCCTCAAGCAGCTCAACAGCCGTGCGCTCTCCCTCCCCCCGGACCACGTAATCTATAAGCCCGGTCTTCAGGGCGTCCTCGTCAAGGAAGTTCACGTGCGGACCTCCCGCGATGACCATACAACCGGATGATTTGGCCCCACGGGCTATCTCAAGCCCTGCCTTGTAGCGTGATGTATCCATGGATATGCCGACCACGTCGAAACGGGAATAGTTGATGGACGAACGGTTCACGTTGAAATCGCGCACCGTGACCTCGTGCCCCGCGTCCTTCAGTGCGGCAGCCACATAGGCAAGACCCATGGGCGGCACCACGAAGCCCACCTTGTGGTAGGCGTCGTCGCGGAAGGGATATGTCAGCAGTACGTTCATTCGCGTCCCCTGCGGCGCAGAAACTCGTTCACCACGATATAAAGCACCACACTTCCGGCGGCGCCGAAGACCACACTGCCAAACACTATAGGCCAGAGATAATGTTCGATAAGGCTTACGCCTTCCATTTTCAGCTCAAGGAGCGCCCCGTGCAGAATGAGATTGCCTACCTGCGCGCTTATGACCAGAAAGAACGGGAAGGTTATAGGATTCGAAATGCTAACGCCCAGGAAGACCACCACCTGATTGAGGCGCAGGATGTAGGCAAGCGCGATGCCGCTGAGCGTATGAAGGCCCATGTAGGGCTGCACGCCCGCGAAAAAGCCCACCGCAACGCCGAGCGCAATCTGACGCCGCGAGAGCCCGGTCTTCAGGATATCCTCAAGCGCCTTCCTGAAGTTCGCGGGCCTGAGTATTTTCATTGGTACGTAAACCCGTTCCATGCCCTTCTGAATCCCCAGTTCATGGGGCCAAATATCTGGAGGCTCCGCCTAAGCGCGGGAAGCCGTCTGAACATCGAGCCGAAGGAATAGAAATCCCGGTTCGCCCTGAGGTAACCCTCCTGAAGCTCGTCGGGGGACATGTTCTTCGGTCTGAACACCACATGGGCCATATCATACTTTTCCCACTGGGTGCTCAGTATGCGTCCCTCGCTCTTCATGCGCTCGAACACCCGCGTGCCGGGATATGGCGTGAGAATGGTATAGAGCGCGCCGTCCAGCCTGTTGCGGTCGGCGAACTCCTGTACGATATCGAAGGAGTCCCTGGTGTCCCAGTCATAACCGAAAATGAACGAACCCAGCACGCCAATACCGTTGTCGTGCATGGAGCGTATCACCTCGCCGTATTTCTCTATCTTGTTCTGCTTCTTGTTCAGGGCCTTGATGCCCTCCTGGGTCAGGGTTTCGAACCCCACGAACAGTCCGTAACAGCCGCTTTCCCCGGCAAGCTTCAGAAGCTCCGGGTCCTCGGCAAGGTTCGTCGAGGCATGGCTCAGCCATTTGATCCTCCGGCCCTTGAGCATGCTGAAAAGTTCACGCGCGTAAGAGGGACGGCCGATGATGTTGTCATCCACAAAGAAGACAAATCCCGCGCCGCCCATCATGCTGTCCAGCTCGGCCTCGATGTCCTCGATAGGACGGCACCGGTAGGTGCGTCCGTAAAAGGCCGTCACGGTGCAGAAGTCGCAGTCAAAGGGACATCCCCGGGTGGTCTGAACCGTATTGGTGAAGAAGTACCCCTTGGGTTTGAGAAGGTCTCGCCGCGCAACGGGAATATTCTCCAGCGAATGGTAGCCGTCGGCACGATAGACCTGGTTCAGTCCGCCGTTGCGGTAATCATCGATGATGCGCGGCCAGGTCTGCTCGCCCTCGCCCACGGACACGGCGTCGCAGTGCTCCAGCGCCTCTTCGGGCAGACACGAGGCATGGAAGCCACCCATGACGACCTTCACGCCCTTTTCCCGGTAAGTACGGGCAATTTCGTAACCACGAGGGGCATGCGGGGTGATGATGGATATCCCCACGAGGTCGACGTCCTCGTTGAAATCTATCTCGTCCACGTTCTCGTCCACCACCGACACCTCAATGTCGGGGGGCAACAGCGCGGCAAGCGTGGTGAGGCTCAGATACGGGAACCGGAAAACGAACTGGCCCCATATGGCATCCGGGTTCCATTTTGGTACTATGAGTTTGACCTTCAAGAAAGCTCCCCTTGATATATATATGGACTATTAAGCATAAATTAATAGAGCATAAGGGGTCAAATTAAAATAAATTATAAAATCCATCAATCCTGCCGTCCGAGCGGACGGGACGAACATAGCAGCCGCACCTGAAACAGAAGTGCTCAGTTCTTTCACCCTTCTCCGTCTATCGTCCTTTATACCTTCCTGATATAATGAACACATGCTCAAGCGGGTCATATTCATCCTGATACTGCTCATGGCGGTTCCCGTCCTCGCGCAGGCCGCGTGGATCGATCCCGGTTTCAGGTTCAAGACCATACGGACCGATCACTTCGACGTTCACTACCACCAGGGGCTTGAGGAATTCGCGGCAAAGGCGGCAGGATACGCCGAGGAGGCCTACTGCGACCTTGGGGAAACGTTCGGATGGAGGCCGGTCGAGCGTACCCATCTGGTCCTGGTGGACAGTTCGGACCTTGCGAACGGATTCACCACCGTGCTTCCGTACAACATGATGTTCGTTTATATGGTCCCTCCGCTTCCGGACATGACCATCGGAGAGTACGACAACTGGCTCCGGATGGTGGTCTTCCACGAATACGCCCACGTTGCCACCATGGACGCCTCGCGGGGCTTCAACATGCTCATGCGAAAGATATTCGGCAAGACGCTTCCAGGCATGGACATTGCCTCGGTAACGCTGTTCTTCCTCTCCGTCCCCCCGAACGTTCTGATGCCGAACTGGTGGCTTGAGGGCATGGCCACCTATACCGAGACCGCCTACACCACCCGGGGCCGGGGCCGCAGCGCATATTACGAGATGATATTCCGAAAGGCGGCGGAGGATAACAGTTTCCTGCACATCAGCAGGATAAACGGGGATATCCCCTACTGGCCGGGAAGAAGTACCCCTTATATGTACGGCCTTGCCATGATGCGCCATATCGCCCGCAACTACGGTGAAGACGCTTTCAGCGAGATCAATATGGGGCATGCGGGCCGTTTCCCTTATGCGATAAACGCGGTGCCGAGAAGATCGACGGGCAAACAGTATCCCGAACTCTATCAGGATGCCACTGACGAAATATACCGTGAACAGCAGGACAAGCTCGCCACGCTGCGCTCCATACCTCTGACGGAATTTGAAGTGCTCGATATCAAAGGAGAGCGGCTGTACTATCCCCGTGTCTCGCCAAACGGAAAGCTTCTCGCCTTCGAACGGCACGACCCGCACGGCCACGGCGGTATCGTTATCCTTGACGCGGAAAGGCTGGAGGAACTGGATTTCATCCGGCGCCTCCCCTCCGACATGACGCTCACCTGGGGGCCGGACTCGAACACGCTGTGCTACACCCAGGCCGACCTCAGAGGCGGATACAACCTCTACCAGGACCTCTACTGCTACGACGTGGAGAACGGGGACGCCGACCGCATTACAAAGAACCAGAGGGTAAAGGACCCTGCCATATCGCCGGACGGCAAAAAGATAGCGGTGGTCAAGGTATCGGCACAGGGACAGGCCCTTGCCCTCATTGATGCGTCAAAGAAAAGGCCGGAAACCGAAGTGCTTGAGGACTTCCCCGCCATGAGGGTCTCGTCACCCGGATGGAGCCCCGACGGAACACGTATCGTGTATTCTGTCCGTGACAGTTCGGGCAACACGGGCCTCCGCATTCACGATATACATAGCGGGGCTGATGAGGGCATCTACCTCAGCAACAGGGGCGCGGACCTCCCAACATGGAGTCCCGACGGAGAGCACATCATCTTCACCTCGTATCAGACCGGGGTGTTCAACGTCTTTGCCCTCAGACTGGATGACCGCACACTCTTTCAGGTCACCAACCTTACAGGCGGGGCCTTCTATCCCGAAG
>JABAHP010003550.1_pt2 | contig 15044 bp, 12 predicted proteins | sample 7062081 | NCBI WGS metagenome assembly JABAHP01 (sample SAMN14534357, study PRJNA622989) | marine sediment metagenome | biome: marine biome [ENVO:00000428]; feature: marine pelagic biome [ENVO:01000023]; material: deep marine sediment [ENVO:00002113] | place: India: Gulf of Kutch | collected...
GAGTTCATAACCATGTATGCCATCAGAGGCCCTAAAGAACAGCGTGCCGTTCACATCGGTCAGGTAACCAATCGCCGAGCCGTCAGTCCCCGGATTTATGCTTTTGACCATGACCGTGCCGGCCACAGTACCGTCGGTCTTCCAAAGCCCCACTCCGTTCAGTTCATTGACAGCACTAAAGAACAGCGTGCCGTTCACATCGGTTAGATTAGCAGGCCCGGAATTGCCGCTCCCCGGATTTATGTCCTTGACCATGACCGTACCCGCCGCAGTGCCATCGGACTTCCAGAGTTCCACTCCAGTGCGGTTATCCTCAGAAGCAAAGTATAGATAACTTCCTGACTGTATGAACTCAGATCCCAGTATATGGCCACCCGTCCTGTTAATGTCCTTCACTAGGTATACCGAGTCGAATGCCCCTGCGGTACCCGGCATGGCCACGCACAGCATGACAGCTGCACTGATTAGGAAAGACAGTATTCTTTGTAATGCAAACGGTTCCCGGCAGACTGCGGCAGGTCTTTTCATCTTACGCTCCCCTTGAAAAAGATTTTCATTGCTTTCTTTATTTTCCCCGGAGTTTCGCTACCGGGCCGAAGGCACCCCGTATTCCCCACCCTGACCTTACGCCCCCGCCGCCTTCCCCCCATCTTTAGAGGCGGCGGGAGCGTAAGGTCACACCGGGGCAGACGCCTTCTCCCACTCTCGCTTACACACTGCCCGGCATTCAGAAAATAGCGCTGTTGCTTCAACAAGCTAATAGTCGCTTACTTCCTCAACATGGTCCACAGGGCTCTTGTCCTTGATGCCCTCGTTCTCACTTATGTCCACTTCTTCGAGGTAATCAAGCCCCGCGAGAACGGAAATATCAGTGAGCTTGTTCTCGTGAAGGTTCAATTTCCTCAGGTTTGTCATCCCCTCAAGGAACGATATGTCCGTCAGGCCACAATATGGCAGGCTCAGGTCCTTAAGGGTCTTGACGTCTTTGAGGGAGTTGAGCGTGGAAAAATCGGCACCCCTGGACTCGTCAAGGTACAATTCCTCAAGGGCGGGCAGAGAGCTTAACGGACTGAAGTCCTTGACCTTGGTTTTCTTCATATCAAGCTCTTTCAGGCTCTCCAAACCCTGAAGCGGCGAGATGTCCTCTATCTTGTTGTTATCGAGCCGCAGCGTCCTGAGGTGCTTCATCCCGCTCAATGCGGAGATATCGGTTACCTGATTGTCCGCGATGCTCAGATCTGTTATCACCGTAAGCGAGGACAGAGGCGAGATATCTGATATCCCTGTTTCCCCAAGGTTAATGTCATTGAGGTTTGGCAGGGAGGCCAGCGGCGTAATGTCCGTCAGCTTGTTGCCGGCCAGCCTGATGTCGTTTACAGCCCCCCCGAACNNGTCGGTTATCCCGGCCTTTTCCAGGTACAAAACCATATCATCGGCTATCATATTGTACGTGCCGTTGCCGTCGGTGGACCAGAGCGCATTCTTCATATCCCCACCCAGAGATTCTTTCGCGTTCATCTCAAGTCTGATAAAAAGCCTGCGGTCCTTGAAGGTGTCCTGCGTAAAGCTCGCATAGACCGTATCCGCCGGGTCAAGGAAGTCCGTCTTGATGCCGATCGACTTCAGTATTTCCCTGAGGCCGAACATCCCCATTATGATCCTCACTATTGTCTTCAGAGCTTCCATGCTACCTCCTTTATGTTTCTTCCTGTTCTATTTCCCAGCGAAATCATCACAAGACCCCGCCCGAAACCCTGTTTTACTGTTCTGACCCTTCGCCTCCGCCGTCCCCCCCAACACATCAGACGGCGGAAGCGCTGAAGGATCAGACCTGCAAATAGTGGGCACTTGTGTTACTCCTGACCATCCCCTCCATCCAGAGGAGTCCGCTGTCCAAGGATCCCATGAAATATATCGCTCAAGCCGCTCACGCTGTGGAAAGACAGGCTTTTTTGTGTTGCCGCATCCTCCACAAGCCCCATGACTTCGGGGTGCGAATCGCCCTCGCGTCGATAAATGCGAACGATATAGGTCTCAGGAACATCTCCATGAGATTTCATGGAGATGTTATAAATCATGCACGGTCACAAACAGGTCACAAAAAAGGAAAGGCAAGTCAGTAGCCTGTTTTTTAAGGATTATTCATCCCTGGAGCTTTGAGATGAAACAGAAGTAAAAGAATGGATCACACTTTGAGGCTGTTATAAAGCTCTTTTGTCTCGGAGGAAGGTTCCACGCCAAACGCCTGCAAGATGGCATCCTGGCATTTCTGGTATACACGAAAGCCCTCGGACCGTCTGCCCAGTTTCAGGTAACAGCGCATCAGGCCGCGGTACATTTCTTCCGCAAGGGGATCTGTTTCCAGCCCCCTGTTGTACAGGTTCAGGGCGGCCTCATGCTCGTTGCGTCCGGAAAGTTCTTCCGCCCGGCTGGAGACGAATCCGAGGAACCTGGAGCGAAGCCTTTCACGGACACTGTGCGACCAATGGTCGTTTCTCCCCTTCATGAACTCTCCCGCATAGAGGCCAAGCACACGGCCTGCATAGTCATCGGACAAAGACACAGGGGCTCTTTCCAGCATGCTTTCAAACACAAGTGAATCAACCCAGCAAAAGCGACGGTCCAGGGTAATTCGGCCATCCCTTACCATAAGGACCTCCGGACCAATGATCTTTCTGAGACGGGACAGGTTAGTGGTGAATGCAGAATATGCCGCATCGCCATCGGCCTCGTCCCAGAGGGTGTCGATCACCTTTTCGCTGCTTATATCTTCTCCGCCAAGCGCGATGGTTACTATCAGAAGTTCCATCGGTTTTGAGCCGGTCTTCGCTCCGTGGCGAAGGGGCTTTCCGTCCAGCAATATACGAAACTGTCCCATGGTATAGACTTTCAGCCGGTGGGGCCATCGCTCGGACAGAAGTGCACGGTCATCCGGTTCCAGTCTGCGCTGCTTTATAATATAGCGTACATGTTCGGGTTCGATGCCTTCCTCCAGAGCAACGGCAAACAGCCGCGACATTACCTTTGGGCGCCAGAGCAGCGTATTGACATATCCTCCCTGTCTGGCAATCTCAAGCGCGGGGCGCAATTTGCCTATACACGTTTCCCGGTTTCCGGCATCAAGCGCGAACTGTGCCTCGGCCACCAGACAACTCCACTCGTGATACGGACTCTGATAGACACGGCCGTGCTGCCTTGCCTTTTCGACCAGTTCGCCTGCCTCGGCCGTATGGCCAAGCTCGTGCAATACCTGTGCCTTTGTCATATAGATATGGGGCATACTGGTGGTTTTGATGAACGCATCTGACATATTGAATGCCCGGTCGATATGACGTCCTGCGTTAATGAGGTCTCCCTTTTCCAGCGCCTCGTAGGAGACGAGGTTCAGGTAAAAGATCATGTCCCATTTCCTGAGGTGTATGCTGGACGCTTCCAGCATCTCAATGAATCGGCGGCTTGAGGCAAAATCATGTGCCGAGATGCAGTTCCAGGCAGTATTGCCCACCAGCAGGCCATTCAGGACATATACGCCGGACTCCTTTTCCAGTTCAAGGGCTTTTTCTATCAGATCAAGGCTCGTTTTTTGGTCGCCCCGGAGGAAAGTGTTGTACATCACTTCGGTCACAAGTGCCAGCAGGGAGGCAAGAGGACCGGTGTTGTTCCTGGTGACCAGACGTCGCAATGCGCGGGTGGCCTCCGATGCACCCGGGATGTCCCCACGCAACTGGAGCAAGAGGGCATTAAAGGAAAGCGTGTTTACCCTCAGGGTCACGTCAACGCTGGTTTCAGCAAGGCTTAATGCCCGCTCTCTCCAGGTCTGCATATCCTGGTGTTCAGGTTGCCACAGGACCAGCGTCCTGAGAACGTTCGAGGCCACACGGGCCCCGATCTCTCCGGGGGGAAGCCCATGATATTTTTGCTCGATCTCTTCGATCCTGGGTATCCATCGGTCGAATTCCGAAAAGTCCTCCTGCATGAAATAAATGGCATCGAGGATAAAGGCATAAGAAAGGAATGTCCCGGCGGGGTCGTTCATGGCGTTGAATTCGCCAAAGGCTTTTTGAAAATGTTCGAAGCTCTCATAGGGGGTTATTGACAGCATGCTTGCGCCAAACCAGAAAATGAGCCAGGGGTTGCCGTTCATTATCTCTCCGGGCATGGAACGCAGCCACCGTTCAATGACCTGATGTCTCCCCTGGAGCATCAGTTCCTGTGCATGTACCATGATGAGCCTAGAGAGGTCTTCCCATGCCTTCGCCTCCACTAACAGGCCCGCTGCGTCTTCCGGGCTGTCCTGTTCCATGAGGAGACCGGCCGCCTGCCGGCGTAGCGTATGTACTTCATCTTCCGTGAAGGTACCGTACAGTTTCTCGATGAGGAATTCCCTGAAAAGCGCATGGTACTCAAATGTGTTACTGACACCTGCTTTCTTGAGCGTAAAATAATTATTCCGGCTCAGTCTGTTCAGCACTTCCTTTGAACCGGTTATGCCCGTAAGTTTTTGGGCGCTGTCCTCCGTAATCTCTGGGAGAACGGCTGTCTTTATCAGAAAGTCCCTGGTTGTATCATCGGTCTTTTGCAGTATCTCGCTGGAAAAGAAATCATAGATATTATCACGCGCGGTCCTGTGGAGGCCTGTTTCCTCCGATGACAGCATAAGCACCAGCCCCGCTGCCCAACCATCGGTATTTCTGTAGAGGTCTTCAGCATGCAGGTCGGCCCTGCCTTTCGCCTCGGTCAGGAACCCTGTTTCCTCCCTGCTGAACTTCAGGTCCTCCCATCCAAGCTGCACCAGCCTACCCTGCGCCCTCAGGCGGGCGAACTCCTCGGGGGGTGGCGTGCGGCTCAGAACAACAACAGTGATACCTTCCGGAACACCTGAAACAGCCGTTGCGATACACTCATGAAATCCAGCTCCGGGAGGAGAGGAATGAGGAGCGGCCGCTTCCTGGTAATCGTCGATGACCAGAAGCGAAGGGACCTTCATCCTGCTATAGAGTTCCTCGAAATAACGCCGGGTAAAAGTAGGTATCCCGAGCATATACTCCGGGGTCAGCAGGGGCATTGGTTTACGTTTGCGGGGATTGGCCTTTCTGGCCGCAAGCCCCATGTAGTAAAAGAAATTGGGGAGTTCCACATCCCCCCCGTCCACCTGATACCACAGGCATGGGAGCTTCTGCGCTTCGATATAGCTGCTTGCAAGCGTTGTTTTGCCGGAGCCCGCGGGGCCGGTTATCCAGATGACCGGCTTTGCTCTTGCCTTGTTTATCTGCTCAAAGAGTCTCTCCCGCTTCAACGCTCCCCCGGCGGAAGGCCGTATGACCTTGGGGGGGAATACCTGTTTTTTATGGGCAGGGCCACTCTTCCCGGACATTCAGAAACCGTACCCCCCGCTTATGCCAAGATAGTGGGTTTCGGTCACATATTCTCCATCGGAAACGCCATTGTTTACTTTGACTCTTTCGTACTTCCCGTAAATGTAAAAAATGTCTATAGTCAACGGTCCTGGCGAGTATCCCGCGCCGATTGCATAATTATGCTGGTCGGCATCAGGATTTTCAGGTCCGGTATGATTTTCCGTGACCATCCCTGTCAGGTATGCATACCCGCCTCTTAAGCTGAACATTTCATTGATCTGATAATCGAACCCCAGTTTGTACTGCCATGAGTCCTTCCATTCCAGGTGCTCACTGGAATCCGTTATCCCGGCTGCAGGGACCTCGTCGTCAAGGTCCGATTCCATCTTGTCAGCCTCTGACCACCTGACCAGCTCGATGTCGAAGGCTGCGGTCAGTTTATCTGTGTACCGGTAGGAAACCCCCACCCCTATGATCTCAGGAAAGCTGGAATCCGTTGTTGTGTCGGTCTTGAAAGAGCTTCCTCCGAAGAGCGGCTGTAGAGGTGGCGCTATACCGTCTATCTCCAGCTCTCCATCGTAATGGACATCTATTGCACTTCTGTACGCGGCCCCTATCCTGAGCTTTTCGTCAGGGGCGATGAGCAGTCCCAGGTTATATCCCCACCCATCACCCTCCGCGTACATGTTCGTCTTGGCATCGGCGGAGCCCAGAGAGGACTGGTCGATCATTCTGGTGGCCTCCATTCTCGCTTTAAGGTAGTCGATTCCTAGGGCAATGGATACGGAAGGACTGACCCGCCACGCGATCGTCGGGTTGATGGAAAATGTTTTTATAAGGTTCCGGGTGGATTGATACCTCGTCGTCCCGTCATCATCCCATTCGCGCCCGCCAATGCCGAAGGGAGAGTATAGTCCAATGCCCCATACAAAGCGGCTTTCCTTCAAAGGCGAAGTGAAATATAAATGAGGGACGTAAAAAGTATTGTCCAGCGTTCTTTCTCTGTCTCCCGAAGGGCTTTCGTATTCGGTCGCAAGCTTTACCGCGGTCAGACCGCCATAGAGACTGGTGCCTTCTACCTGTGTCAGCCCACCTGGATTATGCACAATGGCGGAAGGGTCGTCAGCTACCCCGATAAAGGCCGTCCCCATGCCAGCCGCTTTGGCCCCATGCACGGGGCCTCCGGCGAAGGCATAAGAAGCAGAAAAAATAAGCAGTGCAGCCCAAAGGGTCACAAAGATATTTCTGGCTTTAATGAAAAAAGATTTTTTAATCAGTTCCCCACATTTACCGATGACGAAGGCAAAATGAAAGTGCCTTATTCCGAATATCCGAGAAGCGTTAACTTGATACCTCGATCTACACTACAAAGCCTTTTCCATTATTCATTACATCTGGAATAAGGTATTATCTTGCACGACATAATATAAAAATTGTCTCTTGACTGTCAAGGTATTCTTTAAGATGTTGGAATTCAATAATTTGCACCTGTGAAATCCAGATTTCGGGGAACGATGTTTGATCGCAGGCAAAGAAAAGATAGGGAACAGCAAGGACGGCTGGATGACACAACGATATGCCCATCTACCCTCAGAGACGCGGCCACCCCTGAGGAGGGGCACAGTGGAGATAGAAAAAAGGGGCTTCTCACGAAGCCCCTTGGCATTGTCAATGGTGGGCGATGCGGGTTTCGAACCAGCGACCTCTGCCGTGTGAAGGCAGCGCTCTCCCACTGAGCTAATCGCCCAACCTGCAAGGAAATTTTACTGCTTACCCCGAACCCAAGTCAAGCACGGACCCTGCCCTGCCCAGCCGGAACCTCCTGAATTATCATGTTTCATGCGCCGCCTTTCATAGCGCCCCGCGTCCGTCACCTGCTATAGTAATCGAAGCACATGGAAGCCTTCGAAAATATAAACAGGATACTGCTCATCAAGCTCCGCCACATAGGCGACGTGCTCCTTACGATACCCTCACTCCGCGCCCTGCGCCAGACGTTTCCCGGCGCGCATATCACGGCACTGGTAAACGGCGGGACCCAGGCAATGCTCGCCGGAAACCCGGTGGTGGACGAGGTCATCGCCTTCGACCGCGCTACCGTGGATCTTCCGTTCCTCAGCCGCGCCCGTGCGGAACTGGGCCTCCTCAGGGATATCCAGCGCCGCGACTTCGACATGACCGTATCGCTTACCAGCGGGGACCGGGCCGCGACCCTTGCACTGGCATCGGGCGCCCGTTACCGCCTTGCGTACGATCCCGGGCGTGACGGATTCCCCGGAAAGCGCCTCATCTATAACCATACAGCTCAAAAGGCGGGCCACATCCACATGGTGCTTCAGAACCTGAACCTGCTGCGCAGTTTCGGCATCGACGCCAGTGACCTCTCGGTGGATTACCACATCCCGTCTGAAGTTGAGGAAAAAATGCGCGGCATCGTCGACCCCTTCGAGGGAAAGACCGTCCACATTCACCCAACCTCGCGGCTTGATATCAAGTGCTGGCCGGAGGAGTCCATGGCCGGGGTTATCGGGAGTCTCCTGGATAAAGGCGTACGCGTGGTACTAACCACCGCACCCGACGCCCATGAACGCGCCATGTCCGAACGCATCCTTGAGCGCCTGCCCTCCCGGGAGGGTATCGTTGACCTCAGCGGGAAGGTTACGCTTCGGGAGCTGGCAGCGGTCTCCGGGCTTTCGGACGCCTTCTTCGGAGTGGATTCCGCGCCCATGCATCTTGCCGCTGCGGTCGGAACCCCGGTGGTGGCGCTGTTTGGGCCCACCAAGCCCCACCGTTGGGGCCCGTGGAGCAACGCCGAGGCAAACCGCGGAAACACCTCCGCGTATCAGGAACCCGCAGAGGTCCGCCGGTTCGGCGAGCATACGGTACTGCAAAGCATCATCGATTGCGTCCCCTGCACAAAGACCGCCTGTCCCCGGAACACCGCCCCCAGCGAATGCCTCTCACTGATAACGCCCGAAACCGTGCTGGACGAAGTCTTCCGTACACTCAACGGGGTTTGACAGTCCCGCAGGGGGGCAATTAATATTAAAGGTTATAATATTAATGTATGTACACTAAGGAAAGGCCGGTACAGTCCCTCCAATGCTGAAACAGATAATTTCCAGTCTGCGGTTCCGCAGCGAGGCAAAACAGGCAGAACGCGATGGCGTTGCCTTTATCCGTGTGGATGCGTCCTCGGCGTGCCAGCTCAAATGCCCGCTCTGTCCCACCAGCCGTGGGGAGAACCGCGAGGGCGTGGTGGGATGGGGATACCTCAGGTTCGAGAGCCTCAGGAAACTGCTTGATGAGAACCCTGCCATTAAAAAGGTAGAGCTCTCCAACTGGGGCGAGATATTCCTGAACCCGCAGATAAAGGACATTCTCCGGCTGGGGCACGAACGCGGTATCGAGATGGTGGCCAGCAACGGAAGCAACCTCAACACCCTCGACGCCGAAAAGGCCGAGGCTCTCGTAAAATACGGGTTCAGGTTCCTCTCGGTATCCCTGGACGGAGCATCGCAGGAGACCTACTGCCAGTACCGCGCGAGCGGCAACTTCGGGAAGGTCATCGAAAACATCAGGCTCATCAATCAATACAAGGAACAGTACGGCTCCGAATTGCCCCGCCTGCGGTGGCAGTTCATCGTCTTCGGCCATAACGAGCACGAGATCGAAAAGGCCCGCCGGATGGCCGAAGAACTGGGGATGGAGTTCTACCCCAAGCTCAATTACGACAACGACTACTCCCCGGTAAGTGATCCCGAAGCGGTCAAGAAGGCAAGCGGGCTGAAGTACGTCTCGCGAAAGGAATACCGCGAACGCCGCAAGAAGGAATACGCCCTTCCCTGCAAACAGTTCTGGTTCTCTCCCCAGGTCAACTGGGACGGCAAGCTCCTGGGCTGCTGCATGAATACGTTCTCGGACTACGGTAATGTCTTTGAAACGGGACTTTCAGAGTGCATGCAGAGCGAGCGCTACCGTTATACCAAGGACCTCCTTCTGGGGAAGGTCCCGCCGCGCGACGACATCCCCTGCCTCAAGTGCTCCATATACATCTCAGCCAGTGGCCCTGTGGCCCGCATGTTCTAGGCCCGTGACCAGAGGACTCGAAAACGTCATAAACGAGCTTGAGAGAACCCTCACTCGCGTATTCGACAAGAAATCCCGCGTGCTTGTCTCCGTGGTGGGCCGCAACGGCTCGGGCAAAAGCTACCTGGGACGGCGCATCCGCAAGCAGGGTATCGGACGATACCCTGTGCGCGAGATAGCGGTCATAGACGACGGAACCATGTTCCTTGAGTTCCTGGGCATCTTCACCCGCAGGGTAAAGATACCCACCACCGGCGTGGACGAGCTGGAACCGTTCGTCAGGACCATGCCCGGGCGCAAACGCATTATCATCTATATAAACGCCACTCCCGCCCGCCGCATTACAAAGGCCGATATCCTGCTGAGCCTGAGCGTGGACGAGCAAACACGCCGCGCGCGGCTCGCCGGGCGTTACGGAGAGGGGTCGCCAAGCTTCACGAAATATCTCGAGCGCCCGGAGATTACCGACCCGGCAATAGGCTATACTTACAGGATTGACGGAGAGACGCAAAAAAAAGAGCAATGAACATTCTCATAGTAACATCCGAACACGTACTGGAGAACGAACGGTACAAGGACGACAAGGGCTATTCCTTCGAGAAGTCCTTCCGCGCGCTGGGGCACGAAACGGACACCTTCTTCTACCGGAGAAAGGGAAAGCTCAAATTCCTCGAAAAGAAACAGTTCCGTAAATACCGTCAGGCGTATATCAACAATCAGCTCATAGATCATGTCATGAAGACCCTCCCCGACCTGGTGCTCCTGCTGAAGGCAGAGGTCGTCGAAGCAGACACCATACGCGAGATACACCGGGCAACGGACGCCCAGGTGGTCAATGTATTTCCCGACAACCCGATACTTATGGGCAACATCGAGGCCATCGCGCCCTGTGACCACTATTTCGTGAAGGACTCCTATGTAGTCGATACGCTCAGGGCCGCGGGAATGGACAATGTACACTATCTTCCCCAGTGTACCGACCCGGAGGTCCATCATCCGGTAGAGTTGAGCGAATCGGAATTATCCGAATACGGTGCCGATGTCTCTCTTATGGGTTCCATGTATCCTTTTCGCCTCGAGTTCATGAAAGCCCTTTCAGAATTCAAGCCCGTCATATGGGGCAAGGGGTGGGAGAAGTGCGGAGATACCGCGCTTCTGGAAAATTACCGGAACCGTGATGTGCGTGGTACGGCCAAGACAAAGGCCATCTGCGGGGCCGCCATCAGCCTCAATCCCCATCACCCCCTCAACGACATCCACGGCGTTAACCGCCGCACCTACGATATCGCGGCATGNNTGGCCGAGTACAAGCGCGACATAGAGAACATCCTCACCCCCGGCGAGGAGATAATCTGTTACCGGAGCATGGATGAGCTGAAAAAGCTCATCAACTATTACCTCGACCATACTGAAGAGCGAAATGCCATAGCGGGAAAGGCCCAGGAACGGGTGCTCCGGGAACATACCTATGACGTCCGGGCCCGCCAGATACTGGAGATGACCGGAGCGGCATGAACGTCCTGTTCGTAAGCCACTCGGCAAATCTCAGCGGGGCCCCCCTGAGCTGCTTTCATCTCATGAGCCGCCTGGGGAAAGAGTTCGCCCCGCTGTTCGCAAGCCCGGAGGCAGGCCCCCTCACCTCACGCATAGAGGAACAAGGCATCAGGCATTTCGAGATGACAGAAAAAGGATTCCTGGGACTCAAATACATCTTCTCATTCAAAAAGCTCATGCAAAAAGAACGCGTGGACATCGTCCACCTCAACACCCTTACCCCCTTTTCCAAGTACGCGGGTATCGCCGCGTTCCTGCTGGGCATTCCTGTAGTCTGGTTCGTCCGGGAGAATCCCCTAATATCAAGAAGCAGGAGGCTCATGCGCTGGGCACGGTTCCTTGCGAAAAAGGTCGTGTTCGTGGACAACATGACCCGCCATCAAAGCTTTCCGCAGGAGGGCGCGCCGCGTGTGGAGACCCTGTATAACGGCGTGGACCTCGAGGCTTTCCACCCCGTGGCGGGTAACTTCCTTCATGAGAAGTTCGGCATCGCCCCCAACACCCCGGTCATCGGCTATGTCGGCATGCTCACCGAGCGAAAGGGTGTTGAGTATCTCGTCACGGCGATGCAGACCATACACCGCAAGCACACTGATGCCCGCCTCGTCCTGATCGGTGATTCCGCACCCAGGGACGCTGACTACGTCAGGAAGATAGAGGACATGATTGGCTCGCTGGGCCTTGGAGAGGTGGTGCATTTCACCGGGCCTCTCGATGACGTTCGTCCCGCGCTCCAGTCGCTGGACCTCGTGGTGCTTCCCTCGCTTGAGGAGCGGTGCAGCCGGACGCTTATCGAGGCGCTGGCCTGCGCACGACCCTGCGTGGCGACCGAAGTGGGAGGAAGCCCGGAGATAGTGGTGGACGGACTCAACGGTCTGCTTGTGCCGCCAAAGGACCCGCCTGCCATTGCCACGGCATGCCTGAGGCTCCTTTCGAGCCCCGACCTTCGGGTACAGATGGGCACCAGAGGCAGAAGGCGAGCAGAAGAGCTGTTTGATATCAGGGCGAACGTCGAGCGCGCGGGACACATCTACCTGGAGGCCGCCTCCCGATGAGCCTTCCGGTGAACATTCTTCATGTGATGACGCGTATCCCGGTGGGGGGAGTGGAAAACCAGCTCCTGCAGGTACTGCGCAACTATGACCGGACCAAGCTCAATCCGCTGGTCGTGTCGCTCGCGGACAAGGGCGAGATCGGTCGCGAGATCGAGGCCGAAGGCACGGATGTCATCTGCCTGAACAAGCTCGGGCATCAGCTCAAGTGGAGCATCGTCACCGACCTCATTAATATCATGCAGGGTAACAGGATACAGATCGTCCGCACCCATCAGTACCACGCGAACTTCTACGGCAGGCTCGCCGCCCCGCGCGCGGGGGTGCCATGTCTGGTCTCGTCTGTCCACAACCTCTATACCCAAGACCGCAAGTTCCACCGCAGGCTTTTTAACCGCCTGCTTGCCAAATACACGGACCGCATCATTGCGGTATCCGACCCGGTGCGTAACGACATTCTCAAATACGACCGTGTCCCGGAAGACAAGGTCACCGTCATCACCAACGGCGTGGATGTGGAACGGTTCGACGGAGCCACAGGCGGCGGAGTACGCAACGGGCTTGGTATTCCGACGGACGCGCCGGTCATCGGCACCGTGGGAAGGCTGGCCGAGGCGAAGGACCAGCGAACGCTCATCGAGGCGGTCTCCGGTATAAAGGACGGCATGCTGCCCTGGCTGGTCATCGTGGGGGACGGCCCGCTCATGAGAGAACTGAAAGCACAGGCAAAGGAACTTGGCATTGCCGAAAGAACGGTCTTTACCGGCACGCGGAGGGACATACCGGAACTGCTTGCCGCCATGGACGTCTTTGTTCTGCCGTCCCTGCGTGAGGGAATGCCAAACGCGCTTATTGAGGCCCTTGCGGCCGGAAGACCCGTGGTTGCAACCTCCATCCCCCCCTTCTCGGCCATCATAGACAACCCGACACTGGGAACACTGGTACCGGTATCCAATGCCGAAATGATGGCAAAGGCCATTGAGCGTCTTCTTACCGACCATGACAGAAGAAGGGCCATGTGTGTAGCTGCCCGTGAGCGCGCGATAAACCGCCACAGCATACAGGCCACTGTGGACAAGTACATGGACATCTTCAAAGAGATACTCACCTCAAAGGGGATTCCCTGCTGGCAGGACGAGGCGAGACCCTGATGCTGCTTCCCTTCAAGATAGCCCGGACCCATCCCCGGTATCTCCATGCCGACGTGCTGATACTTTCGATCGGTAAGAGCGGGCGGACCTGGCTTCGTGTTCTGGTGAACAAATACCTCTCACTCCGGTACGGCCTCATCTTCGACCTTCGGGACATGAACAAGCAGGCCCACTATCTCCCCTCCATCGTCTACGCCCACGAGATGTGGATGCACTACAGCGAGGCCAGCCTTACCCAGCGCCTCAAGCAAAAGCACATCATCCCCGACCGGGTGCTCCGCGACAAAAAGCTCGCGCTGCTTGTGCGCGACCCCCGGGACGTTGTGGTCTCGCTTTACTTTCAGGTCACCAAGAGAAGTGCAAAGACCCGGAAGAAGTTGGCTATACCCATCGGAGAGTTCATCCGCCACCCGAGGTTTGGTATCAAGAATATTGTCTTCGTCCTCAACCGGTGGCACGAACGGCTCCAGGGGCATCCGGCCACCATGCTGCTGCGTTACGAGGACCTCAGAAGCGACACACCCGGCGAGCTGGAACGGCTCCTTCACTTCTGCGGGTTCGAGGACGTGGACACCGCGCTGGTTCAGGAGGCCGTGGACTTCGCCGCGTTCGAGAATATGAAGAAGATGGAGGCAAAAGGCGCCTTCAGCGAACAGGCCATGAAGCCTGCCGATTCTAACGACCCCGCCTCGTTCAAGGTACGCGAGGGCAAGGTTGGTGGCTACGCAAAACACTTCACCGAAGACGAACTGCGTTATCTGGATGAGGCGGTGGGAGAACTGGACGGCTATTTGGGCTACAGTGCGACTGTATCACAAGAGGCTGATAAATGAGCGAAGGGAGCCCCCTGGAATCAGTAAACTGCATACTGTGCGGAAGCGTCGAGCACGACCTGCTCATTGAGTGCGAAGACCTGCGCTACGAGACTACGAGGGAGCAGTTCCGTGTGGTCAGATGCAGGGGATGCGGCCTTGCATATCTGAATCCCAGGCCACCAAAGAGCGAGATAGGATCATACTATCCCGATAACTACCGTACCCGCGAGACCCTGACGCCCGCCGACCTGGAAAAGAGGCTCCAGCGCTATCTGCGCAAGAGGACCACGCTTCTGAAGAACCCGTGGCTGCTTCCCCTGAGGCCGGGCATGAAGGCCCTCGATATCGGCTGCGGCTCGGGAGAGGTACTGCTTCTGTTCCGGGAGCGGGGAGTGGAAGGGCACGGCATGGACATTGACGAAGGCAACATCGGAAGGCTCCGCGGCGAGTTCGGATTTAACGCCACGGTAGGCGACATAGACGCACGAACACACTTTGAGGACCACACATTCGACCTTGTGGTCATGCGCCACTCGCTTGAGCATACCTTCAACCCCCTTCACGCACTGAAAGAAGTGAACAGGATACTCAGACCCGGGGGGACGCTGGTAATCGGCGTGCCCAATATCGAAAGCGTCGTTTCCGGCGTCACCGGGAAATACTGGGCCGACCTGGATCTCCCCCGGCACCTCTTTCAGTTCTCGCCCGCCACCGTCAGCAGGCTGTTGCGGGACGCTGGATTCAGCGTGGACAGACTGCATCACGAGACAAAGGTCAGCCGAAAGAGCCTGAAAAAGTGGCTACGAAGCACCCCCCTGGGCTTCATCCCGGTGCCGCGTGCGCTCTCGCGGGCAATGGGACTGCTGTTCGCCCTTCTCGGACGGGGGGAATGGATAGTACTGTTCAGCTCGAAAAAAGAGGAAGTCTGACGAACCCTACTTCTTGCGCGCCACCACAAAGTAGCCGGTGGTGATGTTCCTTTGAGAGCCGGAGAACACCCGGTCACCCCAGAGCCAGAGCGGACCG
>JABAHP010003370.1_pt1 | contig 15032 bp, 17 predicted proteins | sample 7062081 | NCBI WGS metagenome assembly JABAHP01 (sample SAMN14534357, study PRJNA622989) | marine sediment metagenome | biome: marine biome [ENVO:00000428]; feature: marine pelagic biome [ENVO:01000023]; material: deep marine sediment [ENVO:00002113] | place: India: Gulf of Kutch | collected...
ATTTTTTAATTTTAAAGTAGTTTCATATTTATATGGATATATAGCGACTCTTCCGTCAATAGAAATAGGTACTGTCTGATCTGAATATATATAATTCCATTTTTTTGCCTCCTCTAATAATTCTTCTCTGAAATCAGGGTGGGCAATATTAATCATCTGTATTACTCGCTCTCTAATAGATTTTCCATACAAGTATGCGATTCCCCATTCTGAAACAACATAGTGAACATCCCCTCTTGTAATTACTACTACTCCAGAACCTGGTTGAAGATAAGGTACAATCCTGGAAACTACAGTACCATCCTTTAGTTTTGCAGTTGAGGGAATCACCATTATAGGTTTCCCATATTTTGCTCGGGCGGCTCCTCGAACAAAATCTACTTGACCTCCGATACCACTAAAGAATTTATGTCCAATAGAATCAGAGTTCACTTGTCCAGTTAGATCAACAGAAAGAGCTGCATTAATGGCAACCTGTCTTTTATTTTGACTAATTATGAAGGGATCATTAGTGTAATCACTTGGGTGAAATTCTACCATTGGATTATCATCTACAAAATTATATAGCTTTTTGGAACCCATCACAAAAGAACAAATAATTTTATCTTTATGCAAGGTTTTTTTTTTACAGGTTATAACCCCATCATTAACTAGATCAACAATTCCATCAGAGAATACTTCACTATGTATCCCTAAATCTTTCTTCTCTGATAGTTCGACGGTAACGGCATTTGGAATCGCTCCTATACCCATTTGAATCGTTGATTCATTCTCTATTAAAGAAGCTACAAATTTTGCGATATCTCTTGCTGCCTGGTCTGGCTCACCATAACTATATTCAATAATATCATGATCTGATATAATAAAAGCATCAATATCATTCATGTGAATAAAAGAATCTCCTAATGTGCGAGGCATTCTCGGGTTAATCTCAGCGACTACACAATCTGCCACTTCTGTAATAGGTTTCACAATATCTACATTTATTCCATAACTACAGAAACCGTATCTATCGGGTGGACTCACTTGAATTAATGCAGTATCCAAGTGGATTTTCCCCGATTTAAATAAGTTTGGAATCTCTGAAAGAAGTATTGGAGTGTAATCTGCCTGACCAACTTCAACATAATTGCGTAGAGATTTTCCTATAAAGAATGCATTATGCCTGAATAAATCTTCAATTCCCCCTGCAGTTTCATAGTAATCTAAATCACTTAGACTAAGGAAATGTAATATCTCAACATCAGGAAGTTTTAATCCAAGTTCGATTAACTTTTTAGTAAGATCGACTGGTTCTGAACAACCTGAATCAATAAAAATACGATGCCCTGGTTTTATGTATTTCAATATAGCCTGATCGATTGATACTTGTTTTTCTTGGTATTCTGCTAATAAGCTAGAAATATCTTGATTTGGAGTATTTGGCATTTATTTAATTTAGTTTTTATAGAATTTTAAATGTAATTATGAAATTCTGTAATTATTTAATCTTAACATTATATTTTGGACAATGAGATATAAAACATCCTATTATATCAAAAATATCCTTTTTTTATAAAAACAATTTATCTTCATTATTTGTACAAAATCTTAAAAATCTACATAAAAAAAGTCATAAATATCACACTTTTTTTACCATAACTATTGATTCGAACATTATTTGAATAATAAAAGATTAAATAATAATTTAAAAACTATTTAGTTAAGGTTGAGCTAATAGGAGCTATCATTCAATATATTGAATCTACAAACTCAGCAGGCGAAGAGAATTCACGAGCACTTGAAGGTATCAGCGCTTTATCAGAGCAAAAAACTGCCTCAATGGAGGAAATTACATCGACAGCGAATAAATTAGGTAACTTAGCTAAAGACTTAAAGAATGAGCTAGCCAAATCTGGTGGTGATTGAAATGGGGTAGTTCAAGAAAAACAGCCTAAAACAAAAATTTGGGCTCAAAGATAAATCAGCAACTTTAAAAACTGTTAAACAAACTGATACTTCAGAAGATCTTTAGATATGTAAATTTTAAATTAATATTACTTTTTTTTGAATGCTTTTTTTATGTTTGATCTCCTTAATTTAACTTTTTAAAGCAAAATAAACAATAATATATATTTGATTTCCTTCTAGAACTTATATTTTTTTGAAAATCATTTCCTAAGTTTACCTATGGCAAAAGATAAAGTCGATATTGAAGATCTAGAAGCGTTTATTGGCGGCTTAAAGCATTCTTTTGATACTTTACAAGACATTGACCCAACTCAATCAAAAGGATTCCAAGCACAATTAGCAAAAGCAATTTCGGATTTAAGAATAAAACGAGCTGCAAAAATTGAACCACTACCAAAACATATTGGGCAGCTTTCCAAAGAAGATCTAAAGAAATTAATGTTAAAAGAATTAGAATCTCTACAAAATGATTTAGAAACTTCAGAGTATAATTGGAGAAAAAAATTTGAATTAGTAAAAAAGATAGCTCTGGTAAGAGAACAAGTAAATAATATGTAATTTTTTTCTCGACCTAAGGTTTTGAAAATGTTAATAGATATCCATTGTCATGCAAATCTCTATTTTATTCTTGAAGAAATTCTCAAAGAAGCAAAACATGTCGGAGTAGAAAAAGTTATTTCTGTTGGGATGAGTTTTACCAGTTTAGAAAGGATCTTAGAAATATCTAATAAGTTTGATATAATTTATCCCGCATTAGGAATCCATCCTGAAGAAGTAAATATGAATAAAGAAATTATAAACCAACTTGATTCTGTATTAGATTTTATAAAAAAAAATAGTGAAAAAATCTGTGCAATAGGGGAAATTGGTTTAGATCATCATTTTGTTAAACAAAAGGAGTTATATCCCCTTCAAAAAGAAATTTTTGAGAAGATGCTTGAATTAGCTCAAGACTTGAATTTACCTGTAAATTTGCATACTAAAGGCGCAGAGAAGCTAGTTTTTGAAATTCTTCCCTCTTATAATATTCCCAATGTTAATATACATTGGTATTCTGGTCCTGAAGAATTCTTAAATTTAGGTATAGATCGAGGTTATTACTTCTCGATTACACCTGCTATTAGTTATTCCCCAGCAGTTAAAAATACTGTCTTAAAAGTTGATAAAGAATTCCTTCTTCTCGAAAGTGATGGGCCAGTTAAATATTCTGGAAACATTGGAACTCCTGCAATGATAAGAGAAGTGTTAAATTCGATTTCTAAATTAAAGAAAATTGACTCTAAAGAAATGGAAATGCAAATAGAGAACAATACGATGAAAATTTTTCCTAAACTATTTCAAGTAATAATAAAGTAATGATCTATTCCCTTTCCATAAAGCCAATAATTTCTTTAGGAAGCTCTCCTTTATTTTTCATACGGTTTAACATATCTTTTACTTCAGATATTGTGTTTCCATAAATATGTAAAGAGTTACTAAAATCCAAATAATGACCTAATTGAACTCCAAGTTGCTCAGCGACGTATTTTTGAATTCTAATCATTCCATTTACATTAGCTTCCCAAGCTCTGAATAAATCTCTACTTCTCCATGTTGTTTGCATTATTAATTTCCCCTCTTTTATACGCATATATATCCTTTGTAAGCAAGGAGGATCAATGTGAAAAGGATCAACTAAAGGTCTCCAGGTTATGGCTTGAGCTCTACGGCTGTATGATTTTTCTTGTAATTTTTGAATAATATAATTGATTTGATTGATTCTCGGAAATTCAAAAAGCGCTATTGGTACTTTTTCAACACCAATTTGTTCAGATATTTCCTTGTCTAAATCTAATTTAACACCATTCTTCAAATTCCAGACATTAGAATCAGCTGTACTTTTTACCTTCTCAGCTTTTATTAACTTTTGATGTCCTTTCACAACTTCTTTATTAATTGTTTTGAGATCGTAATTTTTATGAATTGTATCTTCGAGAGAGTATGGAGCATAATTATAAATTCTATCATGATATGAGTAAGGAAAACTCACATCAGACTCGCTTAATAGATGATCATTTATCCCCTCCATGATTTCCTCAATATAACCACTCTGGATAGAACCTATTAAATAAGTGTCTGCTAAACAACCATAAATTTCATATGAATTACCAAATTTCGATTTAATTCTCATTATCTTATCTTTCCGCATTATAGGACTACTAAATGGTTTGGTTATTTCTATTAAAACTGTTGCGTCTTTTGAAGGAGAGTCTTCAGGTCTATCATATTCCGTTTTTACATCATCTCCCTTGAATAAAACGTTCCCTACTGCTGAAAGCCATGCGTCTCGAACATTACTTTTGGAAATAAAAAAAACTTTTGCCATATTTGAACATTTCTATAAATAATTACCTTCCACTATAAATTTATTATTAAAAAATTAATAAAACTCAACTGATTATGAGAGTTTTTTAATTCAAGGATTCCTATGCCTTTATAGATAAATTTATAATAGTTGAATTTTCATTATTTTATTAAAATTTAATTTTAATTTCCTAATAAACATATTTAGAGAAAGTGAATCGTATGGGGGGATTTGGTAAGAAGCTCAAAAAAGGCCTCGCCAAGGCTGCGGGCGGTCTTGTGGAAGATATGACGGGATCTGAGGCTGCGGGAAAAGCTGCTAAGAAGACAGTTAAATCTGGTTCTGTTAAGAAAGGAATTAAGAAAGGATTAAAAGAAGGAAAAAAAGAACTTAAAGATTCCGCTAAAGACGCTGCTGAAGATGCTATTGATGATCTTTAAATTATATTAACAACTCTAATTTTTTTTTCTTATATTAGTGAAGAAATCTAACCTCATGAAACCCGGATGATCTGATTAAAAAATTATTATTCTCTAGTCCATTATTTTATAAACAATAAACATTAGATTTTTAATCATTCACCTCTATTTAGATTCATAGAGAATTTCACAAAAATTATGAATATGAAGTTAAAACTTGAATTTTCACCGCCGTTTAATGAGGTAACTAAAAATCTATTTGAAACACTTGAATTTGATAAAGAGTTAACTTTAGATGAGTTAATAGAATTTTGTGGACAAAAGTTTGGGGAAAAGTTCATTAAATTGGTTTGGGAAAAAGGGGAGAAAGGTAAATTTCACAAACTCCTTTCTATTATTATTAATGGTAGAAGTTACCAACATGATAATTTTTTAAATACTATACTAAAAGATGGTGACCAAATAGTATTTATTTATGTTTATTTTGGTGGATAAAATCATTAACAAGATATAAAATCTAAAATTAAAATAAAAATATTATCCACATCGCTAATCCCGTTAACAGAGGATTTAAAATATTATCAGAAATATTCTTGATAAAAGCATCTATAAGTATAAATACAAGAGTAGCTGCAAAACTCATAATTATAATTTTTTGAATAGTTACTGGCATCCAAGAATAATAGAAAATTGATACCATGAATACTATTATAAATGTTGATAACCCCCCTGCAATAAGACCTTCTAATGTTTTTTTAGGGTTAGTTCTAAGATGATGCTTACCAAATTTTTTTCCTATTATACAAGCTACTCCATCTGAACCTGTAGTTATTAAAGCGACAGCAGCAAAAATCGGGAATGGGGCAAAAATGAATGGTGAAAAAGACAAAACTAATGGAGTAGATGCCACAAATGTATATAATTCACTTTGTTTCATATCTAAATACCACTTTCTTGCCCAGTTCGGGAGCATGTAATACTTATTCAAACGAGTAAGGTCTGCTACTTGGAACATGAATACAAAACCATAACCAACAGTAATTATTAACCAAAATGAAAAACTATAGGTATCTAAACCCCAATCTGCTAAAATCCCAAGATCATTAAAAATAGTACCAAAAGTCCAAAAAATTAAAATCACTAAAAAAGTGAATAAATGCAAAAATTTTCTACCCATTTCACTTTTTAAATCATCCACCCAATTTTTATTAAATTCTTCACAAAATTTAGCATAATCTCTTTCAGCCATAATTTCAGGATTTCTTTTTGAAATAATTGCATTATATATTAATGTAATTGCCCAAATAATCATTTCAACCATGAAAAAAATAGATGTAGTTACCCATAAAAAATTTAAAGAATTCTGGCTTAAACTAGGAGAATGAGATTGATACATGAAGGGAAATAAGATACCCGCCATCAAAAATAGCAAAGCTATTAAAATTTCATTTGTAAAAATTCGGTTTTGTCTCTTTATTTTTGCATTTTTCAACGTATACAATAGAGTTAAAATTGAATATCCAATTAAAACAAGAATGGTAGGAATGAAATACATTATTTTAAATCCAAAATATTATGATTGTATAATAATCCAAATTAAAAAAAAACCGTATAAATAGATATATAAGACTAAAACTTATCGGGATTAATAAATTATCTGATATATCTAATGGTTTAGCTGTGAAAATATCAATTAATAAAAATACCACAGTGAAAATTAAGGACCAAATTAAACCTACAAATAAAAATCCGATCACTAATGTAACTAATGTACCTGCAATCGTACCTTCCCAAGTCTTGTGTTGATTCCATCTGAGATGGCTTTTGCCAAATCTTATTCCAACTTGACTTGTCATTAGATCACTAATTGAAGCTGTCGCTAATATCATAAAAAATACCATAGGAGGACAAACGAAAGCAGCAAACATTTGCCCAATTGAAAAATATAAATATGTACCATAATTTTGTTTTTCATTTTCAGAGAGGTAAATTTTAGTGAAAAAAGTAAATGGAAAAGCAAACCTTTTAGATTTACGAGAAAATTCATTTGATAACATAAACATGCACATAATGTAGAAAAAGAAGAAAAGAATATAATAAAACCATCCTAATGACAATAGTACGGTTTTAATTGAATTGGGGTTTAATATAATTCTCAAATATAGTAAGACCATATTATTTTCTTCTGGAATCATCCCTGTTGAGGATCCAGAAAAAATGTTGGCTATAACTAATCCTATATACCAGACAAGTAGAAGCCCTAAAAAAATTAAGACGTGATTTAATTTTCTAAGAGTATCTTTTTTAGCTTTACTCCAGTCCTTTCGTTTTTCTTGCAATTTAATGCTTAACCCAGCAAACACTCTTTGAGAATCTATTTTTATTAAATTTATTACTCCCGTGGAGATTAACACCAGAATTCCTACAAGTATCATAGGAACTCCCAATATTAGGAGCCATAATGGGATGAAAAATGATTGAAGCGATACGTCTAGATTCATAATTATTAGAAATAATAGTATATGGAAAAAAACAAATAATAATGAAGTAAATCCAAAAATGTTGTTCAAATAATCTGGTTTATACGAAAAATGGAAGTATAGATATAATATAAATGAATAAGATAAGACTAATAAATATAAATTAAGAGCAAAGAAAATCATTTTTCATAGTACTTATATTTTGATTATTATATATTTGTACTTTGAAATTAATTAATTTTTAATTTTCTATTAGTCAAAAAATTTACAAAAAAAATACTCTTATAGTTAGTTAGTTTTCGATTTTAAAATAAGTGTAATAAATATTGAAAAAAATCATATTAGCTTCAAAATCAATTGATCGGAGTGAAATACTTAAACAGGCAGGGATCTCGTTTGAAGTATTTGTAACTCATGTAGATGAAGAAAAATATAAAAAGCAAATATCAAATCCTAATATACTTGTTAAGGAACTTGCGAAAGCAAAAGCTATATTTGCACGAAATAATATCTCAAAAGGGGAGAATGATGCTATAATTATTGCTGCTGATACAATAGTTGTACTTGATGATGAAATTATCGGTAAAGCCCAAAGTGAAGAAGAAGCATTCAATATGCTAAAAAAATTGACAGGAAGGAGCCATGAACTAATAACTGGAATAGCTATTACTGAAACTAATACATTAAAGATAATTATTGATTCTGATACTACCTATGTCGATTTTATTGAGCTTTCTGACAAAGAAATTATGGGATATGTTAAATCAAATGAATGGAAGGGACGGGCAGGAGCATATTCAATAAGTGATAAAGCTAGTCTGTTTATTGAAAAAATTGAAGGCTCATCATCAAATGTCATAGGCTTTCCTATGCATAAATTATTTGATATACTAAGAACTGAATTTCAGATAAATCTACTAAAGTTCAATGGAGCATATTTTTAAATATTAGAAAGAGGTGGTTTGTTCACTCCTCTGAAAATTCTCTCCAAACCTTAAGATCTTCATAGAATTTCAAGATTCTTTCAAATTTGGAAATTATTTCACTGTAATAATCGGGATCTGCATATTTTTTTCTTGAAAGTTCTTTTGCGAGAGCAATTCCATTTTTGTACCGCAAGATTTTTTCTTCAATCACATTTTTTTTTCAATCGTGTTACTATTTAAAACGCAAAAATATCCCCATATTATCAAATCAAAAAAAATTGGATATCCTACTTTAAGGATAAGATTTTTTTCAAATCTTTTTCATTTACATTTAGTAATTCTGAATGGGGAAGCCTTTCTGTAAGAATACGCCAGTTATTATCTTTTTTAAATACTTTTTTAAACAAAGCTAATGCTTCTTCCAACTGATTTTGATTAGCTAATGATATTGCTGTCCAATAAGTCATTTCAAGATTTTCTGGGAACATATTTTGTGCAGCGTCATATTCTTCAAGTGCTTTTGCCATATCACCTTTTTCTATAGCGAGATCTCCATTATTCATATGTTCATATGCCCGAAATATTTTTAATAATCTGTTTAATTCTTTCAATGGTTCATTATGATCCTCTACTCGGAGATCAATTATTGGATCCTCCCATTTATTTTCAGTAGGTTCACCAGCAACTATTAATAATGCAGCAGATTGCTTACCTCTTATGTCGCCTCCAACAGACTCTGCTGCATCTAAGCATTTAATAATTCTTTCAGGTAATGGTAAATTATTAAACTTTTTAAAAGCTTCCGCCATTGTTGGCCATACCTTTTCAGATAACATCATATTTGCTTGAACAGATACATTATCACCAATTATATGACCTGCATGCTTTATACACTTTGATCCTGTATGAGTGGCCACACGACCTTGACAGTCTAATATGGCTAATTGCCTTACATCCCTTCCTTCATCATCAGAAAGGAGTTTATCTATTACTTCTTGCGGTGATTTACCTTGCTTTAAAAGATCCAGTCCACGTAAACCAAATGACTTATTAACAAGTGATTGAGTAGCTACAACCCCTACTCCCGCTTCTCCCCATGAAACAACGCTGCCAACTGAAAACCAATGACTTTGGACTCCAACTCCCATTTCTCCAGTTTTAGGATCCCTTGCAACAATAGAATACGTATGTGCGAAAATATTCTTATTGGATTGATTACTCTTAAAAATCATAATTATTAGATTGGTTTATATATTAAATAAAGTTTTATTATTAAAATTCTAAATTGATTATTTATTCAGAAAGGAAAACATTAAATTCTTGCATAATTTAGAAAATTATTAAAAATCATTATTTCAAATGAGATGATATCAAATGACTAAGAAATATAAAAATGAAGGTTTAATGAAATTTTTAACCATTATCGGTGGCTTAGTAGCATTAGCTAGTCAAATATTTACAATTGCTGGAATTCCGTGGATAATTCCTCATTATGTTGGATTTTATGACCTTGTTTATGCTATAATAGGAATTGTTATCTCTGTTATTACAATTTATACTGCTTTAAAACCTAATAACCCCTTTCCCTTTCATTGGTTATTTCTATTTGTTTTAGGAATACTCCTCGTGATTTTTGCTGGGGGAATAATAGCTTGCGTACTTTTAGTTATTGCAGCTCTTATTGGATTAATTGAAGAATTATAGTGAAAATTTAGAGAAATTATTTCTCTACATCTAATTTAAAATCTTTTCTTTTTATTATATTTAAAATCCTAGTTACTAACATGTTGTAGAAAGTAATTGACAATTTCACTGGCGATATTCTTATCTGTAACCTTTTGTAATGCAGTAAATCCAGGAATTGAATTAACTTCCAATACAGTATATCCTTTTTCAGATTCCAAAATGTCTACTCCTGCAATTTCTGTTCCAGTTACTTTTGCTGCTTTTATTGAAAGACTCTCTAATTCTTTAGATAATTCTATTGGTTTAGCTTTTGCACCTGCATATATATTAGTTTTCCAGTTATCACTTATTCTATACATTCCAGCGATTACGCTGTCTCCCAAAACTAGAATCCTTATATCTCGATTAAAATGTTCAACAAATTCCTGTAAATAGAAAACTTGGTTCAATTGTCCTAAAGAATGAATCACATTTTCTGCAAAAGCTTTATCATTCAGTCGAACTATTCCAATTCCTTTTGAACCATACAGAGGTTTTAGAACACAATCCCCTCCTAATTCATCAAAGGCATCTAAGGCTTTATGTGGGTCTTCACAAATTATTGTTCTAGGTGTGGGAATGTTGTATTTCTCTAAAAAAACTGATGTTAAAAACTTGTCGCTTGCAATCTCTAAGGACTCTCTAGAATTTATCAATTTTACATCAAATTCTTCTATAGCACGTAAAATATCAAGTCTAAAAAATATCTTTTGGGTAGCTGCTGCCCCAAAACCTCTTACTAAAGCTGCTTTAGGTTCTAAAGATTCAAATTGCTTATAAAAACTACGCTCGAGACCAATATCTACAGTAATAGTTGAAGGAATAAAGTATTGGACATTAAACCCACACTTTTCAAATTCCGCAGAGAGAATTTGCACTTCTGGGTCTTTCGAATTTGGAGTTATAATCATTGATTTCATTTCAATTTCACTTTAAAATAAATTACTTAATTAATCTATAGCACTAATTTTTAAATAAATTTAAGTTCTTATAAAATATATATGAAATCAATGGATCCTAAAGACACTGAAAAAGAAATTGAGAAACTATCAAGTATGCTTAGTAAGATTCAGAATTTATACTATAAAAAAAAGGATGATCTTGAAGAATTAAAATCAGAAATTAATGATTTAAGAGATGTATTAAATCTATTAAATACCCTTGTATCAGGGAAATCATTTCACAGTGCAGATGAGATTTATTCAAAAACATTTGCTAAAAAAACAGATCTGCAAACTGAAGATGAATATTTCGTAGAAGAAATTTCAAAAGAAAAAGTCAAAGGTACTAATATTAAAAGAAAAATTTTTTCTAAAAATAAAGATAATGATGAGGAACTGCTATGTGTATTAAATTTTTATGATTTTAATAGAGTTGAAATTAAATTTGTTGATCCAGAGAAAATAACAATTAAAGAAACTTCCGAAGATTTTATACAGATATTCTTAAAAGGAGCCTTGATCATAATAAAAGAAAATAATCCAAACTTAAGTGTAGATTATAATTATTTTAAAAAAACTGAATTCATTGAAAAAATGTCAATAAAAGGCTTAAAATCAATTAAAGATTATGATATTATCACCTCAAAAATGAGAGAACTTTTAGCTAAAGAAATAAGTTTGAATAGCCAATAATTATAATTAGGTTTTTGAATTCCATATTTTGAGAAAAACTCAATTAAGCTGACACTTTTTATATACAAAATATTATATTGAGATAATATATTGTTTAATTAAAATAGGAAAAATTAATTATACAGCAATTCTTATTTAATTTAACCAATTTACCATAAGGAAAATATTAACAATGGCAAAAAAAAAATCTTGGCTCCAAATGCCAATAATCCACTCAAAATTTCATGATGAAAAATTAGAGAGTGTTTTAATTAAAAAATCTTTAGAATTTTTAACTGGTGAAAAAGGTGAAGCTCCATCATTTCTATTTCTTTCAGGAGCTTTTTTTGATGTGAAATCATTTGCATATTCTGGATTAAGAGCTTGGAAGGGAGCGGTAAAACCTTCAGAAGATGATGGAGGAAGAAGACCAGTATTGGAAGCTACATTTGCTTCATTATCTGTTTACTTAAGCTCACTATTAGCACTACAATCAGATTTTTATTTTGCATATGATGAAATAAAAGATATCTTATTAGAAAAAAAAAGAGAAGATCTCTGGACAATTGTTTCAGAAAAATTACCATTTATTTCTATTCCTCCAAAAGAAATGTATGGAACTCAAGTATCCCCCATATCTCCTTACTTTATTATTAAACAGGATGACGAAACAACATTGGGAGAGATTTATCCATCAGCGTATTTAACTCAAATCATAAATAACATTAAAACAAGATTTTTTATCTTTTTCCAACATCAAGGATATTCTGCTTTTGGATTCTTCAATGCTTTACCTGATCTTTCAAAATTTGGATTTGATGAAAAAGTCAATGATTTTAACGAAGAACCTACAGCAGAGAATTTAATCAAATTTTCTAAAAACGCTAAAAATGTAAAAGAAATACTAGTTGCACTAATTAATGCTCATAACAATGCTTTACTAGAACAATTTCTAATACCCGATTATGAGCTACTTTTAAACAAATTATTAGAGGGTGAATTATAAAAATGGTGAACATTGGACTTTTAGGTGATGTAAGTGTCGGTAAAACAAGTATACTTCGGTTATTCGTTCGATACTTAAAAAAAGGTGATATTGAGAAGGTAAAAGGTGGAACAAAATGTTCAGTTGTTAAAGCTGACTTCTCTGGGGAAGCGACTGTACCTGGTGGTAATAAGGAAGATGCTCTTAATGAAAAGGAGACAAAAACCATTCATCCTAACCGGATTGTGTTTAGAGAAGAGAAAACCAACAAAGCACACACAATATTCGCACCCGGAGGTGATCGGGCAAGAGCAGTAGTTAAAATGGGAATAATAACAATATCCAGGATTGCCACACAAATAATAGCCGTTTTTTCGCTTGATAGAGATCTTAAACCACAATTTGAATTTTTCAATGATGTGAGATTTTTTCCTGATAAAATCTATGTATGTATAAATAAAATTGATTTAGTAAAAGGAGATAAAGAGAAGAAACTAAATACTGTGAAAACACAAATTAATGATTTCTTTGAAAAACGAAAAATAGCTGTTAATGATACATTTATTACATGTGGTGAAACTATAGAAGGATTTGAAGATATTGAAACTTACAATAACCAAGTTGCAGAAATGATTTTAGAAATTACTACTAAAAGCTAAAATTTACACAATTTAATTTAATTCTAAACATTTCTTTCTGATTCTACTTTTTTAATTTTAAAGCAAGTTTTAAAAATACTTTTTCTAAATCAAGAAGATATCCAATTAATGGAGTTAATGTAATTTTATTCAAATACTTCTCATATTTGATAAATCCCATTTTTTCTAATTCCTTAATATCTTCTATAACACCCTCTTTTTTTCGTAGTTCTTTTATTTTTTGAACTGTTGTCTCTCCAGAACTACTAAGGCAATTAATTAAAGTACAATATAAAGTAGCAGCTAATCTAGGGTTTCCTTTAAATGGATTCGCTGAAATAATTTCAATAATTTCAGTATCAAAAGATATATACCAATAAGAATTAAGGGGATTAAACCTGACTTGAAGTCCTAAAGTTTTAATATAATTAGCCAAATTTTTGATTAGATTTTGAAAATAAATTGTTTTATTTTTACCTTTAACATTCAAAGTTTTTAAAATTTCATCTTGCGAAGCTCCTATTTCAAATTTATTTCTTTTGCTAAGTAAATGCATCAAAACTGTTAGTTCATTCATAATAACTTCCACTCTTTTATAAATATAAATAATTTGTTTCTTTTTGATATTTTATTTTACCTAATTGGAGTAAATGTAACAGAAATACAAAATTCTCATAAATTTCTAATTGTTTAACATAATCAGCAAAAATTTCATCATAGGTGCATGGTAACTTATTTCTTATCTCTTCAAAAAAAGCCATCATTTTTTCAGTGAATTTTTTATCTGGTATCTCTAATAAAAAAGTTTCCCTTACATCTATTTTGTGGATAGGCTCAATTTTAATTGGTATTTTTTTTCCTGTAATCAATCGATCTTTAGAATATTCTAGAAAATTCAATGATAAAACCTCAATATTGAATGGTTTTCTCCAACAATCATTTAATAATTCATAAATATCTGAGTCTTGTGGATTTGTCTTCAAAAACGCTAAAAATTTATCCTGATTATCTAGATAACTAAGTAATGCTTTTAATTCTTCAAATTTTTGAATTAATAATTGGAAAGCACTCTTATATGTTATAGAATATTGGTTTATGTTATAAATGTTAAGAGAATCCTTCATTGTTTCAAAAAGAGAAACTAATTCAACATCTAAAAGTGAAATTTCTCCTGAGAGAACACTATTTTTAATATCTTCAATTTTTTTGTTTATTCTTTTGGAGAAATCCACATTTTCCATAATTTTTTATCTCATTTTTTTTTTTTAATTAATTTAGGCTTGAAAACTGAGGAAATTTCATTTTTTCCTACTCTGGCGATTCCTATTAATTTTTCAGCTAATAAAAATAATGAATTCGAGGATTTTGGTAAAAACATAAATAATTGGATTGGATTCTGTTCCAATGTTGCTTTTATTAATTGATAGGCTACCTCAGAATTTTTTTCGTCTAGAAACATGCCAGGTTCATCAAGTAAACAGAGGGGAGAGGGTTTAATTTCTTGCAACGAGAGAATTAAACAAATTGAAATTAGAGAAACTTGACCTCCACTAAGAGCTGTAAATGATTTTAATTGATCTTTTGAGGTTGCAGCTTTNNCAGCTTTAATGTCAACTCCTAAATCTTCAATTTCACCTATTAATTCAAGCGAACAGTAAGATTTTATCTGGGAATCTTCAAATTTTTGATTTACACTCTTTTGGAGTTTTTCTAGTAAAACACTAAACTTATTATAATATGTTTTCTCCATTTTCTTTTCAGTTTTGATTGCCGCTTTAATGTCATTTTCCAAATCTTTCTGATTTTTTGAAATTTCCTTAAGTGAAGATAAAATTTGATCCCTTTCAATCAGAATTGAGTTATCAACATCTAAATATTTAATTAGTTGTTTATCTATTCTGGAAATATCTGATGTAATATCTTCAATTGGGCGTATTTTCAGTTTTTCCTCT
>JABAHP010001580.1_pt1 | contig 15003 bp, 16 predicted proteins | sample 7062081 | NCBI WGS metagenome assembly JABAHP01 (sample SAMN14534357, study PRJNA622989) | marine sediment metagenome | biome: marine biome [ENVO:00000428]; feature: marine pelagic biome [ENVO:01000023]; material: deep marine sediment [ENVO:00002113] | place: India: Gulf of Kutch | collected...
TACTTGTTCAGGGTCATAATCAATTTGAACCGCCTCAGTGTGGCCCTGGATAGTGTAGTAAGTAGGGTTTTCAGATGTTCCTCCAGTATACCCTACACGGGTCATTACCACTCCGGGGGTACTTCCGAAAAGACTGTCAGCCCCCCAAAAGCAACCCATAGCAAAGGTAGCGGCCTCCAGTTTCGTGTAGGATAAGCCGTCAACAGCGGGAAGGGGTTTACCTGAAAGCAGAGCTGGTGCTGCTTCCTCTTTATCACTGCTACTGTATAGCCTGTAAACTAGAGTTCCCATAATAACAAGACTGAAGAGAACGACTATCATCTGCTTCTTGAGCATAAACGGAATCCTTCGGTATGGGAATGAATGTTAATAAACGGTGCGTTTCAGCTGAAATGAACATAGGAATAAACGGTAAGTTCCATGAACCCAAATCTATATTATTCCTTCTTTATCTTAAATGGGGTAAGGTATTCGAATTATGTCTGGTTTAAACATGAATAAGGTTGAAGATATTTCCAACATGTTTAAGGATAAAATAATAGAGCTACAAGAGGAACCTGAATTCCAGTGGAGTAAAGAACGGGTAACCTACTCCCTTGACCAAGACTACAAGCCTGAGGTCAAAGTGGCTATGGGAAACGTTCCATTGGATTATGACTTATGGAAAGGTCTTCGAAACCCGGCTCAAATAGGCATCTATCCCGCGGGAATAAAGGAGCTCTGGGATTTCTACGCCAACCGGAGGGTGAAAAAAGTTGATGAAGCAGGAAGGCAGACCATCTTCCAGGTCCCCCGTACCTTTGAATACGCCAAAAAAACGTTTAACAGGGCTCTAATAATATCGGTCATGCTACCATTCTCCAAAAAAATAATGAGAGACTACACCGAGATATTCCTTTCAAAAGACTCCGGATCCTCCCACCTCTTCAGGAGAATGTATGAAGACATTGGGATAATGCTGGACAAAGCAACTAGCAGGGCCTCAATTGACCTTGTTANNTAACGTTTCAAAGGAGGCAATACCCAAGACTAGTCAAGGTGACTCCCACGGCCCCTCAAAAGGGGGCAACTACCCCCAGAAAAGCCTTGCCGTGCTTATGGGCCTAGGACAGTTCGGAATCTCGAGACTAGTATTCAGGGACGAGATCAACAACGGGGCGATTGAACGCTTCATAGGCCCCATAAGATCGATTATGGTTTTAGACGAGGGAGAGGTCTCAACAGACGGAGGTGGAGGGATAATATTCCCCACTCAGGACTGGAGGGACTTCCTCTTCCAACTCTACGACTTCAAAAACGTTAACCCGGAGGTAAATAAGTACAGGTTCTGCACCTACTCACCTCTAGATGACGGGGGATGCGGGGAATGCATAAGAAGCTGCCCCTCCGGAGCACTCTTTTACTCTTCCACATTAGCCAACGGAGAGTACCCAAAAGAGGTAGCTGGGCAGAACCACCGATTCTGGGACGACAAGCTTCAATTCGATTATGGCCGATGCTGTGAAGACCGGGGTCAAATGGCTGGTTTATTCCCTGAATGGTCATGCGCGGCATGCGCCACCGTCTGTGCAGTAAAAGGGAAACGAAGAAAAAACTCAGTAACAAACTTCTACCAAGAAATGGAGAAACTCACCAAGAATTAATCCCCTCCCATAGATGTGTTCTATGAGAAAGTATTGCGCACGTTAGACTAACCATTTTTAAAGGTTTCAGGGATCGTGGAAAGAATTGGTAAAACCAACAAAACCTCCAAAACTACAGGTGCCAACATAACAATCATCGCCAAACCCCTCTCCCAGAGTATCCCTCCTAAAACCGCGAGCGGGAATCGTAGCAACACCCATAAGCCCCTCTACTCCAAACCATCTTCCTCTCTTTTCCTGAGGAACCATCTCCCAAAACATGGTAATAAAAGGTGTAAACCCCACCCCACCCACTCCACCAGCCCCCGCCATTGCAATAGCCCCCAATATTCCAACGATTATCAAATACCCCGGGTTTCTAGTGAATACTAGTAAAAACGTTCCCAAATAACAGAAAGGACGAAGTATAAAATATGTCTTCTTTCTACCCAATCGATCTGATAACCTACCTGCAGGAATCTGAAGAATTAAGGCTGTAATAACCGAAACAGTACCCATAACCCCCAGAAAGTACTCATTTGCACCGTTATAACTAACCATCCACAAGGGTACGAAGGGCATAGCTAGATTTGTCCCGAACTGCATGATTATTCTTAAAATCATAAACCGTTTAAGCCATTTTTCCCCTTCAAAAAAGTCTCTATAGCTTTTCATCAACCCAGCTTTTTTAAAAGAACCCTCAACACGATTGGAACTGTCGCCTACCTCCAGGAACTTCCATAAAAAAGATAAAGCAAAAAGGGTCAAGCCGACTTGAACAAAGTATAAAGGTCTGATACCCCTTGCATTTATCCCCCCAAAGGTAGCTACAAGAAAGGCTGCGAAAATTGGTGCAAAAATATTGAGTCCTCCCCAGACTACTCTCGAAAAGCCCATTAAACTTGCCCTTTGACCTGGCTCAGTTGATGAGAAGAATATTATGTCAGTAAGGGGGCCAATCCTAATCAACTGGCTTCCAACTAAAAATGCGGGAATTAACCACCACCAAGCCCCAGCTGTCGAGAAAATAATTGATGATACTAAAGCGAATAGTAAACCCAGAAGCAACATTCTTTTCGCTGAATATTTTTCAGTTGCCCATCCAACTGGTATAGAAACCCCTGCACCAATTGCTGCCGTAATACTGTTCAAAAAACCAAGTTGAACCGCGGTAGCACCTAAATCTATAGCATAAAGCTGATTATACTGCACTGTTAATTGTTGACCCCAGTTCTGAACCCCTATTGCAGCTAAGGTGACCTTCACCCTCGAGTCTAATCTCTTCCAGAAATCAAAAAACCTCAAAACCAAAGATGCACCATAAAAGTGTTAATGGTAGCGTTAAAGTAAAAATTTTATTGACTAACGCAATGCGCGCACACTAAATAAGAAGCTTTGTCTCTCCGTTTTTTTCAAGGGACTCTGCAAAGCTTTTGGCTAGCTCAATGTTTGTTACTATAGGTATTCCAAACTCTACAGCCTTCCTTCTAATCAAATACCCATCCGTCAAGGAGCTCTGATCCATTATATCTGGACTGGGCCTGTTTATCACGAACTTTATCTCTCTGTTGACAAGGGCATCAAGAACGTTCGGTTTCTTCCCTTCACTTATCTTGTAGATATTTTCGCAAATAACCCCTCCTTTTCTAAGAGCTTCAGCCGTGTGCTCTGTAGCGAAAATTTTATACCCTTTATTGGAAAGAGTTTTTGCTATTTCCACAGCTTCTGTTTTTTGCCCACCTATACTTATTAGAATAGAGTCTCCACTTTTCGGTAATCTCACTCCGCTAGCTATCAAGGATTTAAGCAAAGCGTCCTCAAATGTGGAGCCAAAACAAGCAACCTCCCCTGTTGAAACCATGTCTACTCCCGTAACGGGATCTGCCCCTTCAAGTCTCATAAATGAGAATTGTGGGGATTTTATTCCATAACTCCTTGGAACAGCCTCATCGTCACTTATTTTTTCATCCAAGAACACGGAGGCAGCAACATCCATGAAGTTTATCCCGGTGATTTTGGAAACAAAAGGCATGCTTCTGCTTGACCTAAGATTACACTCGATAACGTAGACTTTACTATTTTTAACAAGGAACTGCAGGTTAAATGGTCCTTTGATCATCAAATTGCGTGCTATTTCACCTGAGATTCTTCTGATCTCATCCTTAACATTTTCCTCAACATTAACTGTGGGGATAACCATTGTAGCATCGCCGGAATGAACCCCTGCGTTCTCAATATGCTCAATTATCGCTCCCAAGAAAACATTCTCGCCATCACACACCCCATCCACCTCAACCTCCTTAGCATCGGTAACGAACTTAGAAATGACGACTGGATGTTCCCTAGACACATCAACAGCTTCTTCGAGATAGTCCTCTAGCTCTTGATCACTATGAGCTATGTTCATTGCTGAACCGGAGATAACGTAAGAGGGTCTTACTAGAACCGGGTAACCTATTTCCCTAGCAAATAATACGGCTTTTTCCACACTCTCTAGTTTAGCCCATTCAGGCTGTTCAATACCCAGATTGTCTAGTAGCTGACTGAATTTTGACCTATCCTCTGCTCTATCAATGTTCTCAGAAGAAGTCCCGAGGATTTTCAACCCGTTTTTTGATAGACTCAAAGCTAGATTGTTCGGTATTTGGCCTCCAACACTTACTACCACACCTGAAGGGTTTTCTTTATCGGCAATATCCAATATCCTCTCAAGGGTGAGCTNNGAAATCAGTTGAAACCGTTTCTGGATTATAGTTTATCATGATAACCTCATCGACTCCTTTGTCCTTCAATGCCCATGCCATGTTTACGCAACACCAATCGAACTCTACACTTGAACCAATTTTGTAACACCCTGAACCAAGGACAAAAACTTTTACGCCATTTTCATGAAACTCTATGTCGTCTTTGTCTCCGTTATAAGTGAGATACAAATAGTTAGTTATTGCAGGCCACTCAGCTGCCATCGTGTCGATGTGCTTAACCACTGGGGTGATCCCTGCTTCTTTTCTTATGTAACGTAGCTCATGCTCTTCTTTTCCCATTGAATTGGAGATTATTTTGTCGGAAAAACCAAGGCTNNCTTTTATTACCTCGAGGGAAAATGGCTTTTCTTTAATTGAAGTATGAAAATCTACTATTTCCCTTAATTTGAAAAGAAACCATTTGTCTATTCCACTTAATTTGTTAATATTTTCTATACTTATTCCTTTTTCAAAGGCTTTTATAACATAGAAAAGCCGTTCGTCTGTAGGGTTCTCTAAAACTGTTTTTATGCTCTTGATGTCTTCTTTTAAATCACTTGTATCTGTTAATTCTCTACCGATGTTAAGCATTCTCACAGCCTTTTGGAGGGCTTCCTCGAATCTTCTACCTACAGCCATCACCTCTCCCACGGACTTCATCTGAGTTCCTATCCTCCTGGATGCCTTCTTGAATTTCTGAAAGTCCCATCTCGGGATCTTCACGACAATATAATCAAGGGCTGGTTCGAAGCACGCGGTCGTTACTCCAGTAACTTTGTTAATGAGTTCAGGTAGGCTATACCCTAAGGAGATTTTTGCAGCTATGTATGCTATTGGGTAACCGGTAGCTTTACTGGCTAGGGCAGAGCTTCTTGATAAGCGGGAGTTTACTTCGATTACTCTGAGCTCCTCATTTATGGGGTTGAGGGCAAACTGTATATTGCATTCTCCAATTATTCCCAGGGCCCTAACAACCTTAAAACCAATTAAACGCAGTTCGTGGTATTCCCTGTTAGTAAGTGTCTGTGAAGGTGCAACAACTATGCTATCTCCAGTATGCACCCCCATAGGATCAAAATTTTCCATGTTGCAGACCACAGCGCAGTTATCGTCATTATCCCTCATTATCTCATATTCTACTTCTTTCCATTTCTCCAAGTATTGCTCAATCAGAACTTGACCAATTCTACTCTGTGCTAACCCCCTACGAACAATCTCAGAGAGCTCCTCTCTGTTTTTCGCGACACCTGTACCCTGCCCACCAAGAATGTATGCAGGACGAACCATAACAGGATACCCAATCCGATCACCAATAATCAACGCCCCTTCCATACTAACAGCAGTCTGACTTTTGGGAATTGGCACCTCGTTTTCTAACATTGTTTCTCTGAAATAGTCCCTATCAGTTGCTCTCTTTATCGCCTCTACAGGAGTGCCTAGTACCTTAACCCCGTATTTCTCCAGGATTCCTTTTTCAGCTAGTTCCACACCAGCACTCAAAGCCGTCTGCCCCCCAAATCCTAGAAGGATACCATCAGGGTGCTCTCGTTCAATTACCTGTTCTATAAATTCTGAATTAATGGGGACGAAGTATACTCTATTAACAAACTTCTCATCAGTTTGAACATCCGCTACGTTTGGATTAATGAGGATGACTTCAACATCTTCCTCCTTCAGAGCCTTTATCGCCTGTGCGCCTGAATAGTCAAACTCCCCTGCTTCACCGATCTTGATTGCACCGCTTCCAATGATCAGTACTTTCCTGATTGACTCGTCTTTAGGCGTTGTCTACCCTCCTTCCATGTGGTAAAAAAACCTGTCAAAAAGAAACCCCGTCTCATAAGGTCCTGGAGAGCCTTCAGGGTGAAATTGAACAGCAAAAATATTCTTGGTGTTATGAACAATTCCTTCTACTGTTTTGTCATTGGCGTTGACCATGGAACAAGCAAAATCTGAATTTTTTAATTCCCCAATTTCTGTCGCATAACCGTGATTCTGACTTGTGATGAAGCATCTCTTTGACCTTAAATCTATACACGGATGGTTTTGACCCCGGTGGCCAAACCTGAGTTTAAAAGTGTCTACATCAGCAGCCAGAGAAAGCAACTGTAACCCTAGACAGATGCCGAAAATTGGGATGTCTGTTTCCATAAGGCCTTTTAATGCTTCGATGGTTTCCATGCACTGTTTGGGGTCTCCAGGTCCGTTGGAAATTAAGATGCCTGAGGGGTCGTATGACAGAATCTCATCTGTTGATAAGTTATAGGGAACCCGAATAATATTTGCCCCACGCATAGATAGGTTCCTTAATATACCATACTTCACTCCGCAATCAATCACAACCACTCTTAAGCTGGTTTCACTGTTACCTGGTTTGTATTCTACAGCCTTCTTCGAACTTACCTGACTTACAAGGTTTTCCAAGTTCGGGTCTTCAAAATTCTTGACGCTGGACTGTAATTCTTCATTATTAAATTTGTGTATTCTCTTGATTACTCCAAGCATCGTTCCATTATTTCTGAGCTTTTTAGTAAGCCTCCTAGTATCAAAGATTGTTAATCCCGGTATCTTTTCATTCTTCATCCACTCATCTAGAGTCATTACAGAGGACCAATGACTTGGATATCTTGAAAGCGATGAAACAACATAACCTCTTATCTGGATATTATCAGACTCAAAATGCAGAGGAAAGCAAGCATCATCTTTTATGTTGTAAGAGGGAACCCCATAGTTACCGATCAAGGGATAGGTTTGCACAAGGATTTGGCCATAGTATGAGGGGTCAGTTAACGCTTCAGTATAGCCCACCATTCCTGTGTTGAAAACAACCTCACCCGAGGCCTCACAGGGGTAACCGAAGCTTTTTCCATGAAAAACAGAGCCGTCTTCCAAGATTAAAGCTGAATCCATATGAATTTACACCGGATTTTTTCCCATTTGCACCATTTCTTTTTGAATCATTTTAAAACCAGAATATGATTATATAAATTATGACACAAATGCCATAAATTAAAACATGTGCGTTTTATATGTGACATTCTGGTGTGTTGAAGATGTTAAAATCGATTGGAATGAATATGTAAAATTTGCACCATGGAGTAATTAAAACAAGAAGCTAGTAATTTGCAACATTTATGTCACAAACATTATAAGAAGAGGTGCTTGTAAATGGTTTCGTGAAATAAATGAATTTAACATGCGATGATTGTGGGGCCTTCATCACGCTTCCAGAAGACCTAATTGTAAACGAGATAATTGGATGCCATGACTGTGGCCTAGACTATGTTGTAGCCAAAAACGACATCGGAGAAGTATCATTAACCGAGCTATTAATTGAAGGGGAAGACTGGGGAGAATAGTCTACTATTCTTACATTAGGGCTATCCCGGAAACAGGGTTTACCAATGACAGATATCGCCATCGTTTACGATCGTTCCGAAACCGATGAAATGGGAATAAGATATACCGCTGAAGAAGAAGGAATCGACCTCAGATTCATACCTTTTCATAAAATTTCAGTCGGAGTGTCAAACAAAGGTTTCAACTATGAAAGCCTTGGTCACAACTTTAACAAAGTCTTAGGAAGTTCCAAAATAATTCTGAATAGAACCCAGAGTAAAAGCCGAAGAATCTTGGGTGCTGCTATCTTTGAATCCATGGGGAAAAAGGTGCTTAACCCTCAGAGCGTTGAAATCGTTTGCCAAAGCAAAATTAGAACGTTACTTGCCTTTTCAGAAAATGGTGTCAACTTCCCAAAGACGGTTTATATACCAAGTAATGTTCATGAAGCGAAGCCTGGTGGAGGATATTTAGACAATAGCAAAGTGGTTTCAGCACTATTAGCCAAACAATTTAACAATGAAGAAATAGTCCTAAAACCCGACGCAGGTACTCATGGAAGGGGTATCAGACTAACAAAAAACATGAACGAATTAAATGAAGCTTTGCTAGATGTTTACCCTTCAATAATCAATCCTTCAGGAGTAGTGGCGCAGGAATATGTTCCTAAATGGTTTTACGATCTACGAATCGTAGTTGAGAAAGAACACAGCAAAACTCCTTTCTGTCACGAGACTGCGATGGCCCGGGGAGGCTTCAAAGATTTTCGAACAAATACTTATCTGGGCAACATGGTCTTCAGGGTAAACCTGCCGAATAAGGTCAGGAAAGAAGCGGAACGATGCGGTGCGGCAATAGCAGGAAACGCTGAAGGGTGGGTGCTTGCACTGGATGCAATGCCCTTCATAGAAGAATTTGAAACATATTCTGAAGACGACTTAAAATCCAGTTTCAGCAACCTGGAACCATCCTTTAACCAAGTACAAGAAGTAAAAAAGGATCCATTAAAGAAAAGGAATTTTACATTCTACACTGAGAAAATTGAAAACTCTTACTCTGAATATATGTCACAGGAATCATACCTAGAAATCCAGAAAGTAATACAGGAAACACTGGATCGGAAGAAAGACTCTGTACTATTCCATGAAGGAAACGCGTGCCCCGAATTCTGGGAGCAAACCAGAATAGTTGGGGGAGTCAACATCGCTAAATCGTTAATCAACTGCGCAAAAAGTTTTCTAGATCAATAATCCAGCGCGCGTGACCCAATCTATATACATGCATCATTTCCTAACGACATAATTATCACTAAAACATTATACCCTTGATGGGTAACTCGTTGAAAATTAACGAAAAGTCTTCGTTAATATTTCTAGTAATCTTAGTTACCCTGATTTTTTTAAATCAGAATCGTGGAGCATGCAAATCTGCCAATCCGGTAAATAAACACGGGCGCTGAAGGAATGATGCCCAGCATAAGTGGGAAAATTATTGCCTTTCACACGGCCGAAACTTGGGTGGAGGAGGATCTTAACATGGATGGAGATAAGTTTGACTATATCATCAGGTACCATGATACCTTAACTGGAAAAACTGTGAACACCAGGGAAACTGGGTTAGAGCCCTCCGTCAGTGGGTCTATAATAACCTACCCAATGGCAGAGAGATGGGTTGAACAAGACTACAACAAAGATGAGGACTTGAACGATATCATCATCAAATACCATGAAACCGCTACTAGAACAAATTTAATTACAGGTGAACCGGGTGAAGCCCCATCCATTAGCGACAACATAATCGCTTTCCACACAGGGGAAAAATGCAATGAAGAGGATCTTAACATGGATGGAGACACCTCTGATCACATAATCAAGTATTATGATGTTACCTCGAGAGTAACCGTGAACACAAGATTAACAGGACTTGCTCCCTCTGTCAGTGGGTCAATAATTGCTTTTCACACATATGAGTGGGTAATAAATGAGGACCTGAATGTTGATGGAGACATAGGTGATATCGTAATTCGGTACTATGATATCTTGACTGGAAAAACTGTGAACACAGGAACGGTCGGAGAGTTCCCCTGTACCGGTGACCAAATAATTGCTTACCATACTATTGAAGAATGGACTGGATTTGATTTATCAGGAGACGGGGACGACGACGACATTGTAATTGGATATTATGACCTCTCAACAGGAACCAGTGTAAACACAGGAGAGGTTGGATTACTCCCCTCAGTTTGTGGGTCAATAATTGCTTTCCATACCGCTGAAGGGTGGATAAATGAGGACCTTAACATGGACGGAGACAAGAATGACATAGTAATAAGGTATCACGACAGTTCCAGAAACATAACCGTAAACACTGGGGTAAGTGGTCACTCCCCGTCAATAAGTGGACCTACTATAGCTTTTCATACATTCGAAACATGGATAGAGGAAGACCTGAACAATGACGGGGACATGATTGACAGCATAATCCGGTATCTATATATTAAGGAGATTCCTGAAAAAGACGACACTCAGATTCATGTCTTTGTATCCTCGTATTGTTACATATACGGGACAGGTATTATTCTCTCACGTTAAAACTCTGAACAGCACAATGCTTGAAATTATTTTAAATAAGGTAAAGAGTCAAGTTTCGTTACACGTGTTTAAAGAGAATAGCTGATTAACCATGGCTAACGGAATACGTAACATAATCCAATACGCAACGAAAACAAAAGCTCTAAGAATATTCAATAGTGGTAACTTTTCTCTACTTTTCCTAACCTCAGTGGCAATTTCTGTAGGCAATGTATTGATGATGGTTGCCCTAGGATGGTTAGTTCTGGAACTCACAGGTTCATCCTTATCCCTGGGGATTGTATGGACTTCTCGCTCATTACCAAACATGATATTTGGTCTTCTAGCTGGATCCTTAGCGGATAAGTTCAACAAGCGAAATTTACTTGTGTGGTCATTTAGCATTCTTTCAGTTTGCTCCCTTGCCGTGGGGCTTCTAATTACATTTAATATGATTCAATTGTGGCATGTAATTGTCTTAACATTCCTGATTGGTACATTGATGACTTTCGATGGGGCAACACGCCAAGCATTTGTCGTTGACCTTGTAGACCAAACAGATACAATGAGCGCCATCTCTGTAAATGCCTTTGGTATGAGAATGATGGGGGTTTTCGGAGGCGCTGTTGCCGGCTTCATAATAGAAATATGGGGGACAGAATGGGCGTTCTATCTCAAATTTGCTACTTATCTCATAGCCATTGCAATAATTCTGTTCATAAAAAACCTCAAACCCCTAGACTCGAAGAAACAATCAATTCAAGGAAATTTCCTCGAAGGCTTGAACATAATCAGGCAAAACCAAGTTGTTCTTGCATTAATGGTGATGGCAACTGCATGTGAGATACTTGGGTTCTCCCATAAAGTTGTAACTCCAATTTTCGCGCGGGACATCCTTAATGTAGGTGCCATCGGTCTTGGTATGTTTAGCACAGCCACATCCATCGGAGGACTTTTGGCCTTGATAGTTCTAGTTTTACTGGGGGATTACAGACACAAAGGAAGAATAATGCTGGGAGTATTCCTGTTCTTTGGTATTCTTCTAATCCTATTCTCATTTTCACCATGGTACCCAGCTTCATTAATTTTAATCGGGTTGGTGGGAGCCATGGCCGCTTCCCATGACGCCCTTCAACATACTATACTCCAACTAAATGTTGCTCAAGAACAAAGGGGGCGTGCCATAGGTTTGTGGCAGATGAGCATAGGCCTTGGTCCGGTAGGAATGCTGACATTAGGGTGGATGGCTGACCTGTTAGGTGCTCCTATAGCCCTCGGCAGCTTTGGATTTATGATGATAATAATCTTTTTTATCCTGATAATATTTTTCACCAAGCTCCACAAAGTTTAGATCCAAAACGTATATGCTAAAATGAATGAAATCAGCTGTTTACGCGCTCCTGAGGGTCTTGAAATGTTTTTACTCAGGTTTTTTACGAGTTCCCTCAAATACGCAGTGACCTAGTTTGTCACATAAAAATTGATCGTAGGTTTCTAGGCAAGCCTTGCACGGGTTCACTTGATACCCGGGAATAATACTACTGATTATATGTTTATAGCCTTTGCGACTATGTCATATGCGTCTACTTACCCAAAAAAAAGTGTTACAATTTATATTATACGCACATTAATGTTTACCACTCCGCTTACTATGGGAGAGGGAAAAGTGGAAAGAAAAACCAAGTATAATAAAGAGACCTTGGACTGGCTTGAAAGAAAATCTGATAAAAACTTGCTAAGTCATTATAAGAACAATCTAGAGGATTTGCCTTCAAGCAAGAGACAGGAGCTTACTTACAAGGGGTATATTGGTAAGACTGGTTTTAACGGGAAGTTCTCCCTCACTAGGGAAGGGGAGGAACTCTTGAACGAAGATGTAGCCCCCCCATATCTCTGAGAAAAAGGGATTTACTTTAAACCGGTTTTTGCTAGCTGCCGCATTAGTATGAACACTACAAGTGCAATTATTAGGAAGTCAATTATCGCACCTATAAAGTGGCCTATCAGTATTTGAACGGGGCCTATCGAAAGGACTNNGCCCCCGGGTATGAAAAACGTGATTATAGGCATTAAAATGTCGTCAACCAACGCGGAGACTAGCCTCCCAGCTGCTCCTCCAATAATAAAGGCAATTGCAAGCCCGATTACCCCATACTTGTTAAGGAAGTCAAGGAATTCCTCCTGAAAACCTTTAGGGGTAGCTGGTGGAGGAGCTGGCAGGGGGGCAGTGTTTTCCTGAATTTTTCTCAACTCTACAAGAATCTCTTTTTGAACTTCTTCAGACAATAAAAGTCACTAGGGTCTCTAATGAAATCCGCCTTTTTAACTTAACTTACAACAGAAACCACATTTTTATATTTTAATAATAGTTAGAATAACTGGTGATAAGAATGTCTTTTGAGGTATATACAGACTCGAGAGATGAATACCGGTTCAGACTGAAAGCACCCAACGGAGAAATCATACTATCCAGCGAAGGATACACATCAAAAGCAGGATGCATGAACGGCATAGAATCCGTCAAAACCAACAGTGCAGTACCGGAACGTTTCGAAACATTCGAGGACAGGGCAGGGAAACATCGCTTCAGACTAAAAGCGGCAAACCAACAGATCATTGGCGTCGGAGAGGCTTACGAATCCGAGGCTGGCGTCAAGGGTGGAATAGAATCCGTTAGTAGATGGGCGCCAGAAGCAGAAATCGTCGAACTTTAAACCTTCCCTTTTTTTAATCAAGATTCTTGGATGGAAAAATCTCTTTTAATCCAAGATAAGTCGAAGCCATTACAGAAATGACCCCTGAAGATATCATTAAAAATAGCTTGAACGTTAAATACTGATCTGGGTAAGATGGCGGGATAAAACCGGTCTTCGGTAAAACCAACAAGGCTATGGACATAACCCACATTGATACAACGATTCCAAGAAAACCAAAGACCTTATTCTCCATATCAGTTACCTCAAGTAGTGCTTTCCGCCGACACAATTATCTCAACGGTTGTATTGGTGTTCGCTATAACCGAGTAAGGTTTGGTCGTGATCTCAAAGTCAAAGGTCCATGTACCATCAGCATCTAATGTTATCGGAGCTGGGTCAGGAGAACCTGGAGTCATGGTGAATGCAACAGTCCCTGAGACTGCTAAAGAACCTACAGGAACCGTATCATATAACACATCGATCGAATAGGTTTCATATTGGGCATTGAGGAGATTAAGGTCACTATTAAGGTGCAAATAGACTCCAGCCGTGGTCGTAGTAATCGTTATCGCATCCCCTAGATTCGCTACAGTGGCTTTATCATAGAATTTTGTCTCCCCCTCATTAATATCCCCTAGATCAGGGCTCAGAAGACTAATATTTGCAATTTCTATTATCCTCTGGTCTATCTGCTGAGTAGCCATCTCATAAACATATGCTGAAACTCCTAGAATCGAAATACTCAGGAGTATTAAGAACACTCCTGTAGAGCGTCGGGTTCTTTTGATCATTTTCCCAAACACTGTATAGGAAGGCTTTCCCTTTTTAGTTCATGTTTGTCAAAATTCCCCACAAACACTTCTAAGGCCAAATATTGAATTAAATTGGCTCAACCAGGATGTTATCGAACATAATCCTGTAATACCTAGTGCCAACAGCAACACTCCCATAGTCGCGAGCACCATTCATGTCAAAACTACTGAAATAAGGCGTGCCGTCAATGCTGACATCCACTATCTGACCAATAATTGTAATGTTAACATGGTACCAAACATCCTGAACAAGGGTGCAACTTGTTGATGCCACGGAATTTCCACCCCCCTCAGCCCCGTGGTTATATAGTTCTAATTCATCTTGTGCTTCCTTCATCCACAGGAAATAGTAGTTATTACCCCCTTGATATCTAAATATAAGAAGGGCTCCTCTATCGTCCTTGTTTGGATTTCCCTCAACAAACTTCAAATCAACATTGTAAGTATAATTCTCCCAAGTCTCATTACCAGATACTGAAATTGATAATGCTTCTTTGTCACTATCATCATCCTGGAAATAAACAATATTCCCATTATCATCCACAGTAGTCCAATTACCATCCTGCTCATCCCAGCCTGGAGGGTCAGTACCCGGTGGTAGATCATCAAAATCCTCATCCATATAAGCTGAAACCAGAATTCTCTGAATTACTGTTTGTGATCCCTGCTCGTATTTGTACGCAGATACTCCATTAAATGAGATAACGATAATTAGCAGCAGTGTAACCAAGAATTTCTTCTCAACTGATTTCCCTTCTTGACTATGTTTTGTAGGAAAGAACTTCAATATTCCCCATAATGCCGAGTAAACCGAGAATATGGTTGATATCAATAAAAATAGAATTAGGTTGACCGATTCAGAAGCTGGAGGAGGAAAAATAATACTTGGATTTTCAATACCTTTTACAAAAGGAAAAAGCATAACTAACCATATGAACCCAATTACCCCTAAGGCCGCAGGATGCATTTCCTTCCTTTGCAAAGGACTTCTAAGCTAAAGTGGGAAAGGTGTCTTTTCTGTAATTGTATGAGAGTGAAATCTACAGACAGTTCAAGTCTAACAACCTAGATTCCTCAACAAACCTATTTTTAGTGAGTTAATCCCAGATAGGTCTAGGTACCAATGAGCGGGTTATTCAGGGCAAGACTAAATAAAAAATTCGATGAAAAAACAGCTACTTACCATACGAGCATAAATGAAGATCTTAGGATGTTCGAAG
>JABAHP010018943.1_pt1 | contig 14986 bp, 11 predicted proteins | sample 7062081 | NCBI WGS metagenome assembly JABAHP01 (sample SAMN14534357, study PRJNA622989) | marine sediment metagenome | biome: marine biome [ENVO:00000428]; feature: marine pelagic biome [ENVO:01000023]; material: deep marine sediment [ENVO:00002113] | place: India: Gulf of Kutch | collected...
GCATGTCTTGGAGTGATAACTGGAAGCTGTTGAATCGGCGTGTTTACAAAAGATGAGAGTCGAGCTATATGCATACGTTGTCGTTTCAAATGACGACGAGATAGTATCCTATACACTGTCCGTTTTGACAACTTCTGCTTACTTAGCTTGATTGAATCACCACCACCCCAAATGGCATGGACTAGCCCGACAACTCCATCCAGATCAGCTTCAATGTGACTTGTGGTCGATGTATTCACTTTGAAGTATACTGAAGTATCAAACCAACCAGCCCTATCTTGAATTTCTTCATAACGAGTCACTAGTTTTTTCTTCTCTGCATAGTCTTGAAGCGACTCTTCCTTCCGCTTTTCCTTGGCTTGGATACTTTTCCATTGACTTTCAAGTGTACGTTTCTCTTTCCCTGGTTTAGCTGAAGAAAACACACAGGTCATGCTTGTTGTATACCCTTGTCTGAGTGCAGTTGAGATGAATGTCCCTACCTGAGAAGCCTCCTGTGTTGGAAATGTCCGGGGTAATCCTTGTAAGGTTATGATTCCCATCGATTTTGCTTTCTCGTTGAGGATTATCCCTTGAGATTCTATGTATACCCCTTCCATATGCATCAAAACAACATCTTGTAGTAACTCACCCTCCAGAAGTTTCAGTTCCACATTGTTCAGAGAAGACAAAAGAATTGCTTCAGTTCTGGTTGCTTCTCTTCTCAGAATCTCCTGAATTTGCCTCAAGCTATGTCCAACTGCAGTTATGAAGATATACAAGAACGGTTCACCATTAGATAAGCCCGCTTCAAAAGCCATTGTTACCGATTTGTCCATTCCTGCTCGCATTGCCAATAACATACTCTCATTANNGATACTGACAGAATATCGAGACAGCAAGTCCCAATCACATGGTCACCAAGTTGAATCAATAATGTGCTACCTTCTACCGACACCAAAGGATTCTGAAGACGAACTTTTCTTACAGTCAACAAAGATCCTGTTATTACTGGAATCAAACAGATGGTCACTTCAACAACCGTCTTTAGAGGAATCAATGGTTGACTAACTAATCCAGTCAATGGCAACAAGTAAACCGCTATCAAATACAATCCGGCAAATAGATTTCCAATCTGTCCAGGTTATATTCAGCCATGACCTTGGTTTTCTATGTGAGTCATAAGAAACCAATCTTGATCCTCTTCTTCGGAGTATTTGAAATGGCATCTACGAAATCCTCATCCTGTTTTTACTAGCCCAAGAATAATTGCCTACGGAACCGAACCATCGTACCATTGTTGAGCATAAGAACACCTCTAAACAGATTATACATCAATATACACTCTATAGGAGAATAAAAACCCAGAAACTGAATGGAGAACTGGTACACCAAATCAGATTGTGAGAAATACCTGTAACTTCCCCAAGGGGGTACATATCATCAGGAAATCGTACTGGTTCCCGGTAATATTCATAGTTCTACTTTCATTGACCGTATTCAACACTGAACCGGTTTCAGCAGAAGGTGAAGTAGTGGTTGTTAGAGGGGACACAATAACAATCACAGTCACTCTTCTCCAGAATGGTAGCTATGGAAACCCTGTAGCAAACCAGAGAATATACTTCTATGATCAGATATTCGATACTCTAATAGGCTCTGATAAGACGAATACCGATGGCGTTGCCTCCATTTCTTGGAATATTCCATCAGATCATGCCCTTGGACCTACAACTATCAATGCAACATTCTATGGCAATGAGTCCCTCTCTCTAGCACCTTCATACCAATGGACAACGCTGACAATACTATCATCCACCAATATCGAGATTGACCAAACTCCAGATATGCTGGCCCCAGGTGACTTTCTGTCCTTTTCAGTTCATCTGACTGATGATTCACATAACCCGATATCAGATGCAACTGTGACAATCTTTAATGATGATACACCACTTGCAATAGGTACAACAAACTCGTCCGGAGGAATCCATTTTGATATCATGTGCAATAGTTCATGGATTACATTGGGAGATAATCACATTCGTGTTGTGTACAATCAAGACTTGATTAATTTCTTCGAAGCATCAGAATTCAATTTCACAGTCGACATATCAAAAATACAAACATCTCTCATTCTTCAAAACCCCTTTCCTAACGAAATCGTACTCGATGAATCTGTTGACCTGTATATTGAACTCTCTGAAATGAACAACACAATACCGAACGAATCTCTTCAACTACTCCTAGATGATATACCCCTACTTATTGCCACTTCCAACAGCTCTGGAATTGGCCATTTTCATATCATCATTGATGAAAGATTCACACTTGGAACTCACTCACTAGTAATACACTACAACGGAACTGAACGATATTCTGAATCCTATCTTGAATCATCTTTTTCTGTAACAAGTCCTGCTCAGATACTTGTTGAAGTACCTGAATCAGTTGGGATTGGTTCTAGCGTCGATATTGAAATCACTGTTTCTGATCTATTAGGTCGTACTATTCCCAACTCCTTAATCTCAATTATTGACTCTACATCCAACCAGAGATTCACAATTCCTTCAAGTCCAATTGAAACAACCAACAACTTTCAATACGAATTACAAGGTCCCGCTGGGATTCACACACTCAATATAGAAATCACAGAAAACTCGTTCATAACGAATACCAGTTCAAGTATTACTTTCTCAGCTTGGTCTACCCCTACAATATCACTAATGAAATGCAATGTTGAACACTATGCATCCCCTGGCCAAGAGATCATCATCGAAATCCAGATGACTGACTGGGCTGGAAACTGCTCCTTCAGACCACTACAGTTCCTGATAGATGATGAAATCCAACTATCGGATGTCACTGATACAAATGGTCAATCAATCTTCTTTTTCTCTGTTCCATACACTGAGAAACAATACAATATTTCCTTCTTTTATGGTGGGAATCACACACTCTATGAATCACTAGTCAAGTTTGATTATGGCCTCCAAGTAACTAGTCAAATGCCTGTGCGACTGGAACTTGGCTTCTATGAAGTTATTTCACCTCTCCACGAATTGTCAGTACATCTCACATTAAGAGGTTTCAACGGATCGACCCTAGAGAATGTCCAAGTGAACTTTGATTGGTTAAACTCGAATTTCAATACTGAAACCACCGAAGGAGGCATAATCCTTCTTCATCTTAGAATCCCTGCCACTAGCGGATACTATGTCTTACACTATGAGTCGGAAACTACCAACTCAATCATCTCAACTAGTGGTTTTTTCATAATCGAAGTAACAATAACAGATGTAATGTCGCTACAAGGAGTTGGCATTGTAGGTCTGACAATTGCACTCATCGCTTCTGTTGGAATCTCAACAGTTCCACTCATTCGACGAAGATACCTAGTAGGCTAAGAATGAAAGATGGTGCTCCGGCCGGGATTTGAACCCGGGTCGGGGGATCGAGAGTCCCCCATGCTGGGCCGGACTACAATCGGTGTCATTGTATAGAAATATACAATACTCTACCGGAGCCGTAAATGAATGCCAGTCCGGAGCGCGAGAAGGCTCGACAGAAATTCCACAAATAAGCCTTTCCCCATAACTGGAATAGTATCGTTATGGTGTGCTGAATAACTGTGTCAAACTACTCCAACTATCCTGCAGAAGTTGAAGCAATCCCTCTACAACATCTTGTGCCCATCCGGTAGCCTGAAGGATGACTGCTATCACAATAGAAACAGTAACAACTGCTAAACCAAGGAGCAGACTCTCCTCAACCAATGGACCTCCCTGCTCATTATGAATCAAACTATCATCCTTCGTCAAAGATTTCCACCTATAACTCATGTTAATTCGACTCCTTTTAAGGCCCCCAAAAAGAAACAGATCATGTTTTACGTCTTACATACCTCATAGGATGTCCACATGACCACATCTTTTCGCTCAACATATCAAGACTAGAGTGGTACACACTATGACGAACAGTATCAATCAAGGTGTTCAAAGCTGGAACATGACTCTCAATCCCAAAATCTCTTGCTCGTGTCATGAAAGCTCCATCATCCGCCCAGCTTCCGATATCCTCCCTATTGCTATCATACACCTTGTTGACACCTGCAAATTCTACCATACCATTAACGTTTTTTCTCCGAATTTCTGAAATTTCCTTCACTCTTCGTTTTGACTCGCCTGGTCTTGGTCTTTCAAGGGTGACTATGACATCCATAAGTGCAAGATTATCATCTTGGATTCCGTGTCCTAGCTTCCATCTAGAAATGAGACTTGAAGCTGACTCACTATGACAGGTCTGGATAGTTCTGAGACCGGCAGTAATTGCCTGAAATAGAGCTCTACTATGCTCAGCAGTCTGAATTTCTCCAAGTATAAGATAGTCTGGTGACCTGTGAAGACATTTGATTATCTCATCACTTTTGTTTAATTTCACCAATTGTTCATCCATGGGATCGACCATGAATCGAACTTGATGATGACTACTCTGTTCTCTACTCTCAATGGCATCCTCGATGTAGATTTTTCTCCACCATGTTGGAGTAGTCAAATCTAATGCATTCAACAAGGTTGTCTTCCCAGTTCCAGGACCTCCTGTTACTGTAATATTGAACCGACATGAAACAGCAAAAAGCAGAATTGCTGCAACTTCAGGTGTCATTGTCCCGTTTTCTATCAAATCATCAACCGAGAATGGACGGTTCCTCGCCCGACGTATCTCAAGGTGTAACCCATCCGGACTTAGAGGTGGCATACTCACAGAGAAACGCAATGATGCATCTTGAATCTGTAAATTCATTTTGAGAGATGGATTACTTCTATCAAGGTGAAAGTTACTCTCAGCTCGAATCAGTGTGATAATCCTCGGTACATCCTGTTTTTGAAAAGTGATAGTAGTGATACATCTACCATACCTCTGATGATCGAAATATATGGGTACTCCTGGACGGTCAAGATATATCTCCTCCACAAAATCATCAAGTACAATGGGCATTAATGAACCAAGGACGCTACGACGATGGGCTACAATCTCTGAGAGTTTCCTCCTCGTAGTTTCATTAATTTCAGGTATTAGATTCATAATGTGTTTCGAAACATCACCGGTAACCTGTTCCAGTTTCTGAGTAATACCATTTCTTAATGAAGATGCTTTATCTCTAAAATGCACCGATTTGTGACTCAACTCTTCAATGAGTGAATGTTCTAGAGCGGTTCTTACTAATGGAGCTGTTATGTATTCTGTCTGATTACCCTCCTTCCGCTTGAACATGGATAGATAAGGTCCAACCCTGTAAATTGCCAAGAGATCATCTACCCCTTCGAATAGATGGCTATTTGGACCTACGAAGACAGTTTCCCACCCATCAGTCTTCCAAGAAGGCTCAATTTGCTTGGAATTGGTTGAATCGCAGAAGTGGAGCAAGCCCCTTTCGGGTTCAACCAACACCAATTGTATTTCCACGTTTCTAGATTCTCTAATCCCGTCTAGCTTTTGGCAACCGCGATTAATTTTCTGGGGACATTTCTCACAACGTCCACTAGGGCAATGAATCACATAGATATCTGAGCTCACCCAGTAAACCACCTCATCGGTTCTACCCCTTATTCAGAGAATTACTAGATAATCTCCTAGGAATATTTCACTGGATGCTTGCATGAGACACCTCAATGACTTTCTTCATCATCCCGAAGTGATCTCTGATACTGTATTCAGCCACTTTTGTTGCAGTGGATGCAAGTTTCTGAGTTAGAACAGCTCGTTTTCCATACTGCACAGCAATCAGTCTATCACTTGCATAAGCAGCTGAAACTGTGAATATGAAAGGGTTCCTTCCACCTCTCTTTGAAGCAGGTATCATCTTGAGGACTTCTAGTATCTTGTTTCTGAGAGCATTTTCATAGTCCTTTATTTCCCAACCTCTTGATTGAACCTTGCTGACCACTCTTGGGCTGTTCATCAACATAGACAGTACTCTTGGGACATAATCCTCTGGTTTCCGTATCTCAGGTGAGTAACCTGTTAGTGATTTGAGCCTAAGCGCTTCCCGCACAATCGCTCTCACATTGACCCGGTGTCCACATTTTTCAAACACATCGGCTATCTCATCAAGTGTTATTGGAGCTTCTTCTTTGAATTCTCTTACAGCCATAAGAAGGCAGACTGCAATCAGAAGAATGTTATTACTTACATTCCCAGCTGTTTCATTCACCACTTTCTTGTACAAATAGGCTGTCCGATCACGAACTTGCTCATTGATCATGAGAAGCTTTGATACATGATTGAGGGTTCGCAAAGCTCTGTATTTCGCCTCATTCTTACCGATTCTGATTCTAGTACTATATATTGTCTTCAAGCGTTTGAACTTCTTTTGCATTCTTCCAGACAATGCTTGTCCCTGAGCATCTTGGAAGTATCGATCCTTGTGAAAACCGATGTAGCTACCAAGACCATCCACAATATGCATCCGATTGCCCAAAGACACATACATACTTGCATCAGGAGAATCACCACTTGGTCTTTCTCCCATCTGGTATGTGGGTAAGACATACTCTCTTGAGAGTACCAAACCACATTCAGCACACACTATATGTCCTTGACTAGTGACAAGAAAACCGTTACAGTCAGGACAGGATATCGAATTCGTTAGACGAGATTCACATGTTCCATCAGTCAAAAACCACACCCAGTTAGAGTGTGCACAAACATTCCTAACTACGTTTCAGATACTAATAATACGCTCACAGAGAAGACTAGTCTGTCTAAGTGAACTATAATTGGTATTGAACAGTCCTCCCCGGTCTGGTCAGAAAGAGAGATGGCCGAAAGTAATCAAGAAATCTCTGCTAACATAGGCTCACATGATTGCTAGAAAGAACTTCTCAGAATTGAAGATGTTTTTCTGACTTGGAGTAGCTTTCCCAAGAGTGAAGACCAATCTTAGTCCGCCTACCGATCCAATCACCTCTAAACCATTCTTCTCCATCTTCTTGAAGACACCGCTTTCAACGTATAGCTTCGCTTGCTCACCTTTCGCAATCGGCTTAGAATCAATAACAACAGTGATAGAATCATTGGTATTCAACGTGTCACATAGTGCATCAGGCAGCTCCAATGTGAGTGTGGCACCATCACTTTTCGAAGACACCTTCAGTATCTTTAATCTTCTAGTTTCAGTTTCTTCAACAGAATCTATGACAGCTGTCTTTAGCCTAATTACCATTGATGATACACCTCTATTTGCTAGAGCCTATAGTTGACGGCATGCAAGTGTGAATTAAACCTACCGTTGAATCCATGTGCTGTTTTTTAGGAAAGATAATGACGATTTTCCGGTGTAGTATGGTGAAACAAAAAGAAACAGCACTTGTACCCATCTCTCTTCTCCTTGTTGCATGCCTTGCTATCCCAGTTTCAGCCTTCTACTTCGATTTTCAATATTTTGAAACAGACAAACTAGTTTACGAAGTTGGAGAAACCATTAACATGGTTGCTAAACTTATTGCAGATTTCAGTGACGAGGGGTGGTGTTACGTTTCATTTGCTGTAGTGACTGATCTTGGACCGTCTTATGCAGACGAATACTACATTCCCCCGTTCCCTGGAGTTCGCTACCTGAATTCATCATATACAATCTTACCGGAACATACTGCCCCTAATGAAGCAGGAGCTCAAGCCTTTGCGCTTTTCACAGTGGAAATTTTCGACACAGTGTATCAAAGCGCTGGCGATAATATCGAAATAACGATCAACAGAGGACATCTCGAAACAATTCCTTTGTCCCCTCTATCAGTACAATATGGATTGAACACATCCATTCCGCTAAAGATTGCAAGTACTCACAACAACAATGTAGTCTACTCAGGAGAGCTAGTCAATCTTCATGTTGAAGACTCAGAATTTCAAACAGTGTTTCATTCAAATACAACACCAACTTCAGAAGGCATGGTCCACCTCAACTGGAGCGATTCTTTCGGATTTCCTGGTTCCTATAACCTGACTGTTTCGGGTTATGGAAACGAGGATTTTCTTCCATTTGCAGATTCATTCCAAATCACAGTTCTTCCAGCTCCGTCCAATCTAACAGTAATCTCGTCACCTGGACCAGTATATTGTCAGTCACCAGATGGAAATCACGTCGAGCAAGCTGAAATCATAGTTGAGCACCTGGATATAGACTCAGAACCCGTAAATGATAGCATAGTCCAATGGACTACAAACTTTGGTTTTGGATTGTTGACTAATTTGGGCAATGGTAGATATTCAGACATGATCCCTTTCAATGTCAGTCCAGGGCTTTATCATATCAATCTCACAGCAATCAACTCTCAATACCAAAATGCTGAAGCAACAACTTTCGTAGATGTAATAGCCAACTCATTACAATTCTCAGGACCCCAATCTTCTTGGAACGTGTCAAGAGGTGACAATGTAACAATAGAGTTCCTCATTGAACCAACTCTTGATTGGAATCAATCAATACAATTACAGTTTACAGATGAAACGATGCAGTTTTCGCAGGTTTCTGATGTCCAACCAGGTGTAACCAGTTTCCTCACAATCCCAATCTGGCATAACATCTCAGTAGGACAACATGTTGTCAATATTTCATCAATGAGTGAATACTATCAGTTTACACATACTCCACAAATCAACTTGGTTGTTTTTGGAACAATGGAGGCTAACGCTTCAGTTGAACATGCGTTCTATGACGAAACCTTGGAATTCCAAATAGATGTTCAAGATGACAACAATCAATCAATCTCTTTGGTTGAGATATCCATATTCTGTGATGACGAACTAACTCCTTTTACAATGACTGGTTATGTCAACCCAAGCACAATCCAAATCGTTTCACTTCCCATGTGGATATCACCAGGTATCCACAATTTTACCTTCAGCATAAGCAGTCAATATTTCGCGACTGTCAATTATTCAATATCTGTCAGGGTATGGATGCGAACAAACATCACGATTGTGATATCGACGAGTGGTTATAATAATGATAATCTTCAAGACTTGGCCATTTCACGAAGAATCTCATCTGGTTCAATCATGAGACCGCCACCAATCTTGTTCAAAGGAATAACATCAACCAACCCTTCCACAGCTCGACTCACTTCCCTTGACAGCTGACCAAGACTGAGTTCTGGGACCAATAACCTATCAACAGATTTAGCAAATTTCCTCAATGCGTCATCAGGAAACGGCCACAATGTTCTCATTCTGAAAGACCGAATTGTGGGTTCCAATGCGACTGTCATCAGTTCGTCCACTGATCTAGATGTACAACCATATGAAACAACACCCCATTCACCCGTATCAGGACCTGAAATCTGATAATCTTCCAAAAATTCATACTCGTTCTGAATTTTGGCTGATAACCTGCGGACCAGTTTGTCATGTACATCCGGATCGGCAGTTTTTCGCAGTCCTGACTCATTGTGAGTTGAACCTGTAATGAGCAAATCATGTCCATCGCCAAATCTCGGCATCATAGCATGTCCATCAGCATCAATCTCGCCAAAGGGCATATCTCCTTTCTTTGTGAATCGCCTTTTCACCGATGTATCCCTGTTCCTATCGACAACGACCTTCTCCCGCGAATGTGCCACAACCTCATCTGAGAGCAGAATAATAGGATGGCGTAGTTTCTCAGATAGCTCAAATGATTTCAACGTCAGTTCATATGTTTCTTGTGCGGAGTTGGGGGCAAGTACAATACTCTGATAGTCTCCGTGAGTCCCCCATCGAGCTTGCATAAAATCACCCTGAGCCGCTTTTGTGGCTTGTCCTGTACTTGGACCAGCTCTCTGAACATCTACAATTACACAAGGAGTTTCTGTCATAATAGCATATCCTATGCTTTCCTGCATCAGACTAAATCCTGGACCCGAGGTTGCTGTCATCGACAAAGATCCTCCCCAAGAACTGCCAATTACAGCAGAGATAGCAGCAATCTCATCTTCCATCTGAACGTATGTACCCCCAATCATCGGAAGTTTGACTGACATAATTTCCGCAATCTCCGAAGCTGGTGTGATTGGATAACCTGCAAAGAACCTACAACCTGCCCCAATAGCAGCTTCTGCACAAGCCTGGTTGCCTTGCCAGAACTCGATTCTTTCATTATTACTGGACATAGCTAAGACTCCAAGATGGCCTTTGTTAATATGTTCAAGATAAGCATACTCTTAGGACAGTACAAGAATGCCGATAGTCTTTTATCAAATTTAACTCGGTGAGTCCTGAAGCGACCGTGGTCTAGCCTGGTTAGGACGGAAGCCTCCCAAGCTTCCAAGCCGGGTTCAAATCCCGGCGGTCGCACCACTTCTTTTCGTCAAGTTTAAGGGAGAATAAGCAAACATGGTCATGGCGAGCGATGATTGCTATGACCCCTATGAGTCAGAAATGACAATGATATGGATCTTGAGTTAGGAGCTCGCCATTACTTTCGGCAACCTCCTCTCCAATAATACGTTTAATCGTACGTTCTGTAAATGCTTTTAAGGTGCATCAACAGAGATGTTTTTGGACAGTTATGGCTCGCGATTATGTTGAAGATGAACTCAGCAGACGTAGTGTATTCAAATCAGAGCAGTTTCTGTCTATCGACTATGTACCAGAAAGTTTACCTCATAGACAATCCGAAATCAAGACGCTAGTTCAAAGTTTCAAGACTCTAATTAGTTCACCCGGTCGGACAAGTTTCAAGTTTATCATCGAGGGACCCGTAGGGACTGGGAAGACAGCTGTAGCTAAACGGTTCTCAGAACAAATGATTCAGGCCGCAAAAAGAAGGAACATCAGGCTTCATAACATACACATCAACTGCCGTGTCAACAAGACAGAGTACCTCGTTTTCCTTCGAGCATTAAGAGAATTTATTCCAAAATTTCCCAGACGAGGACATTCACCCGATGAACTACTACAAATGCTGGTTGAAGTACTAGATGAAGAGGACCGATATCTCCTTTTGATTCTCGATGAACTTGACTACTTTATCAGACAGAGAGGTGCTGACATACTCTATGATCTTACAAGAATCATGGATGATAAGTTAAACGCAACACAACGCCTCTCAATAATAGGAATAGGTCGAAAAATCCCACTTGATGATGAAATCCTTGATACAAGCACCCGTAGTACATTACAAAGAAACATTCTTCGATTTTCAAAGTACAATTACGATGCACTTTTCGACATACTCCAAGATCGTGTAGAAATGGCTTTTGAGAAGAAGACAGTCATGGATGAAACTATCCAAGTTATCAGTGACATTGCTTCTGAGCATGGTGATGCACGGTATGCAATTGAACTCCTTTGGCGTGCCGGGAAAAATGCTGATAGTGACCAAGCGGACATCGTAATACCTGACTATGTGCGTCGTGCAAAAGCAGATACCCATCCTGAACTTAGAAAGGAAATCTTTGCCACACTTCCCACACAACATAAACTTCTGCTATTAGCTGCTGCAAGACAATTGCGGGAGATTCGTAGTGCATATGTTACAATGGGCGAAGTCGAAGAAATGTATCGTTCAATTTGTGAAGAATACTATGAAGAACCGCGAGCGCATACCCAAATTTGGGAATGGGTTCAGGATCTTCACTCTCATGGAATAATTGACGCTAAGAAATCTGGCACAGGACAGCGAGGTCAAACCACTCTTATTGGATTCTCTGATGTTCCAGCTGATATGCTAGAGCAATTTCTATCAGGGTTGTTAGATAATCCCAAGGAGGTTAGGAGAGATTAAATGAACGCCGAAAGTTCATCCAAGGTTGCTATTGAGGACATCTTCTCATCTCGAGGGAGAATCAAGATTTTGAAAGAGTTAGCTATTTCCAACGAGCTACTAATTTCAGAACTCTGCAGAAGAGTAGGTCTCAATCACAGTTCGACAAAATCACATCTAAGAGTGTTGATTAAATCTGGACTGGTAGAAGAGAAAACACACGGATCAAGAATCAAGATTTATCGCTACAAAATCGAAGACCTCAGAGCCCGCTCGCTAAGAAGTCTGATTAATCTCTGGGAGTCATGATGAGGTTTCCATGACATGGCGAATTATCTCTCTCGCTTGTTCTATCTAGGCACCAATTACTATGGCTCACAATACCAACCGAAATATGCCACAGTGCAAGGAGAACTGATTGAGGCTCTAACAAAATGGAGTGAAGAGCACCACTCTACTCAAACGGTGCAACTTTCTGGCAGGACTGACAGGGGAGTTCATAGTATTGGACAATTAGTCATGATTACTACAGACAAACAGTTCAACATTGACAAAATCAATCGTTATCTTCCAGATGATATCATTTTATGGGCATACACAGAAGCTCCTCCCAATTTTATTCCACGCTTTGATGTCCTAATGCGACACTACCGATATTATCTCGACAAATCTTGGTCCAAACTGAACCTCGACGTTATCAAAAAGACAATACCAATACTAATCGGGTCCAAAGATTTCAACCAATTAGCAAAACCTGACTCTGATCGAAATACAAACACAACGATTCTGAATATATCACTTAATGATCAGAATGATGTATTATTTCTAGACATCTTTGGAACTCGATTTCTCTGGAAACTAATACGCAAAATGGTTACACTACTTACGGAAATCGGATCTGGAAGAATTAAAATTGAAACAATTAACAAGATCCTCTCAGGACAAAAAGCCCTTGCAAGTGGCATTCAACCAGCACCTCCAGAAAACCTAATCCTTGTAGAAACAATTGTACCATTCAAGATGAAGACAAGCAAGAATGCAATCCGATTTATCCGAAATCAACTAAAAGAGCAACTTGAACAATATAGACGCTCAATCAGGACCCTAGACAACATCATCGACTACTTTTCTGGACCAACGATGACTTCTCAACATTCAACCAAGTCGCGAAATCGTTCAGACTCCTTGGGTCAATCCTAACAATTTCATGAATTATATCAAGATGAGTTTGTCGTACTCTTCTCTTTGAAACCCCTGTTACCGTTGACAAAGATTTCAAAACATCAGCCTGTTTGTCACGTTTTCTATTACCCTGCCACACTAGAAGGGGCCAAGTGGGCTGTGAGTATTTAACACGCCGGAAAGGTGTTTCAAATCTACTCATCGCCACTCCCATAGACAAATAATCATAGAAATATGCAAGAAGCTTCCAGTTCTGATCTCTCATGATTCTACCAAGTGTCATGTCTGCAAGAGAAAGCTGTTCAAATCCTTCATCCAGTTCCTTTGTAGTCATCAGATGGAGATGCAGATTCTCTTCTATCCACAAGACCAGTGAATCATGATTTAACTCGGATTCAGATAATGTTCTTCTCGCTATTTTCGAATCAGCAGATGCAAACAGATGCCGTAGAGTTTCCTCAATTCCTCGCTTTGAGTCCCTAAAAGCTGGTTCAACCACTAAGGATGCCAGACCGCTCCTAACCTGGGACTCCAAATCTGCTATCGCTGCACGGAGGTCTCCTCCTGAGCTCTCAATAATCCCATCTAATGTTTCACTAGACACTTCCACACTGTTCTCTGATATAATATGCCTCAATACTTTCTCCATATCATCATGCTCGATAAGTCCAAAATTGAAGACTTGACACACTTTCATCAGGTCTTTGAGTCGAGGACTATTAGGATCATTTGCAGTCATTACAATCGGATGTACTGCATCTTTGACGACTTTCAGGATAGCTCCAACACCCCCCCTATCACTCGTTCCTGAGAGCCCATCTACTTCGTCCAACAAGATGAGTCTAGGTCGACCATCAAGAGTCTGTTGCGATGCTGCCCTCCAGACTAACGTTTCTATGCTGTCCTTATTCCTCTTATCACTTGAATTGAACTCAACAAGCTCCATGTCTAAATCGTTTGCCAACGCCCCTACTGATGCGGTCTTTCCTGTTCCTGGAGGTCCAACCAAAAGGGCTGCCCTTTTACTTGGCACTCTTGTTATCCAAGACTCAACCCAATTCCTTAGCTCCTTTATTGTATCTGAGTTTCCGACAAGTCCATCCAGTTTCTTTGGACGATGCTTCTCTGGCCAAGGAAGACTTTCATTATTCATTTAGAATCACTACCAAATCCTAAACGTGCTAGAAGTGCTGAAAGCTGAATCTCACCATTTGCCCCTTCACCCACACGGAATTCTGTCTCCGCAGTCTGGTTTAGTATATTCATCCGTTCTTTGTTTTCAAGACCAAGACCTTCAATCTCCCGATGCATCTGTTTCACCAAATCCACAGGCGAAACACCTTGCTGATAGATTAGACTCCTGAGACTTTCAAGTGATTCAATGTACTTTCCTTCCTTTGCGTCCTCAAGCATTTTTCTTACAGCCTCTGGATTTGCTCTACCTGAGATTGAATAGACTATCTCGTCAGTCACTTTTTGACCTGTGGAAGAAGCGGCCTGGAGAAGGTTGATAGCAGCTCTCATATCTCCTTCAGCAAGATACAGAATCGCCTGATTTCCGCCTGCAAGAAGACTAACTTTCTCCTTTTTGGCAATATACTTGAGCCTACTCGATATATCATCATTACTAAGCCGCGAAAAACGGAATATTGCACATCTAGACTGAATTGGTGGAATAATCCTGCTGGAATAATTGCAGATTAACACCATCCTACATGAGGTGGCGTAGGACTCCATAGTACGCCTCAAGGCATGTTGAGCATCTGCCGTAAGATGATCTGCTTCGTCGAGAACAAGTATCTTGAATGGAGCATCACCCGATGGCATAGTCCTTGCAAAGTTCTTGATCTGATTCCTCACAACATCGATTCCTCTCTCATCACTAGCATTGAGCTCCATAAAATTACGTTCAAAAGAATCGCCAAAGAGGTCTCTAGCCATAGCCATTGCTGCAGTGGTTTTACTGGTACCTGGTGGTCCTGCAAACAAACAGTGAGGCACCGCTTTGCTTTCTACAAACTTCTTCAGGCTCTCAATCAACGATTCTTGGCCAACAATCTCGCCCAAGGTTGGAGGTCGATATTTCTC
>JABAHP010019069.1_pt1 | contig 14980 bp, 15 predicted proteins | sample 7062081 | NCBI WGS metagenome assembly JABAHP01 (sample SAMN14534357, study PRJNA622989) | marine sediment metagenome | biome: marine biome [ENVO:00000428]; feature: marine pelagic biome [ENVO:01000023]; material: deep marine sediment [ENVO:00002113] | place: India: Gulf of Kutch | collected...
AGATTAATTGGATACGGAGAGACTATTAATAATAATTAGATGAATTACTGCGAAATTTCTAATTTTATCCATTATGAGGAATAGGAAATAAAGACTTCACGTATTTTTCCTCTTATTAGAGATATTGATGAGTCTACACCTTGAAAGACTTTTTCTAGGGCTTGAATTACCTCCTTTTCATTATTTGGGTTATTTGATTTTGTCAAACTTTGTTTAGTTTCATATAATATCAAAGTATTAGAAACTTTAGCAAGAAAATGAAGGATTATTTCAGCAATTATATTAGTTGATAAATTATCATGATTTATTATTTCTTTTATTTCATAAAAGATCTCATTCATTATCCTGTTATCATTCAAAAATCCAACAAAATCATCTATATTATCACAAAAGATAACAATCAAATTTATTTTCGCATTTTCTTATATTTTAAATAAAAGATAGCCCCAATTAATACAATAACTACATTTAATAGACCAAATACTATAATCCAAAAAGGAAAATGAGGATAATTAGTATAAATATAATTAATTTCATTTATTGTACTAACTGTTGATACTTTTAAGAAAATTCTATCATAATAAACTCTAATCGTATAATTTCCGCGTGGAACGTTAAATAGGGTAATCTCTCCATGTTCATTGGCATTACCTGGATGTACCGGCTGAATGCTGTCGTTGGACATATATGTCCCAAATTCAACACCATAATAAAAAACTTCTACTCTAGCACCCACTAAAGAAAGGCATTTTAATATTATCTGTAATAATAACTCGTAAAGTTTGATCCGAAATGTATTTTATGATGGAAGGACAAGTTTCTCCTAAAATTAAAAAAGGAAATTTTAAATCTACTCCTTCTATCCCTACTATTGAACTATTTAAGTAAAAATATTGAAAATCTCTTTCGAATTGAGAATAGCTTCTAATTATTTGATCAATAAAAATAGTTTCTTCATAAATTGATAAGTTTTTAAGATAGATATGCTCTGGTCCAGCAATTACTGAAGGCAAATATATTCTTTCACGAATTTCATTCATAGCAACAAGTCTATCAATCGCCCAATTCTTATCCACTGATTTATCGAATTTACAAGTGAATGGGGTTGTAAAATTTAATAAAACAACACTATTATTAGCTAAAAAATGATCTGTTAGCAAGATATCGATAGATTTATTAATATTTAGATGATCACCAATGTCAGCAGGAATATTATTTAACAAAAGGCTATGTTCATTGAGTTTATGTCTATCTGGTAAATTGATTGTTAACGCTATTTCAATGTTATCAGCCTCTACGTTAGTATCAAATATGGTTTCACCATATTTTTTTCCAATCAAATTGAATCCATATTTAAATTTTACAGTAAAGTTCTGTACTGCACTCTTCATTCTTAGATCCTGTCTTGGATATTGGCTTAAACTCCAGGACTGAATATTAATATCATATTCCCATATCAGATACATTTTAAAACTAAAAACGGGGCCTTTATTAAAATAAGATTTATAATTAAAAACAACAAATTTATTGTTATCTATAGTATAATCGGTTTCTTCATCTAATTTGATTATATCTGTTCCATTATCTACATAAAATTCTTGTAATCTACTTGGCCGTAAACGAGAAAGATAAACTAAAGAACCTGCTTGGGGATTGTTATAATCAACAGACAAAGTTTCATTCAATTTTACAGTTATTATATTTCTATCCACTATATCTTCATTTAAATTATCCTGTATTGCGGATTCCATAGTCTCAATAAAAATTAATTCTGTTTGGGAAATTATTAATGCGCCTGAACTAATATCATCTCCAATTAGTGGGTAATTAACATTATTATTAAAAAAACCCGGCTCTAAATTATTCAAATCGATATCATTTACCGTAATGTTCCCTAAAGAATGTTTCTCTTCAGAAAGTATAGGTGTGAAATCATCTTGAGAGATATCATTTAATGTTGGATAGAATTCATTATTTAAAGAGCTTGAATTGTATTCTACCATGCCAAATGTAGTCGGAATTAAAAAGAAAACTATTGTAATAATAAGTATAATACCTTTTCTGTAATTATTTTTACAAAACCGATTTTCATAAGGCATTTTAAATGTTCCCATTGTAAAGTAATTAGGACAGAAAATTAAAATAAATTAAATAATTTTTCTATAGAATTTATTGCTTATCTAATTTGCTTGATTTTCGAATAGTAAATCGGAATATTTATAATTTTAGAATTTATTTGGGATTTATTAGGTTTTAAATAAGATAAGAATATTAAAATAATTCATTTTGAAAAATCAATATTTTGGATTTTAATGTTGAAGCTTTACTAACTTATAATATAATGATTTAGATGAGCTACTCACCAGACAAAACAAAGTTTCTAGAAGATCTGAATCGAGCTGTAGATGAATTTGTAGACCGCTCTTTTACACATGTCATAATTATTTCTCATAATGATGCTGATGGAATAAGTTGTCTTCATATAATCCAAAACTTATTATATAAAATCCATATAAACTATGATTATTTTATCTATAATAGATCAATTTCTTGGGGGAACTATTTACAAGGAATTCTCTCAAGTAGGCAATCTGAAAAAAATGCTTTCATTTTTACTGATGTAGGTTCCAATTTAAAAGAATTAATTCCAATTATTAAGAAAAGAAAAGAATCTTTTTTTATTCTTGATCACCATGAAGTAGAAGATGATGTCCAATTCGATGGAATTCCTGAAAATTTATTCTTTATCAACCCAACAATTTATGGTTATGATGGTCTTGAACATATTGCGGGAGCCACTTTAACATATATGTTTGCAAAACAAGTAAACTCATCCATAATAAAACAGGGATGGCTAACAATTATTGGAATTGCTGGAGATTCATTAAAACCCATGGATAGATTACAATCGTTTAATAAGGATGTGTTTGAAGAATTAATAGATGAAGAACTCATTGAAGTCAAAGAAGGTTTGATTTTATTTGGAAGTATGCACGAGTCTATAAAGAAAGGCTTAAAATATAGCATATTACCCTTTCTTAGCCGTTTTGGAGGAGAATCTGATCAGACCGTTAATTCATTTTTAACTACACTTCAAATTGATCCAAGAAAAAAAGTTAGTGATTTAAGTGAATCTGAAATTCAGTTAATTCAAAATGAAATAAAAAATATTAGCCTTGGGCATTATGCGTTATTGCCTCATAAATCAGGATTATTAAAGCATGCTTTTGAGCATGCTCTGCTTTTGAATATCTTATGCTTTAAGAATATTAGCGCAGCAATTTCTATAATTCAGTTAAAATCTATTACTCGTTATGCTAAGAATATATATTCTGAGTATATTGAAAATCTCTCTCGAAATTTAAGAATTATCTCAAATGAAATTCCTCAATTTGAAACTGAAAAAGCAATATTTTTAGAAGTTAAAGGTAAAATACCACCAAGCAACTGGTCAGATACGGCTAGTTTTAGTGCTGTTAATGAGCTATTTGAACCATATAAAGTTTTATTTCTAGGAGGTCTTGAGAAAAAATCGGGTACAATTAAATTAAGCGTTCGATGCTCAAGGAAATATCTTGACAAAAATAAGAAAAATGGCGTTAATAAAATTATCACCAATATTAAAAGAGAATTCGGAGGTGTAGGTGGAGGTCATAAATTAGCAGGAGGTATTAGGTTGTCAAGACCATCTTATAATCTTTTAAAAAAGAAGATAGATAAGTTAATCTAGATTTTTGGCTTTATACTTGATTTTTAATACAATTATCGAAACAACTACTAAAAAGACAATCAGATTATTGAGAAAAAAATATCCTGATATTGAAAATTCAAGTTGAAGTTCTACTATAACTTCTACGCAATTAGAAATCGAACTATTTAATGAAAGATCTCCAGCAACTACCACATAGTAATAGATTCCATTTACCAAGATAGAGTCAGTGTAATCACTTTCTATTGTTTGGGCTATTAAAGATGCGTTTTCTAAATTGGTAATATTTGTACCCGCCCTATAAACATAATATAGGTGTGCACCCAAAATATTATTCCAATTTAAAAAGATATTACCATTTCTGCTAATTTTTGGGAAAATTGAATCTATAATAGGGGTTTTTAAGGGAATTAGAACCGTAACATTTTGACAATTTGAAATTGGACTAATTCCTGTTGAATTTTGTGCAATTATCACATAATAGTAGATTTGGTTCATTGTAATAATATCTGTATAGTTACTTTCACTCACTATTGCTATGGGGGTCAATCCATAATTTGATGAGATGTACTTATTGTCTCTATAAACAAGATAGTTCACTGCTTCATTCACATCAGTCCAATTCAATTCAATTATTCCATCTTCATCTTGATCAGGCAATATAGTTTCTAAATATGGCTTATCCAACATCTCAATATTCCCTAGGAGGATTGACACATTATTATCTTCATAGTTAACTGTAATGATATCATTACTCCCATCATCATTTGCATCTCCTATAAGCACAAAGTGTGGTTGTCTCCCAACTAATAAAGAGAACTCTGAATCCCACTCATCTGATGTTTCATTCCATAATAATATCGAGGTACTATGATCGAAGAAATTAGCTGTTGCTATATCATTATAACCATCATTGTTTGCGTCACCAACAAAAAGATTTCGAGGACTGGATCCTACTGTTCTATTAATTGATTGATCCCAATTATGAGATGTGGTATTCCAACAAAAAATGAAGACCTCACCTTCAAGAGATGAGCTTATAATATCATTTTGTCCGTCATTGTTCGCATCTTCAATAAAAACACTATAGGGAGAACTTCCAGCTACTTTTGTTATCTTCTCATCCCAATCATTTAACGATTCATTCCAAAGTAATATCGCGATATTATTGTCTATCCCGAAATTAGCAGTTACAATATCATTGTAACCATCATTATTGGCATCACCTACAAATACGCTATATGGTAAATATCCTACATCTCTTCTTATATGATCATCCCATTCTTCAGTTATGTTATTCCATAGAATTATTGAAACATCAAATTCTCCCATATTTGCGGTCACAATATCGTTAAATCCATCATTATTCGCATCCTCGATAATAACACTTTCAGGATCATCACCTACAATTTTTATAGTTTTATCCCAATCTTCAATTGTATCATTCCATTCGAATATCGAGACGGTATTATCTAAAGATGAAGCCACAATTTCATTTTGTCCATTATTATTTGCATCCCCTATATAAACGCTTTCAGGGCTATTTCCAACATCTTTGGGTATTTGGGATTCCCAGTTACTAGAATTTGAATTCCATAATAAAATTGATATAGTATCATCACCTTGGTTTGCGGTCACAATATCATTTTTCCCATCATTATTAACATCACCTAGACTAACGCATACAGGTTGGATTCCGACTCCCAGAGTAATTTGGGTATCCCAGACTGATGATAAATTTAATGTTGTTGGATTATTCCTAGAGATATTTACTTGAGAATAAGTATTCATTATACCAATAAATAACCCTCCCTCCATTATGAATAATATTACGAAAAAATAACTAAACAACTTGCTTCTCATGATTCTTTCCAAGTTTATTAATTAATTGTATTCATTGAAGAGTATCGAATATTCAATCACTATTAAAAATAATTTATTGCAATTTTTAAAATGAACGAGAAAAAACTTAACAATTTGATAAATTACTTCAACAATACACAGAATTATATCGAAGATTATATGCTTAAAAGGAATCAACTCGATGATTATTTCTTAAATTTACTTCTGAAAAATTGCCAAGACCATCTTATAATCTCCTAAAAAAGAATATAGACAAATTAATCTAGATTGAAATATTGATTATAACATAAATGAAATTTATAGAAAAATATTCCAATACTAATTTTATTATAAAATTGAATGTGAAAACTAATTGCAAAACCCAAAGAGTTATAGTTCATGACGATTTTTTAACGATTTCATTAAAATCAAAGCCGATTAAAAATAAAGCAAATAAAGAACTTATAAATTTATTAAAAATGAAATTAAATGTGTCTTCTAATCAAATTCAAATAATTTCCGGGTCAAAAAAACCAGACAAAATTATTAGGCTTAACTTTTCTGAAAATACTGAAGAAAAGGAAATATTAGGAAAGTTATTAGGATGAATTAACTCCCAATTTTTTTCATCTTACCACATTTCAAGCAAGTTATAAAATGGGTCATCCCTTCATCAGCTCTACGAGTTTGTCTTGTTTCTAAATGTGCTTTATCATATCCACATCGAGGACATTTAAAATCTTTAATTGTACTTCTTAAATTTTCTTCTTTCCACTCTATAACATCAGATAAATTAGTAACTTCATTTCTAATAGAATGCTCTATTTTAGTAGTAACTTTATATGCTTCAGACTTTTCCTCAATAAATGGTTTAATTGCGCCACACTTACATTTAAACACTTTTTTTCCATCTGAATTTGAAGGTAACATCATTCCTCCACATTCATCACAGAATTCCATGATATATAAATCCTAAACTGATGTCAAAATTTAATTTCCTTAATAATAGTAAAAAATTCCTACCAAATAATTTTTTTGAATTTAAAATCTTAAACCAAAAAGTAAAGCGCAAAAAATTACTCCAGATATCAAATCAGCAGTAGTTCCTGGATTTAATTTACCTTTCTTTGCTTGGAGTTCATTATCAAGTTCTATTGTTAAACTTAATCCTTTTTTAGAGGATATACCTCCATATTGTAAAATTGTAGTTGCCATATCTGAGATATATGAAGCAATATCATGTCCAGATTTTCTAATAACTAAGGTATCTGGATTTAATGATAAAAGTTTAAGATACGTATTGACTGTTGCTATATTTATATCCTTAAATTGATTAAAAATATTAATGTAATAGGGTAATCCGTTATTTATAATTATCTTAAATCCTGTTGAATATTCTGAACTTATCAAATCATACTCCTTTGATAATTCAAAAATTTTTTTAAGATTTATTTTATCTGCTAATAAATTATCAAAAACATTCTCATCATTAATATCATACTTATCAATTGACCCCAATCCTCCAGGATTGCAAGATCTAATCGCTTGATAGAGATTTATAGTGTCATTAACAGTTGAGTTCTCAATTACTTTATTTAAAGACTTCTTTAAATCTTTAATACCATTTCGATTTTTTTTAATGCATATTATAGCTGCTACTGCTAGAGGAGCTAATATTAATAAGTGGCCTAATAAGACGTTACCTCCATCTTGCCATTTCATCATTTGTTTAACTGCATCTTTAAAAAAAAGTCCCAATTCAATGTTTTTATAATCATCTTCATTTTTGAAAGATTTTTGGAAATTTTTTTTACAGAAATTTCTAAAAACAGGCTGAATTGCAGCAATTCCTGCCATGAAATGTTCAAATCTAGTCATTTCATAATTTTGTGTACGGTGAATATTTCCTGGTTTGGGCCATCCTGATAATTCTAAAAGACTAGCTAAACTCAAGCATCTTAATAAATCATCTAAGGATTTAACAGAAATATTAAAATTTGTTTCTTTTAAAGACACAGCTAATATTATTTTGTATTTTTTATAATAAAGAAGGATATGGTTTAATAATAAGTTAATTCAATTATTTTCTTTTCTTTCACGGTATATCCTTCATTTTCAGAAGTCTTATGAGAAATAGGTCTGAAATCATTATGTAGTCCGTTTTTATAAAGAAATTTTTTAATTCTTAGTTTTAAAGCTCTTCTAGATAATTTGGTGGGCATTTCTACATTTATTTCATTTCCATTTCGATCAAGAGTAATCTGAGGTAATGCTTCAGATAAAAATCTAACTAAATCGAGAACATGTTGTTCGCTTTTAAAGCTTAACTCCTTTACGTTGATTACTATAGTTTTATTTTCACTCATGTTTATATCACTATGTAATTTAATTATAAATATTATTAATTTTTTATGATTTTATTACAATAATTCATTATATATGTGAAAATTTCCATATATTGAATTATACTAAAATTATAATAGACAAATAGTGATTTTATTTGGTAGATTACATAAATCTGGATTACGTCCCGAATGATAATGATTTAGTGGCAATGTATTATGTGCAGATTTCACCAGAGTGTAAGAACTTACATCAAGCTTCTGAAGAGATCGCAAAGGAAAGTTCTATTGGTACATGGACTGAGATTTCCACTTTATCCCCTGAAATTGCAAAAAGACTCAAACCTTCGGCGTTTTATATTGACAATGATAATAGTATTATAAAAATTGCTTACACCAAAGAACTATTTGAAGCAAATAATTTACCGCAGATTTTAAGTGCTATTGCAGGAAATATATATGGAATGAAGGTATTAAAGAATTTACGATTATTAGACATAAGTTTTCCAAAAGATATTGTTAATACATATAAAGGTCCAAAATTTGGGGTTGAGGGTATAAGAAGGTTAACGCAAGTGAAGAATAGGCCACTTCTTGGGACGATTGTAAAACCTAAAGTGGGGCTTAATGAAATTGAACATTCAAAAGTATGCGGAGAAGCATGGCGTGGTGGATTAGATATTGTTAAAGACGATGAAAATTTGACAAATATGACCTTTAATAAGTTTGAACGAAGAATAATAGAAACATTAAAGATAAGGGATAAAATTGAAACAGAAACTGGTGAAAAAAAGTTTTATATGCCAAATATAACAGCGCCCATAAATGTTATGAAAAAAAGAGCTGATTTTGTAATAGAAAATGGTGGAGAATATGTAATGGTTGACATTATAACAATAGGTTTCTCCGCTTTACAGGAAATTCGAGATTACCTTGATGATAAGGATATCGTAATCCATGCTCATAGAGCGATGCATGCGGCTATTACAAGAAGTAGGAAACATGGTATGACTATGTTAGCATTAGCAAAGTTAATGAGACTTCTTGGTATGGATCAACTCCATACTGGAACTGTTGTAGGTAAGATGGAAGGTGGAAAGAGAGAAGTTTTAGAAATTAATAAAGTTATCACTGAACAAAAAATAATAGGAAATAATAAAACGTTGCTGGATCAGGATTGGAGTAATCTCAAAGGAGTTTTACCTGTTGCTTCAGGAGGTTTAAGTCCATTACATATTCCAGAATTAATCAATATTTTAGGAAAAGATATGGTTTATCAATTTGGAGGAGGATGTCATGGACATCCCATGGGAACTGAAGCTGGAGCTAAAGCAATAAGACAGGCAGTTGACGGTGTTTTAGAAAATTATGAATTGCAGGAATATGCAAAAAGAAATATTGAATTAGCGAAAGCTATTGAAAAATGGGGAAAGGAATAACTTCGACCAACTAAACCATTTCTGGATAAAATTTCTCGAAGTAATTTGACACATGACTCGAAGCAAAAATACCTGCTTCAGTAATTAAACCATCTATATACCTTCTACTAACAGTTTCAAATGCAGGATTTAAAATTTCAATTCCTTCTGGAGGATCTTTCCAAATTTCTTGAGGATCTCTCATTTCAATAATTTCTAATATTCCAAGATTTGTTTCTGGATTATACTTTAATAATGGAGATGCAACATAAAAAGGAACATGTTCTTCATGAGCAACTAAAGCTAGCAATCTAGATCCAATTTTATTTATGATAGTTCCTTCGGAAGTTATACTATCCGCTCCAATTAGTATTAAATCTACCTGATAATGCCTTACAGCCCACCTCATTGCACTATCAATAACATGAATGACCTCTATCCCCGCTTTTAATAGTTTATTTGCAGTTTTTCTGCCTTGTAACCTCGGTTGTGTTTCTGTGTTGATTACATTAAAATCTTTTCCTTGTCTTTTAGCTTCTAAAAGAATACCAGTGACTAGACTTGAATGACAATGGGTCATTACACTAAATTTTTGACCTATGGGGGGAAAACGTCTTGCACCTATTTCTGCAATCCTTTTTTTTGAATTTTGAAGCATCTCATGATATAAATCTTTATATTTTTCAATGATATCGGAAATATATTCAGCTATAATTGTCTCCTTTTCTTGTTCTAATTTATTCATGATAAATTTTAAACCATTTTTCATAGCAGGCTCTGTCGGTCGGGTTTCTATTAAGATATTCCTTGCCTCATAGAGTTTTTCAAAACACACGTTAACATTTTCACAATTTAATCTTTTAGCATAATCACTGAGAAAACCAATACCACTAATAGCAATATTACTTGCCCCCTGTATCTCTAAAGATTTTATCTTTTGAGCATCTTTCAGTAATTTTTCCATATTGGACTACACCTTCAGATATATTGGGTTATTTTGTTTTATTTAATTTATAGATTTGTAGAATTTAACCTTATACTATATTCTATTATTCCTCTGTAATTTCTTCTGGATCTAATTTATAATCATCAGTATCAACTTCAACAAAGAATCGACCAATGTAACCGCAAGAGCACTCATACATGTCCGGTGCAAGCCAACCTGAAACATTTACAGCGTTTTTTAAGTTCGGCTCTTTACATTTTGGGCAAATCCTGATTTTAACCATAATTTTACTTTCACACTATTTAATTGTATCTGTTTAATTTGATTTTTTATAAAATTTACATTCTAAGTATAATTATAATTTATTACATTTTTAATTAGAGGATATTAAATTTTTAAAATGGGGATAATATGGCAGATGCAATAGTCACTAGAACTATAGGATTAGATTTCATATATTTTGATATAATCTTTCTATCAATATGGATTTTCTTCTTAGTAAGAAAGAAATATTGGCGTTCTATTACTTGGGGTGTGTGTGGGTGGTTAATTTATATTTTTACAGATTATATTTTATGGTATTTAATTACTCAAACAAGGACTTATACTGGACCTATTGATCCATTTATCTTTTTCTTATGGTTTTGCTTTTCACCAGGTTTTGTTCAATTTTCTTATGTTTTCGTTATGTTTGATAAAAGAAATCGTAGAGATTTGATCTTTTTTACACTGCTTTTCTATATAGGGTGGGTTTTTGTATCAATGGGTTCTCAATTAATTCCCTTAGATGATAGACTTATTGAAGTATCTAGAGATATGAATATCGCAAATCAACGTCTTAATGAACTTATAATGGTTCTGATTAATATTGGAGCTGCTTTAGTCTTATATTTCAAAAAAAAGTTAAGGTTAGAAGATATTTTATACATATTTTTAATTGGGATTTTAGTTGAGTTTTCTTTAGAATTTAGTTTAGCAATTTCAGGTATTCGTCAAGCGCAAGGAGTTTGGAGTTTGGAATTAATGATTATAAATACTTTATTGGAATTCAATTTAGGGATTGTATTAATGTATTTACTATGGGCTCCCTTTAAAATAAGGAAATATGGTCATTATTATTTCCAAATGAGTTATAAGGATATGAAATATATAAAAACGGACTTCGATGCTGTCGCTTCAATTTGTTATAATAAATCTATAAATGGCAAGCATATGAAAGGATATTCAAAATTATATAGCCTTAAAAAATTTCTATCGGATATACAGTACTATTGTAAGACCTACAGAACTGAAGATATTACGCATGAATTAGAAAATGAAATAACAAGTTATTGGAAATAATACTGCTTTAAATTAATATGATTTTTTAGATAACAATAAAATATTAATCTCTATTAGTATAAAAGTATTATAGACTTAAGTATTCATTATAATGGTCTAAATAATCCCATAAAACATGTCTAACTTACAATTACAAAGAAAAAGTTTACCGAATGAACCCGGTGTTTACTTGTTTCTTGACAATAAAAAAACTGTCATCTATATTGGAAAAGCAATAAATCTCAGAAAAAGAGTCAATCAATATTTCACAAAAACCCATTTTAATGATCCTTTTTATGAAGAAAAAATCAAAGAACTAGTGAAGAACATTCAATTTATTGAATATTTTGTAACTGAAAATGAGAAAGAAGCCCTGCTTTTAGAAAATATCCAGATTAAAAAACATCTCCCTCGATTTAATGTAATTATGAGGGATTCTAAAACTTATCCTTGGGTTGCTATTTTTTATTCTGAAGATTTTCCAAGAATTCGGGTACTTAGAAATCCTGAAAAATATTCCCAAGATAATTTATTTTTAGGACCTTATACAGATAAAAAAGAAATCATAAGGATTTTAAGAGATCTAAGAAAAATCTTTCCTTATTGTTCATGTAAAAAACCAGTTAAAAAGAAAAAAAGACCTTGTTTATATTATCAATTAAAACTCTGCCCTGGTCCATGTTTTACTGACATAACAAAACAAGAATATAAAGAGAATATTAAAAGAATCGAATTATTCTTAAAGGGAGAAACAAGCGAGTTAAAAAAACAAATTCAAGAAAAAATGGAATCAGCAGCAAATAATCAAGAATTTGAATTAGCTGCCTTTTGGAGAGATAAATTATCAGACATAGATCATGCTACAGACCAGCAACATGTTTTTCTAGACCATGAAGAAAATAAGGATATAATTGGATTTCATTCTGCTAATGATTATGTTGCAATGGTTATAATCCATATCAGAGAAGGGAGGATAATAAATAAAAACTCTTTTAATTTTGATTTAAGAGAAAAATTAGTTCACAAAGATGAATTGTTTTCTTCAATCTTAGAACAATATTATCAGGAGTTTAAAACCCAATTACCTGACGCAATAATAATTTCGGAATTGAATAATAGATTTGAAATACTTGTCAAATATTTAAAGAGTTTAAAATTAGAAATACAAATTCGAACTCCTAAAAATGAATATGAAATTAGTTTGATACGTATTGCAAATAAGAATGCTGAAGTTATGGTTAATCAGAATATTCAGATGGAAGCGATTAGAATGGATGAAGAAGACTTCAGAGAGGAATTATTAAAAGAAGCTAAAGAAGTATTAAATCTCCCAAAGGATCCAAGGATAATCGAAGGTTTTGACATTTCAAATATCGAAGGCACGGACGCAACTGGCTCAATGGTTTATTTTTTGGATGCAAAACCATATAATAAAAATTATAGACATTTTAAAATTCGTTCTAAATCTACTCCTGATGATGTCGCTATGATGAAAGAACTATTAAAGAGAAGATACAATTTTATACTTAAGAGAAACCTAACTTTCCCCGATTTAATTTTAATTGACGGGGGAAAAGGGCAATTGAATGCAGGAGTCACGGTTTTAGATGAGCTCGGGCTTAATATCCCGATCATAGGATTGGCAAAGAAAAATGAAGAAATTTATGTTCCTAATAAAAAAGAGCCGATTATTTTAGCAAAAAACTCATCTTTACTAAAATTATTTCAAAGAGTACGTAATGAATCTCATAGATTTGCCTTAAAATTACATAAAAAGCAAAGAGAAAAGAGAGTTAAAGGATCTATTTTAGATGATATTGAAGGAGTTGGTCCAATTACAAGAAACAAACTACTTAACCACTTTGGAAGTGTAGATAACCTCAAAAAAGCGTCCATAGAAGAATTATCAAAAGTTGTGAGAAAAGATTTAGCTAAAAGAATTTTAAATAGGTTGATTTAAACCTTAAAACTTCATTCTTAAATATAAAAAGATACAAATCTAAAATAAATATATTTCAAAATATAATACAATGAGAAATGGTACTGTTCGATTAATAATAATTATGAAATACCATAAGCTTAGAAAAGGATAATATACTATGCCAAGAATAAAGCAGAAGAATCCGACACAAGTTGTATTACATTTAACTGAGAATTGTAATCTTCGCTGTAAAATGTGTTATTTTTGGGGGGAAACTGGGGCTTATAAAGCAGAATCACAAACAAAACCTAAAAATCTTGATCTTAAGGTGATAAAACAAGTGGTCGAGGATCTCAAAGGGGGGAGACCGAAACCGTATTATAATTTTTTTGGGGGAGAACCCTTTTTATATCCAAATTTCAATGAACTGCTTACCCTTTTTAAGGATTATCCGTTTGAGATGCAGACAAATGGAATATTACTGAAAAAATATGCGGAAAAACTAGTTGAATCAGGAATCATTGGTGTCAAGGTATCGATCGATGGGATTGAGGAGATAAACAATCTACAGCGTGGATCAGGCGCCTATAAAAAGGCTATTGAAGGGATTAACGTACTTGGAAGGATAAAGAGAGAGATGAACAGCAAACTACCTCGAATTGATTTAATTTATACGATTACACCAATCAACTGGAAATACACTAAGAAATTCTTTATAGAAAATGAAGATCTAGACTATTCAGTAATTAATCAAATAGAACCGCAATTAGTAAATTTTCTTACAAGAAAAATGGGAGTCGAGTACGCCACGTGGCTCAAGTCAGAATTTGGAATTACAAGTGATAAATATTGGAAGGGATTTATCAGGAATGAAATTGATTTTAAAAGTATAGATGTTGAGGAATTAGTGAAACAAACAGACGAGGTGTTTGAGCATATTACAAATCTGGGATTAAACAAGCATCTTCATCCACCTACGTTTTCAGTAAAGAATATCTCTAATTTTTTTAAAGCAAATTGGAAGGGGATGGAAGATCTATACGATTTTTGTAATTTTCCGTTCGTAGGGTTTGACATTATGGCGTCTGGAGATATTGCTCCGTGTCATACTCTCTACGATTTGACTTTGGGCAATGTTTATGAAGAGAGGATTTTGGATATTTGGTATGGGGACAAATATAACAAGCTCCGTCAGTATTTAACTGAAAAAAAATTTTGCCCTGCATGTAATATTGGATGCTGTATGTTGTATATTGCTGGTAATAAAATAACTTCCCATTAAATGAGGGGGGATTATTCGATTAATTTTCTGTCAATATAAGAAAATGGATAACTTTTACGCGGAGTTTAGGTAATTTTTATACAGAAAGATCTCAATAAAAAAAAAAAATTAATTATAAATTATCACTCTTTATCCTCGATAGTACCGCAAATATTATAATTAATACTCCTAGTACCATAAATGTCATATTTAAATTCCAC
>JABAHP010000696.1_pt5 | contig 14961 bp, 25 predicted proteins | sample 7062081 | NCBI WGS metagenome assembly JABAHP01 (sample SAMN14534357, study PRJNA622989) | marine sediment metagenome | biome: marine biome [ENVO:00000428]; feature: marine pelagic biome [ENVO:01000023]; material: deep marine sediment [ENVO:00002113] | place: India: Gulf of Kutch | collected...
ACCCTGATGAATTCCTCCCCAATTATCTTACGTTTACTCTCCGGATCAGTCACCCCCCTTAACTTATCGATAAAACGGCTTCTCGCATCTACAAATACCAGTTCTAAACCAAAGTTTTTGAAGGTATCAAGAACCGCTTTTGACTCGTTTAGACGCATCAAACCGTTATCAACATGAACTGCAAGCAGCCTAGTTCCTAAAGCCTTACCTGCAATAGCCCCTGCAACACTACTGTCAACCCCACCACTCAAAGCGATAATCGCCTTACCATTTCCCACTATATCAATTATCTCCTTAACGGAATCTCTCAACTGATCCGAAGGAACCCAGTTAGACTTGCACCCACAAATATCAAAAACAAAGTTGCCTAAAATCTTCCCACCCTTCTCAGTATGAACAACCTCTGGATGCCATTGAAGCCCCCACAGTCTTCTGTTTTTATGTTTATACGCAGCAACGGGAGACCCAGCTGTATGTGCCATCACATCAAAATCAGAACCAAGGCCAAAGACGGTGTCACCATGACTCATCCACACCTTTTCCAAAGGCTCCATCCCNNAGCAGACCAACGGGCATATCGATAAAAGCCTCAGTGGAACCATATTCCTTCAATTCACCACTTCTAACATCACCCCCAAAAATGTCTGCAATAAGTTGATGACCATAACAAAGACCCAGAACAGGTAAATCCATCTCAAGGACTCTGGTATCGAATGGAATCACTTTTCCACCAACACTTCCAGGGCTTCCTGAAAGAATTATACCTCGGACAACCATAGCATCCCTAGTATCAGCGATTTCTTTGGGAGAACTATCGCTTGGCAGTATCTCTGAATAAACATTCATCTCTCTAATTCTGCGGGCAATTAAATGACAATATTGACCACCGAAATCTAGAATAGCAATTCCATCAGGTTTCATGTCAAGAGGCATTAGAATTTAAATTATTATTGTCTTTATGAATTTTGTTAATGATAATAACTTAAAACCCTTGAAAACCTCAATAAAGTTATGGAACAAATACAAGTGAATATCCCTGCTTGGGAGTGGTATGGCTGGAAGCAAGAAACATTAAACTTCCCAGCAAGTTGGGATGTAAAGGTTCAAAAGATGGATGGGCACGACAAAAAGAAGCTTACATCCCAAGAAATAACCGAGAAAATCAATAACCCAACTGGCACACAGCCATTGAACCAACTATCAAAGGGGAAGAAAAAATGTTGCATAATATTTGACGATATGACTCGACCAACCAAAGTGTACCAAATTTTACCCGCACTTCTTAGCCAACTCTACAAAGGTGGGTTAACAAAAGACCAAATTGTATTTGTAATGGCGACCGGCGCACATGGGGGGCGTAATTTAATTGATTTCCAGAAAAAACTTGGACCTAAAATACCTGAACAATTTCTCGTATTCCCGCACAACACCTATGAAAACCTAACCAACTTGGGTGAAACAAGCTATGGCACCCCAATTCACATAAACAAAGAGGTAATGAGCTGCGACCTGAAGATCACGGTGGGCTCGATAATGCCCCACTTTGGTTATGGCTTCGGTGGAGGATCAAAAATTATTCTCCCCGGGGTTGCCGGGATTGACACAATATCCACCAACCACAGAAATATGGAAGGAACCGGAACAGGCAAGGTAGCTAATAATGTAAAACGCCTTGACTCAGAAGAAGCTTCAAAAATGGTAGAATTGGATTATTCAGTAAACATTCTATTAAACTCCAACTGTGACGTTGCTGATTTAGTGTGTGGGGATCCTGTTGATGCCCACAGAACAGGTACAAAGATAGCTCGGAGCCAATACAGAACGGAAGTACTCACCAATGTTGACATAGCAATAGGAAACGGGTATCCAATGGCCAACGAAGGCTACAAGGCCTACAGGATCCTACTTGAATCAGTTAGAGAAAAAGGAGACATTGTTTTCCTTCTACTCACTCCGGAAGGATGCAGATTACACTATTACAATGGCCGTTTCGGGACCGATTATGGAGGGCGGGGATGGCATCCACAGGTATACGTAAAAAAACCTTGGAAAATGAAAAGGATAATCTGTGTAACACCTGAAAAGAGTAAGATCGATGAGTTATATTACGGAGAAGGCTCAAGCTGGGTTAAAGAATGGTCCAATGCGCTGGAATTACTCACGGAAACCCATGGACGAGAAGCCAGTGTCGCAGTGTACCCCACAGCAGCAATGCAGATCTCAAGAGACAACGCTGAAAATATTTAGACTACAATCCATGGCAAGAAACTTTAAATTAGATACCAACATGAAACATTCTGCATAGATAAGGTTAGTTTTATGAGCGGTTTTATTCTCGTAAGAGACATCATGACTAGAAACGTAAAAACTGTACGTACCGACGACACAGTTCTGGACGCTGTTCAGAAAATGAACAAATTCAACATAGGTTCTGTCATTGTTATGAATAATATGAGACCCGTGGGAATAATCACAGAGACAAATATCATGAGGAGAATAGTTGAACCTAGGATGGATGCGGGGACAGTCTGGGCAAAAGACATAATGAGCAGCCCTTTAACCTTAATTGAACCCAACGCGACGGTAGAGGAAGCAGCCAAGATTATGGTTGAAAAAAATATTAAAAAAGTCCCTGTGGTTGATGGCGAAAGACTCTTGGGAATCCTATCTTCAAGCGACATTGTCAAAGCAGGCCCAACTCAGCTGGGAATACTTGAAGAGCTCCTGAGAATCGGGTGAGTCCAACAAACATTTTCCATTCCTGTGTATATCATTTTTTAAAAAAAAACGACTATAACTCTTAGCAATAGAATGAAAATTAACGAAATTGAATCATTATAATCAGAAAATAAACATTTGAAATGTTTGTAGAAAAATATTATTAAAAAACCTTTTAAGTTGCTGTTAATAAAAACCATGTAGTTTTTATCTGGACTGTATGTAAATGAAATTCTGTGAAATATGCAACTCTCTGATGCTACCTTCAAAAAGAGGATACGAATGTACAAAGTGTAATGTAGCTGTCTCTGCTGATGTAATTCAATACAATATTGAAAGACACTCCAGAGCAGAACCTGTTTATGTCGTCAAGAATGAAAGTCAAAACATCATAGTTGCAAACACATGTCCCAAATGTGGGTACAATCAAGTAAATAAGAGAATAGCAAGTACTATAGGAGAACATGCAGGAGTAAAAAGCGATCGGACAATTCTGAAATTTAGATGTATAGCATGTGGAGAAACGTGGGTTGAAGTTTAAGCCCCCGTAACCTTCACGCTGATAGGTATGCCCTCCTTAACACTCTGAGAAACAACGCAAAAGTTTTCAAAAATTTCAATGCATCTCTGTAGTTTATCTGCATCCCTGTCAAGGTCTAATCCGATTTCAACATTAAAATCAGAGATCCTCCAGCGACCTTCCTCATTCCTTTTAGTGGTNNCCTTGACTTTTGTAAACAGAAAAGAAGACTAGCGCTAAGGCAGTTACCTATAGCGGCTGCAAGAACCCTAGACGCGTTTGGCCCCTTATCTCCCCCCACAGGTTCAGGTTCATCCATAATTAGATCAGTAAAATCCTCTTTGTCAAAATCCACTTTAAAAACGAAACCCTCATCTCGTTTAAGTTTCACTGAGAATGTCTTTTCCTCATTGGACATGGTTATTGATTTTTCCTGACAAGGATTAAAATATTGTTGATTTTCTCATAAACGCTTATACCCTTAAATAAACAAATCCCGAGAGGATTCCCGATAATGAGGCGTAAAGAAAAGGAAATAAAAGAATTAACGGTATTAGAGGAAAAACTAAGAGAAGCCCCCATTGGGAGACTTGGAGTTTGTACCAAGGGCAAACCATACGTGGTACCCATGAACTTTACCTACAATGATGGGTCAATATATCTTCATAGCCACAGGGAAGGGAAGAAAATGCGGATTATCTCCGAAAACCCTCTGGTATGTTTTGAAGTGGATGAGGGAGAGATCAAGGAGGCGGAGAAGCCATGCAGCTATGGGTTCAGGTACCGGAGCGTTATCGTCGAAGGAACAATAAGGGTCCTCGAGGTTCTTGAAGAGAAACTGGAAGGCTTAAAACTAATATCTGAAAAGTATGCCCCTGGAAAAGCTGAACAACTCAGCAGAGAAGATATGGAAAACATCAAAGATCTTATGGTCCTTAAAATTGAAATCAGCAAAATAACTGGCAAAAAGAGTGGTTAACCCTAACTTCTTATAGCTCATCAACTTACTAAGGAGACTTTTTCGATACAGAAGTCCTCTGAGCTATCTTTACAACGTGTGGCTTCAACCCTTACATCTATCCCGTAGTTGCTTAGGGCAGTCTGAACGGTGGGAAGAGTTAAATTACTGCATAACCCCTCCAGAAAAATACCGCAATTGATTCCAACATCCAAAAAAGCATCAAAAAAAGGACAATCATATATAATAAAAGAGGCTGAATCACTATCTTTCTCGTAACTATGAACCTCAGCACCCACATCTTCCATGTATTTACTATAAACCTTCTCCGCTACCTCAAGAGGAGGTAAGTCTGAAGAGTATTCTTTTCTAAACTCTCTGGCGAAAATTTTACCATGCTCTTCAGCCGCTTTTATCAGCAATTTTATTGAAGAATCGGTACCAACCTCCTCTATTACATTCATAATATACAGGAAAAAGAGGGAAAGACTCCTTCTAACACCCGCCGACATACCTTAAAAAAATGTACAAAACTATAAAACCTTAATTCGAATCAGGAACATACAACCCTTTTAAGGCAAGATTAATAAGATACTCCGAATCACTGTATCAGCACGTAAAGAAAACGGTGAAGTATTTGGGGAAAGTCAGAACTGAGATGGTTAAACGCCTATCCAACGAGCTAATAGACAAATATCCTTACAGTTTCACAACAATTTTCGACGAAAACAAAGAATTTCTAAACAAAATAGAGCTAGACGTCTCAAAAAAGTTAAGAAACAAAATCGCTGGATACATTACCACATTGATATCCCAGGAGATGGGATATGAAGAAGAGCCTGAGGAAGCAGAGATAGATTTTTTGGATTAAAAAATATATTAAAGGCTTTCATATATTCATAGGACTTTGAGTTCAGTTCAACCCGTCGCCTACACAATCTTACATGAAGGATTAACACTAGAGATAGCGTTGGTAAACTCAAAAAAACTATTAATACATGAAGAAACCATTCCAAAGGACTTAACCAACCTCAAGGACAAAATCGAAAAAGACGGAGTGCTAAAAGCCCCAATACTCGTTGACAAAAACACAAACGTAGTCCTAGACGGGATGCACAGGACAGCAGCCCTCAACGAATTAGGATGCAACTACACATGTGTATGCTACCTCGACTACCAAAACCCGCAGATAACAGTTGAACGATGGANNAAACTTTGCTATTGTTCAAAGACGAAGTATTATCACTGAAAATTAACGAAGAGAACAAAGTATCAATCCTCAACAAGATTCACGAATTAGAGCTCGAGCTAGAGAAAGCAAACTACTCAATCAAGTATAGCACAGAACAAGACGCTCAAAAACTGATAAAAAGAAAAAGCTTCGACGCGCTTCTTTTCCCACCTATCATAAGCAAAAGCGAAGTAATAACATCCGCAAGCAAGAAGAAAATTTTTATACCCAAGGCAACTCGCCACATCATCCCAGCAAGACCCGTTGAAGTAAATTGCTCACTGGAACTACTAAGAAACTACGACAGTTCGCTGAAGATATTAAATAAAATGCTCAGAGATCAGCTGAAGTCAAAAAAGATGACCCGACTACCAAAGGGAAGCATGTTTTTCGGAAGACGTTACGATGAAACACTATACTTATTCAAAGATTAAGATACCTTCCAATATCTCTCCTTTTAAAACCTAACTCTATAAGCCTAGCAACCATCTCCTCATCATTAAAATCCCCATCAGCAACCAGTCCAGAATGAAAACCTAGAAGCGCCTCCCTAGGCTCCCAAGGGTAAACTATCCAGGCTTTAGTTTTTCCCACATAGAAATCGGGTTTATAAACACTCCCAGGCTTATAATGAAGGGTAGCAATCATAATGGTCTCAGCCTCAAGCTCCNNCCTCACGGCAACCAGGGAACCACCGGTGTCAGCAACGTCATCAACCACCAACAAATTTAGACCCCTAACATCAGCATTAATTGGGAAGACTATTTCTGGTTCTTCCCTAGTCTCTCCAATGCCCTTATAGTATTCAATCTGTAGACTCGCCAACCTTCTGAAGTCGAGTTGATCACAAAGAATCCGAGCAGGATGAAAACCACCCCTGCTGATAGCAACTATTAGATCTGGTCGAAAACCACTGCAAACAATCTTATCCGCTAACTCTTCTGCCAGTAACTGTACATCGCACCAAGAAAGATGTAGTAGCTGCATATACCCATGAATACCGTAGGAGGATAAAACACTGTCCTATAAAACCCTAATTAAGACTCAGAAGAAGCAATTTTTTCTGTATGATCCAGTTCAGAATCTAAAATCGCTACTGAATACATTATCACTAGAAAAGTAACCATGAAAACCACCGAGTTAAGAAACTGATCCTGAGTAAGCATAAAGATCGCGTAGAAAATGTTTACAGCCGCCATGATTGAAAGAACCGATGCTAGCGTCGAGATTTTCATTACCCTCTACCCAATACTTTAATCATTAATACAAAGAACCTTCTAAAGATTACTGAAAATTAAAAAGGGGAAGACACATAAATCAGCATAAGCAAAAGGAAGGAATAAGAGGCATTTAATTGGTCAGAGCATTATTCGTGGGACGATTTCAACCCTTCCACTATGGCCACCTCCACGCTGTCAAATACATACTGAACGAGGTTGACGAAATCGTCATAGTAATAGGCAGTGCACAGATGAGTCATGAACATGACAACCCCTTCACTGCAGGTGAGAGAATCATGATGATCAAAGCTGCTCTGGACGAAGGTGAAATCAGCCCCTCAAGATACCTATTAATCCCCATACAGGACGCACCAGCACACCGAGTATGGGTGAGCCTAGTTGAGTCCCAGACACCACAATTCGACGTGGTATACACAAACCAACCCCTTACAAGGCGGCTTTTAATAGAGGCAGGTTACAACGTGAAGAGCATCACCATGCACATGAGAGAGATGTACGAGGCAACTGAGATAAGAAGACGGATGCTGGAGAAAGAGGACTGGAGCCAACTCCTCCCCCCNNAGACGAAAGAATAAGGGATCTAGCTAAAACAGATGCAATAAACAAGCAAAACAGGGGAGAGTAATGTACATACAAAAATCCGGAGAGCTGGATTCAGAGTATCCAGGGCTAAGTGCAAGACTCATAACCATCAAAAATGTAACCGTTGAAAGAAGTAAACCAGAGTTAGAAGATTTTAAAAAAGAAGTTTATCAAAAAACCAGGGACCGCTGGAACCTAGATGAATTGAAGAACCATGACCTTTTCAAGAAATATAGAACATTTTTCTGGTCTCTAGGGATAGACCCAACAAAAATCAGACCAGCCTCAGAGGCCCTGATAAGAAGAATATTACGGGGAAGAGAAATACCCAAAATCAATGTACTCGTTGACACCTACAACCTTGCGTCAATAGTCTCGGGCATACCCTTAGCAGCCTTCGATAACACGAAACTTCAAGGTGAATTACTTATGAGAAAAGCAGAACCCAACAAAGTGTTCCTAGGAATCGGGATGGAAGAGCCTGTAAGCCTAAAAGGAAATGAAATCATCATCCAAGACCAGGAGAATATAATAGCAATCTACCCATACCGAGACGCAGATTATAGCAAAATAACATCCTTAACAAAAGAAGTGCTATTGATGACGTGCGGAGCCCCAGGAATAACTGAGCAAGAACTAACGGAAGCCGAATCCACCGCAGTGGAGTACATAAAAAGATTCTGTAACGGAACATCCCACTGATGCATAAAATAGACGGATCCATGATGGAGGGAGGAGGTCAACTCCTCCGAATGGCCCTCTCATACAGCGCAATAACCGGAAACCCTGTGAACATAGTCAATATCAGGGCGAAAAGACGCGTCCCTGGACTAAAACCCCAGCACTACAACACGGTCAAAGCCCTGAAACAGATGTGCAACGCAAAAGTACAGGGCCTAAAACTGGATAGCCGAAACATCAAGTTTCAACCAAGTAAAATCAGGGGTGGAACATACAAAATAGACATAGGCACGGCTGGAAGCATCAGCCTAATGCTCCAATGCCTAGCGCCTGTAGCTTCTTTTGCCGATGGAAACATCAAGCTTGAAATAAAAGGGGGCACAGCCGTTAAGTGGTCCCCACCAATCACCTTCCTAACCCAAATAGTGTGGAAAGCCTTCGAGAAAATGGGGTTCAAAGGAGAGATCAGAAGGATAAGAGAAGGCTTCTACCCAAAGGGTGGGGGACTAGTCCATGTAGCCATCGAACCAGTAAACTCTTTGAAACCATTAGTCCTCCTTGAACAAGGGAAAATTTCGAAAATCAAGGGGATTTCAATTTGTGGCAGGTTACCTGAACACGTGGCAACAAGGCAAGCATCCTCAGCAAACATGGTGCTAAGAAAATCAGGGTACAAAACAGAAATTATAACAGGATCATTAAAGGGACCAAAAACACCACTCTCCCCGGGAAGCCAGATAACCCTATGGGCCCAAGGAACCCCGGAAATATTTCTGGGGGCAGACTCCCTTGGGGAACGAGGAAAACCAGCGGAAAAAGTGGGGTCGGAAGCAGCCCACAGCCTATTAGAACAGTTAAAAACCGGGGCCACTGTCGACTATCACACAGCCGACCACCTGATACTGCCCTGCTCATTAGCAGGGGGAGAATCCACATTCAAAGCAAGCAGGTTGAGCCTACACACATTGACAGCCATAAGGCTGGCAGAGATGATAGTGGGGGCAGAATTCCAGGTAGAAGAAAACACTGGAGGATCAGGGACAGTAAAGTGCAAGGGCGTGAAACACCCAAACAACTAGGATTCTTTTAATCAACAGGTTAATAACTCGCCTATCATACAATGCCTCAAGAGATCAAAATGAGCCAACTAGGAATACATGGAGCAACCACCATTGGGCTAATCTGTAAAGACGGGGTAGTCCTCGCCTCAGAAAAGAAAGTAAGCTGGGGACGACTACTAGCAAGCAGAAGCGCCAGAAAAGTATTCAAACTCACGGATAACATAGGGCTAGCCTTTGCAGGGCTAATATCAGACATGCAAGCCCTGGGCAAGGGACGCCTCAGCTTATGCAAGCCTCTTCGAGCTGGACCATAACAGACCCATATCCACAAAGGCAATGGCAAAACTAATCTCCAACATCCTATTCCAGAGAAGAATGGTACCCCTCCTAATGGAAACGGTTGTCGGGGGAATGGACGGAACCACTCCCAACCTCTACTCCATGGACCCCCTGGGAAGCTTGATAAGCGAAGAATACGTCTCAGCCGGGTCAGGCGCTCCTATAGCGGTAGGTGTCTTGGAGGACCAGTACAGCAATGAACTTACCATGGAAGAGGGCGCCCAGCTGGCAATAAAGGCCATAAAAGCAGCATCAGCAAGAGACGTCACCAGCGCAGCGGAGCGGGAATAGACCTACTGTTAATCTCAGAAAAAGGAACAGAAGAGAGAACAGAAACCCTGCCACCCATGATGCAAACCTAACCCAGATAATATTAACGAGATTCGAAAATTCATAACGAATATTGTTACACTTTCTAATATTGAATTTACATTGGTAGCCTTAAGAATATGAGCGTTTTATGAGGGCCGGTAGTTCAGCGGTATGAATGCTGGCTTCGCAAGTCAGAGGTCGGGGGTTCAAATCCCCCCCGGTCCACCANNTTTAGGTGAATACCCCTCGGTCCACTTCAGGTGTGTTTTGATTTATTGAAGAACCAGCACTCAAGTTATTATCAAGTTGTGCGTTCTGAAGTGCGCGCACAATATAATACGAGAATTATGGTTGAAAAGCAACAAAAACAGCAAGAAAATATCAGGTAAAACTTGGAAACCGTTTGGAAAACTTGGGAAAAACCCGTGGAAACATGGAAAATATACTGGTAGGAAGGATAAAAATCTTGGAAAAATGGTAATTTAATGGGAAAAAAGGAAATTTGAGCGAAGCAACCTACCAGAGGGCGTGCAATGGTTATCCCCCTGTTATAGGCTAGCTATAGCGAGGTACCCCATTCAGGTTCAGTTTGCTTAGCATAGGTCGGTAGATTACTTAGCTTCCTCATGCTGCCATATTTTTACTTTACTTTCCGAAAAAGCATGGAATGATTCCATATTTTCCTTAAACCGTGTTTATGCTTTCCATCTTGAACGTCTAGTTTCCTAATTCTTATTTATACTTGCCATAAACTTCCATTAATTTTGTTACAAGAAGGATAATTACGGAATCTCAAACGTTTTATTTCCCCATACATTAGAATTAAGTGGTTTTACTGCCTAGGATTTTCCGGCCAATGGACAGGAGTGAGGCACTCAAACTCCGTTTCAGTGGATTTTCAAGTGAAGAGGCTGGAAAAAGGGTTGGGGTTACCCGACGAACGCGCGCGCGCGCAGGTCATTTTCGAATCCGTTTATATAAAACTGAATGTTTGCACGCGCGCCATGCTTAGACTATTTATTTGGACTTGTAGAATTTCTTTCCACCAATCTTATAGAATTACTGTTACAAGTGGACACACAGAGACCGCAACCTTGGCATAGGCTATTGTTATAGAACAGTTTTCTATCTCTCATATTTCTTGCTTGGNNCACCCTATACAACTATCCTTGTCATCCGCAGCGATGTAATTAGATGTCAGAATTTGAGTGTGAATCCTATTTCTAACAAGGCTTCCTAAAGTATGGCAACAACAAGGGCAGCAGCTACAAATGAGCTCAGGTTTCTCCTCTCCTTTCATTGTATAAGCTAGGTGTACCAATCCGGCTCTATGGCTCTTCTCAAGCACCTGTATAGCTTCTTCTAAGGTAACCTCTTTTGGATTATATTTATCATCATGTAGAACTTCATTCGCAGTTTTGTTTATGCTAATACAAACGTCTCTGGGTGACTCACAATTATCGTATTCAGTTTTACATCCGCAATCGTGCACAGTAATTCGATTTGAATCGCGTAAAATTTCTCTCATTTCAGTCATATTGTATACTCTGTGTTCAGTGGCTATCTCGATATTGACAGGTATTACAACGGCTTTCTCTAATTCTTCACTGATCTCCTCAGTCCGTCTCTTGGTGTAAAACCTCATCCCACTGAATTTTGAATAGTCCATTTATTCTAAGTCTTGTTTGCAGTTCTTAAGTTAATCCAGTGCACACGCAAATAACTAGCATATAATAAACTTTTAACCAAAAGCTAGAAATAAATAATCTATGATACCAGACTTTTCCCAAGTGGCTTATGCTACTATTTTTACGGAGAATATTTCAGAAGCTATCCAGTTTTACAACAAAACTCTTGGAATGCAAATTAAGTACCAAACCAACAATTTTGTGATGCTCGGCACACATCCGATTACAGTGAACATCCATGAAGCAAAACTTTCAAAAAACCAGGATTTTGACTCAACTCAGATAGCATTCTACGTCCACGATGTCGAAAGAGCTTTTCAGTACCTTAAATCGTAGAATGTTAAGATTACCCGAGATCCTGTTATCTACCCAAATGGAGTGCACATGTTCAACGTTGAGGATCCTGAGGGCAATCCATTATCATTTATTAAAAGACCATGAATACAGTATTTGATGTCCCACTTATGATCGCGCATGCGCGCGCGCATAAATATCGAAAACGTATTCGCACGATAATCTATTGTATATAATTATCCGGTGCTTCTAATGATTTCTTGATAATTTCTTTGAGCACATCTTTGTTAACATCGCTCAGCTTGTTAATGTATATGCATCCTTTTCCGGTTCTATGTTTACCTAGTTTGTCTAGGAGTTCTTTGAAATCGTCTAAAGAATATCCAAGATAAATTGTAAGACTGCGTTTTCGAGGTGAGAAACCTGTTTTAAACCAATCACCCTCTCGCCCACTCTTATACCTGTAGTGATACAAGCCAAAACCAACGATGCTTGTTCCCCACATTGTAGGCTCTTCCTTGGTAACGCTCTTAATCAAATCTAACAATTCAAAACTGTCCTCTCTCCTTCTTTGGTTCTCTACATTTTTCAGAAAATCAAGAACTTTAACGTCGGTTGGTTTGGTCTTGAAGTCCGCCATATTTACAGAATTAAAAAGTATAATATTTAAATGAAAATCAACAACATGACAAAAAAACTACTGCTCATTTGCATTGCACATAGTTTAATGTGTTAGCGCGCGTGCAAGCAATATCAACCGCTGGGTAAACTAATTGATGATTTAATTCTCAAATCTTTCTCGTGCACGCGTAATTTAAATACCGAATCTAAACGCAACTACGTGTAAGATAGTATATATTACACCATTTCCTAAACACCTACTCAGATACCAACGAATTTACGTATGATTGGTAATGTGATGTTCATGACTGGGAAGGCTAAAATTAAGGTCACTGAGGGTGGCCCATATATTGTAAGCGGGGGTATTCCCCTTTTGCGGATGATTATCAAGTGGGATAGTTATGGTGACCCTTTATGTTGGCTAGAACTCGAGAAGTATCCTCCTAAGAAGAGTTACATCCTCTGCCGTTGTGGCAGTTCTGAGAACAAACCTTACTGCGATGGCTCTCACACAAATGTAGAATTCACCGGAACTGAAACAGCAGGTAATGAACCTTACATGGAAAACGTAGATAGATACAATGGACCGGAGCTTAAACTTACTGATAAACGGAAACTCTGTGCAAGTGCAGGGTTTTGCACTCGTGACGCTGGGATATGGAATCTTACAATTCACAGTGATAGACCAGGTTTCAGGGAGATTGCCATTGAGGAGGCTGCTGACTGCCCTTCTGGAAGGTTGGTTGTTTGGGATACTCAAGATAACCTTATTGAACCGGTTTTTGAACCCAGCATCGTTGTTACTGAGCATAAAAAAGGGGTACTAGGTCCTCTTTGGGTTCGAGGAGGAATTGAGATAGAGTCCGCTGATGGCACCGTATATAATAAGCGAAATCGTGTTACACTATGTAGATGTGGAGAATCCCATAATAAGCCGCTTTGCGACGGCATCCATTTAGGTAAATGAAGACAAACTAATTAGACTGAGTGAATTCATCTGTTGCTTTTTCCATAGTCCTCAGAATTGGTTCTACTAGATTTCTGTCTGTTCCCCCAAATCCGCAGTCAGGATGAACCTGTACTAAGTTTTCTCTACCTACTTTTTCCGCAATAGTATAGAGTCTTCTAAGAGCAACATCTTTTTCCTCATAAACAATGTTCGATATGAATCCAGCTGCCAATTTTTTGCCATTCTCCTGTAAGGATTCCTTTGTTACGACCTCTATATTCTTGCTTTCATGGGCCCCACTAAATGCCAGACTTATTATGCCTACGTTTAATCGTAGCAATTCCTTGTAAAATACGTCTCTTACTGCTCCACAAACATNNGTGAGACGTATCCACCTGAGAGCCCGGGCTCATCAATTTGTAAATATGCGCCACCATCCAAGGCTTTCTCAGCCAAAGGTGTTAGGGCTTCTGAACAGTCGGAGTATATTCTTTGATCTAGAATATTTCTATAATAATCCAAGCCTGTTATTGCCGAGGTCACTCCAAGCGTTATTGGTCCAGTGATAGGGATTTTTATTTTCACATCATTCCTGTTCAGATGTTCAAGATAAGATCTTATCAGTTTTGAATCGATTATTTTATAGAACTCTTTTGGATTTTCCATCGGTTCTATTTTTCCCACAATCCCTAATCGTTTATCTATCTTCTTTAAACCGGGTATCTGCTCAAAATACCCAATTAAATCTTCTCGCTGTTCACCATCTGTCACTATGTCGATTCCATATCTCAGCTGTAATTCAACAACCTCCTGTATGGCTTTTTCATGGGAATAACCTGTAATATGTTCCCGTTGGGGGAAACTACCGATTACTGTTTTTAGCAGCTTCATTTCTGTTGGCTCGTTGAAAGGTTGTTACATTTTGGGCTCGAGCATAGCCACTTGATTACCTTCGGGGTCTAAACCCATTGCTGTGAAACCAACTCCAGGAATCTCCATTTTCTCAATAATTATGTTGCCCCCCAGTTCCTTGAGTTTCGTAACGTATTCATCGACGTCTGGGACGCTTATCCAGTTTGTAGTTTTCTGGTATTCATTTTCTTTCCTGTACATTCCACCATTTAACCCGGGTTCCAAGGGCATTCCCTCATTATTAGTGGGAACTGTATGGATCAACCAGTAATCCATGTCCGGTATGGGAGCATGTATAAACTTCCACCCAAAAAGGGATTGATAGAATTCTTTTAGTTTCTCCAAATTTCCTGAGGGGATTTCAAAATGTACTATTGTACGATTCAATTTTAATCGATTAAAATGTGGATTGATTTCATTTAAATGCGCGCGCAAATAACAGACTTAAATTGGTTAAAAATGATGCTTGAACCTCGCTTTCAGTTTATTTTATTATCATTAATGGCACGTTATTTTTCCTAGATTCCTTAACCAATAATGATCCCCTTTCCATTGAGGTTTCGGAGTGTACTATTATTAATGATGATTGGCCCCTTGGAAGTTCATCCGATATTGTCGAAACAATCTCTCCAATTTTATTTGAAATTCTGATGTTTATCCCAGTTTCTTGGGCTAATGCCCTTAGTCCCTTAAGGAGCGGGGCTGTGTTTTTTCTTAGAGATGTTTCAATTAATCTCTCGTTAATATTTTCTTCCAGCAGATCCAAGGAGACATCCCTTATCTCTTCTACAGAATCTGCACTCACTACATCGAACACATTGATTATGCTATTCTCATCTGAGAGGAGAAGAGCC
>JABAHP010012319.1_pt2 | contig 14961 bp, 17 predicted proteins | sample 7062081 | NCBI WGS metagenome assembly JABAHP01 (sample SAMN14534357, study PRJNA622989) | marine sediment metagenome | biome: marine biome [ENVO:00000428]; feature: marine pelagic biome [ENVO:01000023]; material: deep marine sediment [ENVO:00002113] | place: India: Gulf of Kutch | collected...
CTCGGAGTCCTTCAGTTCCCCCCAGATAGGCGTGTCCGGGAAACGGCCGGCGACGGTCTGGTAGAACTCCATCGCCATCCGTTCGATATCAATGCTCTGTTGCAGACGCTGTCTGAGCGTCGCCATGTGCTCCTCTGCTTTTCCCCCGCCGAAGTGCTGGTTCATACCGGGAGCGGGCCCTGGCTCGCGGACCCCTCCGCCCTTTGGTAATGCAGCTTACGAACTGAGGCGATTATTAATTTATATAAAAATATAAAAAAATGCAATAGGAATTTTAAGCACCCCGCCTCTCCGGTGGCCCCTTGACAATCACGCTAAAAGGGCTACCATAGGCTAAAGCTGTGGATTCAGGGCATGTCCACAGAGGTTCATAGCGTGAGTCGCGGGAACCGGAGGCTATCGCATGAAGCCTGAACGAGTTTTTTTTATCGCTGAGAAAGAAGACCTCCAGGCCTATTGCGCGCTCGCCTCGGACGGGGCGGCATACGACTTCCGCCCTATCAGCGCTCCATTCACTCCTCTCCTGCATAAAGGGGCAACGCTCATTGTCCTTGATTGCGGTTTCGATTTCCNNGCATAATGGGGCAACGCTCATCGTTCTTGATTGCGGTTTTGATTTCCGGAAGGGGTTGTCGGTCCTGAGGGGGCTGAAGGAGGCCCTTCCCGAGGTTCCGGTACTGTTCCTCAACGAGGACAGCTCGGAGCAGGCGGTCCTGGAGGCGTTCAGGAACGGGGCCAGGGAGTATCTTCGAAAGCCGGTGAGCATCTCACTGCTTCGGGATACTATCGCCACACTGCTCATGCTCCCGGCGGATGCGCATGAAAGGCGGGAGCATAAAACGGTCACCGGAGAGAGCATCCGCGATGCGTGTTGTTATGAGCCGACGACGGGGACTCCGGTGAACTTCCTGCGGGCCATACGCTATATCGAAGAGCATCTCGACGGAAGGATATCGCTGCAGGACCTTGCCCGGGAGTCATGCCTCAGCAAGTATCATTTCTGCCGGAAGTTCAGCCGGCACTTCGGGATGAGCCCGATGCAGTATGTGATCGACCGGAAGATCAGGAAGGCAAAGGAGCTTTTGAGAAGAGAGGACCTGACGGTATCCATGGTCGCGTTCCGGGTGGGATACCAGAACCCCGCCTGCCTGATCCGCCAGTTCAAAAAGAGCATGGGGAAGACCCCTGCGTTGTACCGCCATTCGAGCAGGGTGGACGCCTGACCGTATCGGTTCAGAAAAGGATGACAGGCACCATTTGCTTTGCCCTTCCCCTTTCCTTGTCGGAATCGACTCGTGCCGAGGAACCATTCGATTCGATCATGAGAGGCCGTTGGGTTCCGGTCTGCGACCTTAACCCAACCTGAACAGCCTTCGTTTCCCCCCACGCGTGAAAGCAGCAAGACCGGTTCGCATTAGAGCAACAACGGGTATTGATTTCCTTCGTGGGAATTCTAAGATGGCAATTAAGACCATAGACCGGACATCTACGGCCTTCACCCGAAAATGAAGGAGGTGGATACGATGAAGAAGGTACTGGCTTTTCTCATGATTTCCCTGCTCCTTTTGGCGGGCATCTCCCAGGCGAAGCTGCTGAAATCAAAACACGATATGCCTCACCAGTTTCACGTTGACCTGGGAGACACCAATGGGCATGCGGCCTGCACGTTCTGTCATCACATGATCACTCAAAAGGAAAAACCACTGAGGCCCCTCTGGGGAGGTCCGCCCGAAGGGGACGCTTCCGGCCCGGACGCGAATACGGGATTCAGTATCTATGACGAGGAACACCTGAGCCTGGTATGTCTTTCCTGTCATGACTATAGTGTGGCCCCAAGTTTCGACGTAAGGAGTGGGTTCAACCACCCGTGGGACATTGATTATCAGAAAACAAGGTATGTGAGGCTCGCCAGCGAGGACCCGTCCCTGAAAGACCTTCCAGCGTATGATAGCGAACAGGAAGGTGTCCAGGGATTTATCACGGGCGCAATATACCCGATGAAAAGAGGATTCATGCATTGTACGACATGCCATGATCCTCACGAGTCAGCGCCGACCGGGCCGCAGTTCATTCGTCACGGGCAAGATATCCTTTATCGAAGTGAGATGTGCCGGGATTGTCACAGCGTGTAGGAAAGGCGGTTCATGAGCACCCCGGCACGGCCACGGCCGCGCCGGGGTGCTGGTTAGTCCGTCAGCCAGCTGGCGTAGTGTTGCCTGTTTGAAAAACGAGGTCCGAAGTGTTCCGCCTGACAGGGGTTTACATCTGAAATTGCATTTGTTAAGATGATGTGCCGCCTGAGAGGAGTGGCGGTCGTTGGGAAATCCTGATTTATCCACTGCTTGTTTCCAGGTAATGGAGAGTGCCGGAAACGGCATGAAATGCATAATTATTCTGAAAGGAAATGGAGATCGAACATGAGGAAGATGGTTCTTATTCTGGCAGCGATGTGCTGTTTGACTGTCGCAGCATGCAGTGATTCTTCGGTTCAGACCGTGAAGAACGGCACCCTTGAACTCGATAAGGGTATAACTATTGGACAGGCATTTGATAATTACAAATACTTCAAAAAGACAACCTGGCACTCCTTTGAAACAGAGAACAAAAGGCAGATGGTGGAAGTGACCGGAGAGTTCGACCTGTCCACGCTCCCTCCAAGTGACGCAGAAGCGTTCGATAGGCTTGAAATAGTCACCCGATTTNNAAGGATAAGACTGTAGACTTTAAAGATATGCTCATGCGGGCCACTGATGAGTCCGGTAAAACCGAAGAAGTAACTGAGGACAATCCCATGCAGGTCGCTCTCCTTCTGAAGAAGATATACAACAATAAGCATCTTTTATCCGAGGCGCTGGAGGACGATGTAAGATCGACCACTATGTCCAGGGCTGAAATGGGAAGAATGGTCCGTGTAGCTGCGAAGAGCGAAGCCGAGTTAAGAGCCTGGCTCAACGCTTCGCAGAAGACCGGGGCCCAGGGAGGGCTGAGAGAAGTGGATACGGACGGCAACGGGAAGGTGAATAACGATGACCTGACCAATGAGGAGCTGCGGCAGCAGGGCGTATGCAAGCAGTGGCTCTCTGCCGTAGAGGGTCAAAAGGATGGTGAGCTGTGGTCTCTTCAGGAGGAACCACGCACGATCGCCTGTGTTCAGCAATCAAAAACTCAGATCACTATCGTTGCAACGGCGGCTGACGGGAACAAGATCTGGCTAAAGGACCTCTCGCCTGAATAAGAAGCAGTAACCCGGCAGCACCAGTTCTGGATGCTGATAGAAAAGGGGCGATTTGACATGGGGACAAAGTGGCATCTGTCCCCATGTTCTTTTTACTTTCCGCCGGTGGACAGCACTTCCACGGCGCGGGGACTCAGCTCACGGCTGAGGTATATCTCGTAGCTCTCCCTGCCCCCCGTGGTCCATTCCTCCACCGTGAGGCGCTCACCGCCGGGGGTCGCGAAATCGTAGAAGTACGCGTCCTGCGGCCGACCCTTCTTCCCCCCGCGGTAGAAGCGGGCGGGATAGTCGTTCCGGTAATCGAAGGCCGTGCCGTCGCAGACGATGACCCGGCTGCCGGCCACGATCCGGTCGAGGTCGGTCTCGTCGATGGGCTCACCCTCGTCGTCCTCCAGGTCCCTGAATGCAAGCTTGTCGGTGGCGAGGTATATCTCGAGTTCGTCGTCCTCTTCCCATTCCATATATATGGTCTCCGAGTCCTCCAGGCGGAAGAGCTTCAGCTCGAACCACTCCCACGACTCCCTGCCCGTGGAGCCGTCCAGTCCGGCGTACCGGCTGACCTCTCTGGCCAGATAGGTGTGCCCCTCGAAGCGGAGGTATCCCCCTTCGGCCACATCGCTGACCACGTGGCGGTGCCGCTCGTCCGGGGGCAGGGGGGGCGGCATCCTGCGGACGGCATCGAACTGCTCGTCGAGCCTGCGCCTGAAATCCTGCGACAGTTCCTGGGTGCTCAAACCGGTTGGTCCTTCCTATGCTTCAATGGAATCCTCTTTTTCTCCCGGCCCGGACTCCGCCTCCTGCTCTTCCGGGGTAAGGTCAATGTCGGAGTTGCGCGCCTCATGCAGGGCCTCGGCCTTTTCCATGAGCCGCTCGGACATCCCCGTAAGCACGGTGATGCTCTGCTTGGCCGATTCCACCCCGGCGTTCCTGATGCGCTCGGACTCGTCCATGGCGGCCAGCAGGTCGTCGTAGGCCTGCCTGACCTTGTCCAGCGCGAGCACGGGGTTGTTCTGGAGGTCGCCGATCTCCTCGGTCTGCTTCTTTATGGCAGCGGCGTTGGCGGCCAGCATCTCGGAGGCGAACTCCTGGGTGTCCTCCACGGCCTTGAGCGCCCGCTGCTGGTTGGCCAGGGCGGCCCGGATGGCGATGCCGATGGTCAGCAGGTTGCGGCTGACCATGACCGTGCGGTCGATGGAGTCCGAGAGCCTGTCGTTGTTGTCGATGGTCATGTCGATGGAGACGAAGAACTGCGTGTTCACCTGCTCCATGGTCCTGAGGTCCTGGACCCGCATGGCCACCTTGTGCAGCACGTTGCGGAGGCGCTGCCGCCGGGTTTCGTCGGTCACGGATTCCAGTTCGGCCTCGAGCCGCTTGATGATCATCTCCCCCAGGTACGCGTTCTTCTGGAGCACCACCTGCTGCTCTTTTACCGCCTCGTAGAGCTGGTCGAGTTCGATGCTGTCCTTCAGCAGATGGTCCTTGCCCGAGTACAGGCCGGCGATGATGGCGTCTATCTGTGCCTGCACGGTCTCGTACTTGTGGGCGATGGTGACGAGGACGTCGCCCAGCTTGGGTATCTTTTTGATGAGTCCCAGGAAGGCGCGCTTTGGCTCTGAGAGCCGGTTGGGGTTTATCTCGTCCATGGTCTTTCTGAGCTTTATGAGGTTCTTGGGGATACCCGCCCCTTCGCCGCCGAGGTCCTTCATGAGTGCGCTCACGCGGGTCTTCAGAAGATCCAGTTTGGCGCTGGCCTCGCGCTGGGCCTCCCTGCCGAGGTTCGAAAAGCTCCTGACGAGCTTCCGGTCCTCGGACGCCCTGAGGCTTGCCACAAGCTCCTCCGCCCGCTTCCTGAGCTGCGCGTCCTCCTCGCCGGTGAGCTGCTTTGGCGGCACCGGCACCATTGCGGCCGTCTCCGGGACCGGCCGTTTATCGTTGGTTTCGGACTCAGACATGATGACCTCCTGTATGCTAGTGCGCGTCCATGTTATTGAAGAACTTCACCTTCAGGAACTTCGCCTGCGCGTCGAACTCGCTCTCCTTCTTCTCGTGCACGATCCAGGCTATCTCGGTGAGCCTGACCGATAGCAGCTCGAGGGCCTCGACCAGCCCCTGCCGCCGCGATGCCCGCGCCTCCTCGTTGAGGCCGGCGTATTCGTTGATAAGGTCAGGCAGATAGCTCCTGGCCGTGGCGTTGACCATCAGCGTAAGCTCGCTGCCGGGGTAGTCCCCGTTGATCACGGGGATCAGTTCCCTGAGGGTGTCGATGACCGGTTCGCATTTTTCAATTATATCCCGGGGCAGGTCGGTGCGCACCTGGATATTGAGCTTCACCAGCCCCAGCAGCATGGCCTCAACCGGCGTGGGCTCCTTCGGTATCGCCCTGGGCCGCCTCCGGGGCTGCCGTTTTTTTTTGGTTCTTTTGATCGAGGCGAAAAGAGCGCACACGATCAGCAGCAGCAGAAATATCTCGAAGACCACGAACGAGCGCATCATGATCCTCAGTACGAACCCCGCCAGCAGGCCGACGCCGACTATGGTCAGGAACTTCTGCCAGTCGATGGTCATTACCGATGGACCTCCCTGGCCCATCGGTAATGAAGACGGACAATGATGAATTCTGGCTTCAAAATCACCCCCGTGTACCGCAGAGGTCCCTCTGGATAATGTCATTCAGGGAACCTGGTGAAATTATAGCAGATATATGGTTGTGCTGCCGCCGGAACGCCCCCGGGAGCGGTGACGAAACAACGGCCCGGGCTTTTGCCCGGGCCGCTTGGGGAGAGAGGGGATTGTTGAGAAGCGTATTTATGCGTTACCGAACAGCTCTATGCCCGGTCCGTCGTCCATCTGCAGGTGCCACGGGGCGCCTATCCACCAGTCCAGCGCTCCTTTGAGGTCATAGATATGGTCCATCTTGCCCAGGGCATTCACGATCATGTAGTTCTGGTCACCGGGGGCCATGTAGATGAACGGCTTGGCATTCCGCGGCTCCCAGGAATATATGTTTAGGAATTGTTCCGTCTGTATCGCGTTCATTCGGTTCACCTCTGTATTTATGAGCATCCGTTTCCGGAAGTACTTTTTGTGTTTGGCGGCGGGGACATCCCCGCCGCCCTGTCTATATAAAACCGCCGCCGGTGTGTTCGCCTCCGGCCGCGGCGTAGTGCCGTTATCAGTGCTGGCCCTGCATTCGCGGCGGCCGGACCGGTACGGGGACCGGCTCCGGGCGCGGCAGGAGCCCGCCAAGAAGGCNNACGTCTCTGTCATCGTGTGCCGCTTTGTTTTTCTCATGGTAACGGTCTCCTTGTCCGTCTTTGTTTATATAGAAAGCAATTACTGTGCCAAATCAGGGAACCGTTCAAAATCAGCCAGTTACGAAGCGGAACTGTGTCGGAGGTGCCATAATGGCCCAGTGGAACAGGGTAAATCTGTGCCATATTGGCCGTGTGGGCCAATTTGGCCGGACAGGACGGCGGTCTGGTTTCGGATCACTCAAAGCAGGCGAAGTGAAAAAAAGAAACATCCCTATCGGAGTGGGAAGAAATGAAACATGCTCAGGCACTGCATTATTCTCTTCTGACAGGCACATCGCATGAAATACGCAGAGAATAATGAATATCCCCGTAACTATAGAACATATCGAGCCAAGCTGTTGCTGACCAGCAAGCATAAGGGACTGCTGCCGAGCACCTGTTCCCTCTCCCGTGCACCCATGAAAAAAGGCCGCCGGAATCCTGGCGGCCTTTAGTGGAGGGTTCGGTGCGGCTTTATCTGTAACGGTTTCGCCTTTGCTTTTTGTAATCCGTGGATGATTGTGGGGCTTGTCCTTTCAGCGTCTTGCTCTGCGAGCGGCTCAAGGGCACCGTGACCACAGCTGTTCCGTCCGTATAATTGCCTGCCTCATCGGTGGCACGGAAGGTAATGGTATAGGTTCTCCCTGCTCCCCCTCCCGAGCGTTCCGCCCTGAGCTGGATCGTGCTACCATCCCCAACGATGATGTCCCCTTCCGTTCTTCCGTCGCCTGTATCATCGTCGGGTTCGCTGCTGGTTATGGACAGCAGTTCCACGGACACGTTTTCAGAGCATGAATCACTGACAGAAACACTGGGTGAAACCTCTATCAGCCGGTGGTTGGGTGGCCACAGGAGGTTCGGGGCAACCGATACCTCAATTATCGGGGCATCTGGATCAATGACAGTAATATCCACGGTATCAGAGGCAGAGGCTCCGTTGCTGTCGGTTACCGTAAGCGTGATGGTCGTAGTTCCTGCCGGAAGAGTGACCGAGGGGGAGACACCTTCCGCAGACCCGCTGGCCCAGATCCACTCATAGGATAGCTGGTCCTCGTCGGGGTCGTACGAGCCCGAGCCGTCGAGAGAAACCTCGACAGTGGGGGCGCAGGTCTGTATCTCCTGGTCCGCTCCTGCGTCTGCAACCGGCTCAAGGTTTGATCCCAGGTCGAACGTGATCACCCGGCCGGCTACGCCTTCAGGGCCTTTCTGGTAACGGTCAAGGTAACCGGGGTCCGCATAGTAAAGTTTCGTGCCGTCTGGTGAAAGACTCAGATAGCCCGATGTGCTCAGTAACGGACCCTGGTAGACCAGGGAGGCAGTGCCCCCGGAAACAGGAATGCTGTATATGGCGGAGGGATCGCCGTTCCGGTTTGCCGATACATCCACAAAGAAAATGGTATTGCCATCCTTTGACAGCGAAAGCATGCCCGGGATAATGGTTGATGATGCGACATATATCTGCGTGGGTATGCCACCGCTTGAAGGAAGTGTAAATATTCCGCTGTCTCCTGCGCTTATATAGAGGGTGGAGCCGTCATTGGATATGTCCACGCCGTTAGGTCCGGCGCCGGCAGTGCCGAAAGGATTCCCCTGAGCAAGCACCGTTAATGGTCCGCCAGCTGCGGGGGTGCTGTATACCGCGCTTCCATAGTTGGAGGTAACGTATAATGTCGACCCGTCCGCAGAAACCGCCACGCTGGTGGGCGAGTAGACGGACGTCAGCGTGGTGGCAGTTCCTCCGCTGACGGGCAATGCCTTGATATCATTGGTCCAGAATCCTGCAATATAGAGTGTTGAACCGTCCGGGGAAATAGCGATATTGCGCAAATTGTTCAGGTGATATCCGCTGTCCAGCAAGGTGAGAGCCCCTCCTGATGCGGGCATGCTGTAGACAGCATTATCCCAGTAGTCGGAGATATAGAGCGTGCCTCCATCGGGAGAGACTGCTACCCCCACCGGGTCATCAAGAGGATAGCCTTCCGCAAGAATTGTCCCGTTCACTCCTGCTGTGTAAGCGGGGCCTGAGCCCAGTAAAAGAACAGCAGTAAGTAAGCCAATAACAGAAAAAGAACGAACCAGTATCCTCATGAAATGCCTCCCCGTTAGCGATCTTAAAGAAGTGGTGTAATTTTTAAGTATTAAAACATTTTGTTTGGTTGATGTCAACTGGTTCAATACTCGTTTCTGGGTATGATAGGCATAAACAGACCAGTTTTTCTTCTCCCGGCTGATTGTCAGGAAACAGACGGTTTTTGAAGAACAGCATCGCTGGAATCCTGCAGGTTATAATAATGAATATGCCCCGAACCGTTGAACATATCGAGCCGCGCCAGGCGCTGGTGAACGTGCTGGGCGTGGTATACGTGCACCAGAAGACCAGCGACGGGGGCGACATCTATCTCACCCGGTTTGCCAAGGACCGCGAGCGGCACCTGGATGTGCAGAACTGGTATGAAAAGCGCTGGTTCAACAGGTACAAGGAGCGTCTGCTGGGCACCAGCTCCGTCTTCCGGGTGCCCACCAAAGAGGTCGACGGCACGCGTCTGGACCTGGTGGTCAAGAACTGCCGCGTGGGGGAGGACGTCCCCCTGAACACCCATACGCTCCAGGAGTTCTGTGACCGGGAGTTCAACAGCCCGTGGGAAGAGTTCTCTCTCGTGATGGAGATGCGCGAGGGGCTCCACGGCCCGCAGGAGATGAAAGTGCATACACAATACCCGCTGGCCATCTATGTTCCCCCCGTGCGGATGCAGCTGTGGCAGAGCGGGCGGTCGCGCTCGAAGATAAACCGCATCAGGGCGCGCCATCCGGGTATCGACCTGGACATACTCAAGCAGTACAAGCTCATCTACGAATGGATCGAGGGCAAGAACCTCATTGAGGTCTTCGAGAACATCGACCTGGAGACCATGGACATTGTGGAGCATCTGCGCACCATGCAGCATCAGGCGCACGACGCCCTGAGCCTGAAGGGCTATCTGGTGGCGGACATGAAGCCCGAGCACGTCATTATCGGCCAGGAGGACTGCGAACGTATAGAAATACTGGCCAGCGACGGGCGGCCCGGCGGCCCCCAGCGGCAGGTGGACCTGCTGTACCGGCTCCTGGAGGACGGGCGTTACTCGGTCATCGATTACGNNCCCGAACACGAGGAGAGCGTGAAGCACTCGCGCCGCCATTCGTACCTGGACGACCAGCGGAACCGTTTCAAGCCCACGCCGCTGCCGCCGCATCTTGCGTCCATGGAGATCATGGACGTGCCTTATATCTACGGTCACGCCGAGAGCACGGGCGGCCACCTCTGGGTGGTGGGCCGCAACGCCCGGCTGTTCGACTACTTCCTGCCCGAGCGGTGGCGCAAAACCCCTTCGCTGAGCCTTTCCGCGGATAACGACGTGTTCTACACCATGACCAAGGACAACATCCATCTCGTATGGAAGACCTCCCGGGTGGGCGAGATACCCCGTGACGGATTCAGCGCGGACGAACGCGCCCGGATAAAGCAATACGGCATCAACAGCCCCTTCGAGGAGTTTGCCATCGCTCAGCAGCTCAACCAGCTGGGAATCCACGCCGTGTATATGCGGGCCATTTACATGACCGGAAGCACCAAGAGCGAGCGCTCGAGCGACTTCCGGAAGTACGAGCACTACAAGGACATTCTGGACGCCGACGGGGTTCCCATTCTGCAGGAGAAGCATAACTACATCACTATCCGGGGCTACTACAATGGCCCTGACGAGTGGGTGCCCGAGCACGAGAACGCCCTGTACACGCCCATGGACCTCCGGAAGGCCGTGGGACAGGGCATCATCAACGAGTCAATGAGCCACTACCTTCTGGAGCGGGTCGTCAGCCGCCTTCGGGAGGCCGGGTACGACGGAGCGCTCCTGAGGCCCAGCGACCTGCTACTTGCCATCGACAGCCGGGGGGAGATCATGACCGACGCCTCGGGGGAGCCTGATGTGATCATCTGTGATCTGGAGATGGTCTGGAAGCTTGAATGTGAGGCAGAGGCCGATTCATAATAGGCTTTAAAATCAATTATTCGTTCCTGCTGAAATAAAATATCTAAAGGATACTATCAAAAAGAAATAAAGTATTAATAATGAAGTGATTGCTCTGTCGAAACATTCTGTCCTGGTGACTACTTGAGCTTTATCCTGTAGTTCTTTATCTTCGAGCGAAGTGTGGTGCGGGTGATACCCAGTGCCTGTGCGCTGCGCAGCTGGTTGCCCCCGGTCTCGCGAAGTACGAGTTCGATGAGGGATTTCTCCACCTCCGAGACCACGGTCTCATGGAGGGAGGCGTTTCCAAGTTTTGCCATATCCTTGAAATAACGGCCAAGCTTGGCTTCCAGGAACTCCTTCATTGACATGCCGATGGCGTCCTCGCCGGGGAACAGGTGCTTTGGCTCAAGCGTACCTTCACCCAGAGAGATACAGGCCCGGGTGACGGTGTTCTTGAGCTCCCGGATGTTTCCGGGCCAGTGGTGGGCCTTCAGGGCCTCGCCCGCCTGTTTTGAAAGCCGGATGCGGCCCAGCGAGAAGTCCTCGACCACTTCGCCGATGAACGTCTCGGCCAGCGGTACGATGTCCGGGCAGCGGCTGTCCAGAGAGGGTATCTTGACCACGAGGCCGAAATGCTTGATGAGCGGGGTTTTATCGAAACTGCCGTTGGCGCCGCAGACGACCCTGATGTCGGACAGGCCGTTGCCCGGCAGGGTCCGGTCCAGGCAGTCCTTCAGGGGCTGCTTCATCCCTCCAGATACGGACTCGAGGTCCCTGATATAGAGGGTTCCGCCGTCCATGTCCCCGAGCGTCTTATGCAGGACACTTTCGTTCAGCTGTTTGTCGGCAGCCGATATACTTTTGAACATGCCGTGCCGGCGGTAGCTCCATGTGTGTATGGTCCGGGCCACGAACTCCCGGCCGGTGCCTTGCTCTCCCGAGACCAGAACGGGTACGTCGCGTTTCGATGCCCGCAGCATGAGCCTCTGTACCTTGGGGGTTACGATGACCTCGGTCAGCGGGTCGCCGGAGCCGGAACGCTCGTCCTGTTTCAGGCGGTCGAGGTTCTCCCTGAGCGACAGGTGCCGCGAAGCGTTCCGGGCGGAGTTCCTGAGCACCGCTTCGTCGACGGGTTTTTCGATGCAGAAATACGCCTCCTCGTCCACTACCTTGCCCTGGCAACTTCTGTCTGAAAGCACAATGACGATAGCCTCGGGGTGATAGGACTTGATCTCCTTCAAAGAACGAGCCGTGTCCGGAACATCGAGCACCACCAGGTCCTCACCGCTCATGGCCCTGAGGGCAGTGGTCATCTTCTGTTTTGAGGTAACCTTGAAGCCCAACGGTTCAAGCACTCCCCGCACGAGGGAAGCAGAATCCTGTTCGGCAGTCAAGACGATAGCCTGTCTGTCCATAAATATTGCGGCCGATACTTTCCCTAGTTTTGAGTTTCCTTTTAAGGTCCGAAACGCCCCGCTGCACTTCAGGTCAAACCAGAAGCATCCCCCCAGAGACGTTCCGGCTCCCGTTACCCTTGAGGACGGGCTCCCCTAAGCCCGGCAAAGCAGCAGAGTGGAGACATTATATACCCTGAAGGGGGTGTGCTTCAAGAAAAAAATTCAAGGTCTCAAAACCCGTTGAGTTTTCAGAAGTTCATAAGACCCGTGAAGGGGGGATCAGCTCTCCTTCATGCGTTGTTGATCCTTGAACCGGGTGAAAATCTCCAGATGCTCAAGCATGGCCTTCTCTGTAATGACCCCGATGGCCACCAGCGCTTCGCCAAAAAAAACGTGGCTCGATTCAAGCTCCTTCAGCAGCATATTCACCTGCTGCTCGCTGAGATACCCGCGTTCCATGGCAACCTCGCCGAAGCGCCTGGGGTCCTCTTCCTGATAGATGAGCACCCGCTGGATATCATATTCCGAAAGCCAGCCCCGTTGATGGGCGAGTTGTCCGATCATCAGGTTGTGCTGTTTCTGGAAAAGGCGGGCGTTGACGATGTCCTGCTCGCTGATGATACCCTTCATCTTCAGAAAACGGCCAAACAGAACCGTTGCTTCGTCCAGCTCTCCCTCGAACATCAGATTGAAATATTCTTCTTCTTCCCTGCTGAGCCGCTCCGCCATATTCCTTTCCCCGTATATATGAGGTTCATCCGAGCATAATGCTTTCAACTAAATTAAAGCACATTTTACACATTCTTGTAACCNNACCCCGGAGCTGAAGTAGGGCGCAGCTAGTTAAGGTTTTGAAGCCCCAAAAGGAAAGAATCTGATAAAAAACAAGGGAAAACAGCGTGTTGGGAAGGGGAAAGTTTGACTTTCTGTCAGCCTGCGTTCTATGATAAAAATCTGTCCGTACAGGCGCACTCCGGAAGGATAACGATGTAAATATACGGCAGAAACAGGGGAATCTTACGCATGGCTACGACACACAAAATACCGGACTCTCCCTGGAGGGCCATTATTGAGACGGCGCTGTTTGCCAACTCGGTCCGGCGCACCAGTATGTCCGAGCTGTACGAGTTCTCCCAGAAACAGCCCGAGATAGTCGCTACGGACCAGCCCATGTACCAGCCAGAGCAGTTCGGACTGCCCCGTGGGGCGAAGATCCTGGTATCGAACGACGGGAGTGTAGTGGGACGCACGGCGCGGGCCAGGCTCCTGGTGCGAAACTTTGACAAGGAACAGTCCGAAAAGTTCCAGGCCATCCTGCGTGAGGCCGTCTATCAGTTCAACCGGANNCGATGCCAAGAACATGCTTGACTGGGGGTTGAATTTCCTGCCGTTCATCAAACCCTGGATCGATACTTACCAGAAATCCCGCGCCATAGACGAGCCCGACATCATTGCCTTTGCCGACCCGAACTGGACGCATCCGGAGTTTCCCCACGGCTGCGTTATCATTGACGAGGCGCATAACTGTATCGCTATCCTGGGCCTGCGGTATTTCGGCGAGCGGAAGAAGGGCACGCTTACGCTGGCCTGGACCATCGGGGTTCGCCATAACATGGTTGCCTGCCACGGCGGCATCAAGAAAATAGGCAATAATCCTCCTCTGGCGGTCTTCGGGCTTTCTGGCTCGGGCAAATCGTCCATTACCAACAGCCTGGACCACGAGGGGCTTCTGACCAAGGACGAGAAGGTCACCGTCATCCATGACGACGCGTTCCTCATAGACCTTGAGAACGACATCTCGGTAGCTCTGGAACCGTCCCTGTTCGACAAGACCGACGCGAACCGGTTCGATGACCCGCAGCTGAAATATTTTTATTCCGCTCAGAACATCGCGGTCACCCAGCTTTCCGACGGAAAAAAATACATGGTCAACGAGGACGTGCGCAACAACAACGGCCGCTGCATCAAGAGCCGCGACATGTTCCGCCACTCCGAACACTGCCAGCGCCCAAGCCGGGTGGTCTGGCTGCAGAAGGACACTTCGCTGCCGCCCATCTGCAAGGTCAAGGGCAGCACGCTGGCCGTGGCCATGGGCGCGTCGCTCAGTACCATGCGCGCCAGGGGGGTGGAGAACGTGGACGACAAGGAGCTTGAGAAGCTTGTCATCGAGCCCTTTGCCAATCCCTTCCGCGTGCATCCCCTCATTCAGGACTGCGAGCAGTTCCGGAAACTGTTCAAGATGGGCTGCGACTGTTATATCATGAACACCCACGCCTTCGGGGTGGGTGAGAACCTTGTGGATATCCCGCTGGAGCTTTCGCTCGCTATTGTGACCGAACTGGTGAGGGGCAACATCGAATGGCGCGAATGGCGCACATTCCACGGGCTGTTCGTGCCAAAGAACGGCGGCGTCCTGTTTGGTAACGATTTCGACAAGAAGTTCAAGCCGCGCCGCTCGACCAAGTATCTGAAGTTCCTCCGTGACCGCATGCAGGACCGCATTACGTTCCTTTCGAACAAGCGCGACCTCGAGGGCGACATGTCCAACAGCTTCATCGCCCCGCTGGTGCTGGCCCGTACGACCATCGACCGCATCCTCAGCCCGGACCTCTATGTCTAGGTGCTTGAGGGGGTAGCCACATGGATGCTTTGACAATACAAAAGATAATCATCGCTGCCTTTCCAATCATCATAGCCATTACCTTTCACGAGGCCGCCCATGCATTTGCTGCATATCGACTAGGCGACAGCACGGCGAAGATGATGGGTCGAATGACCTTGAATCCTCTCAAACATATCGATCCGGTGGGCACAGTGATCATGCCGATACTCTTTTATGCTTTTTTTGGTTTCCCTGCTGGATACGCAAAACCGGTTCCCATAAGCAGCATGAACTTTAAGAACGTCAGAAGGGATATGGCGCTCTCGACCGCTGCAGGGCCAGCTATGAATATCGCTCTGGCGGTTGTTAGTCTATTGTTTTTAAAGTTGTTCGGAGCGCTTCAGGGGAGTATCCCCGAATTCTT
>JABAHP010001756.1_pt2 | contig 14959 bp, 13 predicted proteins | sample 7062081 | NCBI WGS metagenome assembly JABAHP01 (sample SAMN14534357, study PRJNA622989) | marine sediment metagenome | biome: marine biome [ENVO:00000428]; feature: marine pelagic biome [ENVO:01000023]; material: deep marine sediment [ENVO:00002113] | place: India: Gulf of Kutch | collected...
CCTGGTACTCATTCCCCAGTCCATGGCCTATGCGCAGCTGGCCGGGCTGCCGGCCTATTATGGCCTGTATGCCTCTTTTCTTCCGCCCATGATCGCAGCGCTTTTCGGGTCCAGCCGTCAGCTGGCTACCGGTCCTGTGGCCGTGGTTTCGCTCATGACCGCCGCATCCCTCGAGCCTCTGGCGACGGCCGGGAGTGAGGCATACATTGCTTATGCCGTTTTGCTGGCACTCATGGTGGGCGCTTTTCAGTTTGCCGTGGGCGCGCTCAGGCTGGGCCTCGTGGTCAATTTCCTTTCGCACCCTGTGGTGAACGGCTTCACAAACGCGGCAGCCTTTATTATCGCCTCGTCCCAGCTGTCCAAGATATTCGGTGTTTATGTGGACAAAGCAGAGCATCACTATGAAACCATCTTTCGGGTCATTGAAGCCGCCCTGTCAGATACGCACTGGCCGACCCTGCTCATTGGGGCCCTCGCCTTTGGGATCATGTATGGACTGAAAAGATTTGACCCGAGGATCCCCTATGTCCTTGTGGCCGTAGTTGTGACCACACTCTTATCATGGCTTTCGGGGTTTCAGCATAACGTTGAAGCACCGATTGCTGCCTTTGAATCCGGGCGAGCGCGCAGAATCATTATGGAATATAACACCACGGTTAACCAGATCACCAACCTAGCCAGACAACAAACAGCGCTTTCCCTCCAGATTCTGGATGCCAAAGCGAAAGCGGGCGCCCATGACGTCCATATGCTAGAATTGAAACACGCGCTCGCTTTTAGGGAAGTTCAAAGTGGCGCGCTAAAAGAAAAGGCCCACATGTTCAGAAAGGAACTGCGGGGAATGAGGTTCTTGGCAGCCAATAAACCCGGAGATGGACTCCGTTTCTATCTTGAGCAAGAGCTTCCCCCAGGCCTAACTGTGGATAAGTCCTCTGCCTGGCGCATGGCCGTGGATGAAAACCCTCTGGATCCGGAATCATTGCGCATAACGCAAGGCGGATTGGTCTTGGGTGACATTCCCAGAGGCCTGCCCGAGTTCTCAAAGCCGGAACTGAATGGCCCACTGATGTTGCGCCTTTTTCCTTACGCCATCATCATATCCTTATTGGGCTTCATGGAGGCCATTTCCATAGCCAAGGCCATGGCTGCCAGGACAGGCCAGCGTCTGGATCCGAACCAGGAACTCATAGGGCAGGGTCTTGCCAACATATTCGGTGCGTTTGGCAAGAGTTACCCCGTTTCCGGGTCCTTTTCTCGATCGGCAATCAATTTGCAGGCCGGAGCACTAACCGGGTTGTCGAGCGTATTTACGAGCCTGACGGTGGTGGTCGTTCTGCTGTTCTTCACGCCGCTGCTCTACTATCTCCCCCAATCTGTACTGGCTGCGGTCATCATGATGGCCGTATTGGGATTGATCAATGTGTCGGGTCTTATCCATGCGTGGCGGGCACAATGGTACGATGGAGCCATAGCCCTCATCACCTTCATTTCTACCCTTGCCTTTGCCCCGCATTTGGATAAAGGCATCCTGACGGGAGTGGGGTTTTCGATCTTGGTTTTCTTGTATAAAAGTATGCGCCCGCGGGTCGCCATTTTGTCGAGATATCGCGACGGGGCATATCATGATGCCTGCACATATAACCTGAGACAGTGTGAGCACATTGCCATGGTTCGCTTTGACGGTCCCCTTTTTTTTGCAAATGCCACTTACCTTGAAGATCAAATTGCCCAAGTTCGGCAATCCATGCCCAAGCTGAAACACATTCTCATCGAAGCCAGCGGCATGGACGATATGGATGCCACAGGTGAAGAGGCCCTTTCTCTGATTGTTGATAGAATCAGGAGTGCAGGTTACGATATCTCGTTCACGGGTCTGAAGAAAAACGTACTAGATGTGATGGAACGGACTTTCCTCTATGAAAAAATCGGCAGCGAGCATATATTTCCGACGCAGGTGGCTGCCATAGAGTCCATATATAAGCAGGCTCACAGGACGACAGAGGAAAGGGAATGTCCTTTGACAAGTTTCTGTCCCATTTCCTCCGAGCCAGGTGTCGAATGAGGAGATAGGAGATGTCTTCAATAGCCATTTTTAGCGGGACATTTTGTCATGGAGAAGAGGTGGCCAACGACGCGGCCGGGTCCTTTGGTGGCAACCTCGTTCTGGATCAACGTGTGACGTCCGAGGCGAGCAGGCGCTTTCAAATATCAGAGGAAAAATTTAAATATGCCCTCTCTGGAGAAACATCCCTCTTCAAGAGATTTTCTCGTGAGAAGGAACGGTGCGTTGCTTTGCTGAAATTGGTTGTGGCCGATATGCTCAACCAGGATAAACAGCTTTTTTTTGGTTACGCCACGCATCTGATTCCCAGGGAGATCACTCATGTGCTCAAGGTGGGGCTGATTGCTGAAAGGACACACCGGATAAAGGTGGCCAGGGATGAGAAAGGGCTACAGGAGAAGGATGCCGCAAAAATCATGCGCAAAGAAGATGAGAAGGCCCTTTCATGGGTAAACTATCTGTTAGAGAAAAATCCTTGGGATGTGGATCTATATGACATCGTCATTCCCATGGACAAGAAAGGCGTTGAGGGCGCGGTCCAGCTCTTATTGGAGAATGCTGAGAAAGATGTTCTAAAAGTAACGACAGCCTCCAAGAGTGCAGTTCAAGACTTCACTCTGGCTGCTGAAGTGGAAAGTGTCCTGAGCAAGGAGGGACACCATGTCTCTGTCTCAGCAAAAGAGGGCCATGTCACCCTGACCATTAAGAAGCACGTGCTTTTGCTATCCCGTCTGGAAGAGGAGTTAAAGAAAATCACCATGGCGTTGCCGGGGATAAAAGAGGTTGAGACAAGGGTGGGCTCTGGGTATTATAAAAGCAATATCTATCGGCAATTCGATGTAAAGAAACCATCCAAGTTTATGCTGGTGGATGACGAGCCGGAATTCGTGGAGACCCTGTCTGACAGATTGCTGATGAGAGACATGCCGGCCACCATTGTGTACGACGGCGAACAGGCCTTGTCCCTCGTTGACCAGGAAGAGCCAGAGGTCATGGTTTTGGATCTGAAAATGCCCGGTATTGACGGCATCGAGGTTTTGCGCCGCATTAAGAAGGAGCATCCCCAGGTGGAGATAATCGTACTCACCGGGCAAGGTTCGAAAGAGGATGAGGAACTCTGCCTCAAACTTGGTGCATTCGCCTATTTGGAAAAACCGGTGGATGTTGAAGTGTTGGCCCAGACCATGCGTGAGGCCTATCAAAAGGTGAGGGAGCGGAGTTAAAATGGGTGTGTGGGACAAGATTAAACCTGCGTTTTGGGAGGAGTCGAAACCCCTTGCAGATTCTCATATTAGAATTTTTGACTACGCCAGGGTGTGGAAGTATGCGGTCATTGGAGCCTTTACAATCGCCCTCCTTCCATTGATCATTATGTTGCTTGTCAACCACTACGAGTACAAGAGAGTTTTCAGGGCGGAGATGATGAGTCCTATCTACTGTTTGGTCTCCAACACCCAAAGATCTATAACGTCCTTTTTTTCAGGTCGTGAGGCCGTGCTCCAGTTCATCTCCGAGGACATTCAACTTGAAGAGGTTTCCGACCAAAAGCTCGGCAAGATCTTTACCAATCTGAAAAAGATTTTTGGGGACTTTGTTGATCTGAGGGTGATTGACTCCAATGGCAATCAGAGGGCCTATGCGGGTCCAGGTCATTTGCGTAGCGCAGACCAGAGTGATCAGGCCTGGTACAAGGAAGTGAAAAGGCAGGGAATTTACGTAAGTGACATGTTTCGCGGTTCTGACGGATCTGTATACTTCCTGATAGCGCTAAAATATGACAGAAATCCTGAGGATTCTTTTATCTTGGAAGCCAATATGGATGCCAAAACGATTGAGGGTTTGATTGACGCCTTGGCGCTCGAAAGACCATCCATGGATGCCTTTATCATTAACAAAGAAGGCGTTCTTCAGACCTCTTCAGATTCCTATGGGAATGTTCTTGAGAAACTCTCGCTACCCATTGCGTTGGGTTCGCCCGAGCCTCAAATCCAGGAGATCGAAAAGGGATCGGAAGGTCCCATTGTCGTAGGACATGCAGGAATTCAAGGCACACCGTTTAGATTTGTGACAGCGGCACCCCGTGATGCCTTGACTAGCGGCCTGTTTCCCCTGAGTAAACGTTTTGTTATCATATGGAGTGTCGGTATCCTGTGCGTGCTGGGGATTGTGTTGTTCATTGTAACGGCGTTTGTAATGCATATTTACGAATCAGACCGCAGAAGGGTCGCTGTTTTGCACAACATCCAATACACCAACAAGATGGCCAGTATTGGTCGGCTGGCTGGAGGGGTTGCGCACGAGATAAACAATCCTTTGGCCATCATTAATGAGAAGGTAGGATTGCTAAGGGATCTGGTCTCCATGAATAAAGATTACCCTCGTGACAGATTTTTGGACATTGTGGACTCCGTCCTGTCTTCTGTAAAGAGGTGTAGTGCCGTGACTCATAGTCTGCTGGGATTTGCCACACACGTAGACGTCCGATTTGAAACCATAGCTCTTGACCAGGTCATCAGACAGGTCTTGGTATTTTTGGGAAAGGAGTCTGAGTACCGTCGCATAACCGTAAATCTGGTGGTTCAGGATAATCTTCCGCCCATTGAAAGCGATGTGGGGCAACTTGAGCAAGTCTTCTTGAACATCATCAACAATGCCTTTCATGCAGTGGATGATGGAGGGAGGATCAATATTGAGCTAGTTGCCGATGGAACAGACGCGGTAACCGTCAAAGTCACGGATGATGGTTACGGGATATCCGAAGAGAACTTGAAACACATCTTTGACCCCTTTTTTTCCACAAAGGGGGAGAAGGGCTCAGGTCTCGGTCTTTCAATCACGTACGGGATTGTCCAGAAACTGGGAGGAAGACTGGATGTGAAGAGTATAAAAGGAGAAGGAAGTACCTTCACAGTGACTTTGCCTGTCAAAAAGATGGACTCTTTACCTAGCAATGAGGAGGAAGATATTGAGGGTCTTGCTGGTGGATGATGAAGATGAGATGGTCACCGCCCTAGCGGAGCGTCTTTCTCTGCGTGGGATAGAGGCAGATTGGGTGAACTCCGGGGAAGATGCCATTGCCCGCCTAACCGACCAGAAATACGATATTGTGGTTCTGGATGTGAAAATGCCTGGCATGAGCGGCCTTGAGACCATGGAACAAGTTCAGAAACTACAGCCGCAAACGAAAGTCATATTTCTCACTGGCCATGGATCGGTCTCGGATTTTAACTCGTGCATCGAAGCCGGAGCCCGCTTTTATTTAATGAAGCCGACGGATATTGAGGTTCTCATCGAAAAGATGAATGAGGCCCTCAAAGAGAATTGAAGGGAGATGTTATGAGTAGNNCAAAGAGAATTGAAGGGAGATGTTATGAGCAGCGATTGGGAGCTAATAAGCAGGACGGGACTCGCCTTTTTCGGCAAAATGACCGCATCAATCTCCCATGAGATTAAGAATGTTCTGGCCATTATCAACGAAAATGCGGGACTCTTAGAGGATATCATACTGATGGCCGAGAGGGGGACGCCCGTTGACCCTGATAGACTCAAAACCCAGGCGACAAGGATTAAGAATCAGGTCCGTCGTGCAGACGGGATTGTGAAAAACATGAACAAATTTGCCCACAGTGTGGACGAATTACTTATGAGCGTGGACTTGGTTGAGCTCGCAGAGCTTTTGGCAGCCCTTTCTGGGAGATTAGCATACACGCGAGGCGTGAAGCTGGAGTCTTCCTCCGTGGGGAGTTCGGTGACGATCACCACAAATCCCTTTCTGCTGGAAAATCTCATCTGGTTGTGCCTGGATTTCGCCATGGGCATGGCTGGTAGTGGTAAGACCGTCGGTCTTATCCCTGAAAAATCAGAAGCTGGTGGTCGAATCAGATTCACTCAGTTGGAGGCTCTGGGAGAACCACAAACGGAAAAGTTTCCCGGTGAGGCGGAAAAGGCCCTTCTTGCCGCCTTAAAGGCTCAAATTACGAAAGACGTAAAAGGCGGAGAGCTTGTCCTCACAATCTCCAAAAATATTGAGCATTGAACTCTATAAAGCGACCTTTGAGGGAGCAAGTCTTTATTAGCAGAGGATACAGATCATGTCTGAAAAGGTTTTACTGGTTGACGATGAAGAGGACTTCCTGGATGCCGTAGCCGAACGGATGAGGGCCCGGGGCATAGAGGTGTCAACAGCCACTTCTGCCAGGGATGCCCTGGAGATGATAGAGGAGAAATCATATGATGCCATTGTCATGGACCTTATGATGCCAGAACTGGAAGGCACAGAGGCCTTGAAGGAGATTAAAAACAGGAACGGGGAATTGCAGGTCATCCTGCTCACAGGCTATGTCACCCCGGAACAGGTTCACCAGGCAATGAAGTTCGGAGCAATGGACATCATCGAAAAACCGCCCGATTTGGATGTTCTCATTGAAAAAATCAAAAAGGCCCATGAGAAAAAAAGGGAGTACTTGCAGAAAAGCAAGCGGAAGAAGAGATCCCGAAAAAATAGAGAAATATCTAATAAGGAGGATTAGACATGAAACCACGCGTGTTGGTAGTGGATGACGAAGAGGAACTCGTTCAAACCCTGTCCGAGCGTTTGACTGTTCGTGACTACGATGTGAGCACATCCCTGAGCGGGGAGGATGCTGTGGAGAAATTGAAGCATTATAATTTCGACGTGGTCATTTTGGATGTGGCCATGCCCGGCATGGATGGGATCGAGACCCTGCGCAAAATAAAGAGTATAAAGCCATTGACCGAGGTCATCATGTTGACCGGCCATGCAACCGTAGAGTCGGCCATTGAAGGGATGAGGCTGGGCGCCTTTGATTTTCTCATGAAGCCATGTAAAACAGAAGAGTTGGTCGCCAAGATAAACATCGCGCATGAGAGAAAGGCTGAACAGGAAGAGCGCATCCGGGCAGCCAAGGTAAGTGACATTATATCCTCGCCCAGGTCTGTTCTGAAAGAATCATAGTTACAAGGGCTTCCGTAATAGCGCCGTCAAGGTGTGATTTTGGGGGATGGGTTGTTTTTCCATGAGAACAATGGATCTCCCAGAGACGTGTCTAGCTTGCAGAGCGCCAGTGTGTACAAATATTAACCTAGAGAGGCGCAATGACATCAGGACAGAGAAGGTCCCCCTTGGTCTTTGTTGTGTGTGTTTTGCATTGAGGTTCGAGGTTTTTGGAAATGAAGAAAGCTAGTGAGAGAAAGAGCATGGAATCAACCTTACCGGAAAAGGCAAGATTTCTGGAACGCCTGAAAAAAGGTAAATTTAACGTGCCCGACTTTATTTATGTCCCCGCATCCGACTTCAAGAATGAAAAATTTGAGGCATTGGAAAATTTTCTCAGGAATCACGCAGAAGGCTTTAAGGTGATCGCGAGGAGTGCACACCCTCAGGAGGACTCTTTTAAGCCAGGGACCTTTGATTCTCTGGAGACTTACGCGGATTTGGCCGGCATCAAGTATGCGCGAAAGCGGATCATTGATCTAGCGACGAACTCTCGTAAACTCTCCGTACTCAGACAGCAAAAATTCAATAACGCCCCTGAAATCGATCCGAATGATATGGGAATTGTGGTGATGCCCTTTATTGAGGGCACAAGCGTCATGGCAAAGAGGCTGGGCGATCATTGGGAGTTCGGTTACAGTCGCGACAGGATACACAAGGTACAAAGTGAACCCTATATCACCAATACGCCCCACGACAGGAAGTTGCTGCAATTATCGGAGGATATTCAGAAGCATTTAGGCTTCAGGTGTGAAATTGAGTATATCGTGTCAGGAGATGGAGAAATTCATGTTGTGCAGGCCAAAGATATCTCTCACATTGAGACCTTGGCAGAAAGGCAAGAAGAGAGATCCATCACACTGGACGGTGTCCGCAGGATCAGGAAGAGGCGGAATTATCGTGAACGGCCCATTTACGTCATGGACAGCAGGGCATATTATCTGGGTATTATCGATAAATGTGAGGATATGGTTCATGGCTGTGAAGGGCCACAGCCGGGGATCGAAGACATCATTGGGATGATTGAATCCTATGAGCAAGAGATCGAGGAATTTGCGCTCAGGCACGAAAGATTTGCGATCCTCGGGTTGTCCATAAGAGTGCCTGAAGAACTGTACCAGATCGCTAATCATTATCTTGAAGAACAGTCTGAATTACAGAAACGACTCTCCAAGGTTCTCCACAATGATTTGTATAAGAGAGACTATTTTTTGTCCGAGGCTGATACCATCATTGCCAAGGACAAGATTAGGGTAAATTTGGGCAGTCACGATGCGTACGGCATTGCCACGGTGCGGAATCCCCTATGGTCCGTGTATTGGTATATTGAGAAGCATGATCAAATAGTCAAGGAGTTCAAGAGATTGGGATTTAAGACCGGAGATACAATCGGCATTGATATCGGATCTGAAGAAAGACCGACGGTATATCGTTTGTAGGATTTACCTCCAACCTAGCTTACTTAGTTTCGTCTGGAGGACCTTCCCGTCAGATCCTTTTTGCCCCATCCACACTCACCTCTATCCCGCCTAAATGCGCCTGCCAAAATCATTTGACATCCGATCAATATTCATGTAGAAGGCCTTGTGAATAATTGCACGAGATAAAATTATCACAAAAATGCCTGAAGACATTTCAAAAGGAGGCTTAATGTGAAAACCATAGCCGTAAAAGATTTGATGGTGCCTCTTTCAGAGTATGCAACCGTTCTTCAAGAGGCCACACTATACGATGCGGTCCTGGCTTTGGAAGCGGCTCAAGAAGCTTTTGACCCGCAAAGGCATCGACACAGGGGGGTGCTGGCACTCGATAAAGACAACAAAATTGTGGGGAAGTTGGGCCAGCTGGACATACTAAAAACCCTTGAACCGAAATATGCCGAAATGGGGGATCTGGGCCCATTATCACGTGCAGGTTTCAGCCCTGAATTCCTGAAGTCCATGATCGAAAAGTTTGCCCTCTGGGATAAGCCGCTCACCGATATCTGCAGCAAGGCAGCCGGAATGAAGGTAAAAGACATTATGTATACCCCTACCGAGGGTGAGTATGTTGAAGAAAATGCTTCATTGGGCGAAGCCATACACCAACTGGTCATGGGCCATCACCAATCTCTACTTGTGACCAGGGGGGAAGAGATTGTGGGCATACTCCGGCTCGTTGATGTGTTCAAAGAAGTTTGTGAGGCGATGAAGAGTTGCGAGCTTTGAGCCCAAGATGGTTCTCGGAAGTGAAACAGCAGTTCAGAAAAGAGTTCTGATGTCCCGAACATGAGACCCCATCTCATATGATGTAATAAGGCGAAACCAATGAAGGAGGACTTTACCCTATGAGCCACGAAATGGAACATGATGTGGGTGGAGGCGGAATCCTGGCCAACAAGCTTTTATGGATCTGTATCGGGGCCGGTATTTTTATCTTGGTTGGGTTTGTTTTACCCACGCCAGAGAGCGTTGTCGATACAGTGGAAAAGTACGGTTTTGCAGAGAAGATGATCAAGTGGGAGGTGGCCCATGACGCGACTGAAGCGGCTCACAAAACCATGGTCGTGCTTGGCATCATTCCCATGGCCGTCATCTTTTTTGCCACTGAAGCGATCCCGATTGGGTTGACTGGGATCCTCATGCCTATTCTCGCCTACTTCCTCCATCTTCTTCCCCGCAGTATGATAGGCAAAACCTTCGCAGGCGATGCCCCCATGTTCCTGCTGGGGGTCCTGGCCATGGGTGTGGCCGTGGTGGACGTGGGACTGCACAAGCGGCTGGCCAGTTGGCTCCTGGGTTGGACCAAAGGATTCCTGGTTCCCATCTTCGTGTTGTGTATAAGCATGGCGGTCGTGGGCTCCTTTATCTCGGCCCATGCCATGTGTGCGTTCATGACCCCGGTGATGGCCGCGGTCTATTTCGGTGCAGTGGCGGCGAACAGCAAAGAGGGAAGGCTGGAACACGACCCGGCCCTGGCAAAATTCCTGCTTTTTGCCCTCTGCTATGCCTTGAATGTGGGCGGGATTGGCTCCCCTGCTGCGGGTGGCCGTAACGTGATCATGATGGGATTCTGGAGTGAATATAAGGTGCCCATGGACTTTTTCACCTGGATGAAATACGGGCTCCCCATGGTTCCGGTCCTCGGCATCATCGTTGCCATTTACATGCTGGTTCTATTTGGTAGAAAGATCAAGACCAAGGACCTCACCCCTGGACTGGCAGCCATCAAAGAAGAGACCCGAAAGATGGGCAAGATGACTTATCCAGAGTATGTCACGTTTGGCATGCTTCTCTTAATCCTTTTCCTCTGGATCGTGGGCGGGGAGGAGCTGGGACTGGGCGGTCCCTCGCTTCTGGCCCTTTTGATCCCGGTTATATTCAAGACCACGGACTGGAAAAAGATCCTGGGAGGCATATCATGGGACGCCTGGTTCATGTACTGTGGTGCCTTGACCCTGGGTGCGCTCCTGAAGGAAAGCGGTGCGGCCCTCTGGCTGGCCCAGACCTTTCTGAAGATTCTTGGATATATTGGTATGAGTCAAGGCCTTGGTCTTTGGATCGGTCTGTCCGGCCTTTCCGGTTTGATGACCAATTTTATGTCTGATGCGGGAACCACTGCCCTGCTGGGTCCCATTGTCATTCCCATGGGGATCATGACCGGCGTGGCAGGCGAGCCCTGGGCCGTGGGTCTGGCCGTGGCCTTTGCCACCTCGTTTGCCCATTTCCTGATCGTGGGGACCCCTAATAACGCCATTGTGTACGGCCTGGGTGTCTACCCGGATACGGGGGAGAAGATGATTCATCCCATGGACTTTCGTGAAGTACGGCTTTCTACTCTGGGTCCTTTGCATGGCCGTGGTCTGGATCCTCGGGTTCCTAGTCGTCTATAATATCGTGGGATTTCCTGAAGGGATTCTTGACACGGCCAGAGGTGTCATGGAGGCTGGCGCCCGATAACGTAAATCACAGATTATGACAAAGATTTTAACAGCCTGAGATTTTCTGATAGTATTTTAATTTGGTTCATATAAGGAGGATATTATGCCCCAGTGTAGAAAGTGCGGGAAGAAAGGCCTTTTTCTGAAGATCGAAGAGGATACGGGGATGTGTCTTTCCTGTAATGAGGACTTTGCCAAGGAAGGAAAGATTCTAACAGAGAAGATCATAGAGGCCAAAAACAAGGCCAGGACAGCCAAAGATCCTGAAGGGGTCGTCAAATTTTCCCATTTAGTGGTGGATTATGGAAATGAGTTACTCGCCCTGCACCAGGCCTATAACCTGGACCCGAGTCAAGAGTTGGTGGATTTGATCGAGACCCATAGAAAAATCGCAGAAGAGGCCTAAAATCAGTCAAGTCTTAGGTGAGGCTTGAAGGATTTTTTAATGCCCGGTGATTTAGGAGGAGATATGGAAACGAGTAAGAAGGTAAAAGATCTGGTCATTCCCCTTAGCGAATACCCCCATATGCCATATTGGGCGACTCTGAAAGAGGCGATTGTCCAGCTTAATGTGGCCTATGAAACCGGTCACCATACGGTGCTGGTTTTTGATGAGGCGTACAAACTCGTGGGCATGTTGTTGCAGAAAGACATTCTGAGGGGCTTGGAGCCAAAATTCGCACAGCATTATGAAGCGGGCGTGCCCATCGCTTGGGATGACCTGCTCAAGAGCGGAAGCGAAAAGCGACTTGCCAAGCCGATTAAGGAGTTCATGTCAGAGGTCACGGCCAAGATTGATGCCGAAGACAGTATCTTAAAGGTTTCTCACATCATGTTGCAGAAAGACGCCTACCTCCTGCCGGTCACAGAAGGGGAAAAGCTCATAGGTGTAGTACGAATGGGAGATCTATTCCATGAAATAACGAAGAGAATGTTGGAGCCATAGTCGCGATAGAGGAAAGGGGATGTCTTGAGAACCCATTGAAGACCCCTGCAAAGGCATGTATTCAGTTCTGTAAAAACCCTGCCTGTCTCCCATGATTTGAGAATCTGGCAGGGTTTTTGTGTCAGGGGTCCTTATGGGCCGAATTAGGTTGATTTATGCATGGGAAGGGTTAAAATGGTTACCTAAGTAGTTGATTTATTTTATAACGCCATTAAATAGAGATTATTTTGTCGCCAAGGTTCTTCTGCTCCATGTTTGATTTTTTCAGCAANNGACCATGGCCGATATGCAGGAAAAGGCGAACGGTGCCTTTGTCTTTGATAGGGCCTATGTGGAGTCTTCCTACCAGGCCGTCTCCGATGGGATTAAAGAGATTATTGATAGCCTGAATGTGTTGGGAGACGAAAAATATAAGGACCTATATATTCCCTATCAAAAAACGGATGAGGCCATTCGCAAAAAGCTTTCGGCCAAGATGGCCATCCCCAAGACAGAATATGTCCTGCCTCTGAATAAGCTCGGAAAAGAGAGCATAGCCTCAGCTGGCGGTAAGTTTGCTTACTTGGGTGAGCTTGCTAGCGTTTTGGGCCTCCCGGTTCCTTCCGGCTTTGTGGTGACCACCTATGCCTACCAGACCTTTGTCCAGCACAACCAAATCCAGGACATCTTGAGCGAAAAAACGCGAAAACTCGATATCCGAAATTATGAAGAATTGAGAGACGCAAGCCAAGAAATGGGGCAACTGGTGAAGAATGCACAGATACCATCAGATTTGGAGGGCGCCATCCTGGCCGCATATGCAAACTTGTGCCAAGAGGCGGGGGAGGAGAAGTTGAAGGTGTCTGTGCGAAGCAGCGAGGTCCATGAAGATATCATGGCCAGTTTTGCAGGCCAATATGAGACTGCCCTGAACGTTCCCCCCGATGATCTCTTGGCCCAATATAAGAACGTTTTGGCTAGCCAGTTCACCCCCCGAGCGCTTTTCTATTACAAGGACAAGGAGTTCCGCATTGGAGAAATGGCCATGGCGGTGGGGGTGCTTGCCATGATCCCAGCCAGGGCTAGCGGCATTATCTACTCTCGTGATCCAGGGAATCCTGAGGATCACACAGTACTTGTTAACGCCATATGGGGGCTTGGTTCCTATGCGGTGGGGGGGATGGTGCCGACAAGTAACTACAGGGTCTCTGGAGAAAATGTAGAAAAGATCACTAATGTTGAAATGGGGCGCCAGGAAGTGATGCTTTCGGTGCGGCCAGAATCAGGCACCAAAGAGGTGCCAGTCCCCAAGGAATGTCTCTCAGAAGCGTGCCTGACCAATGAGCAAATTTCCCAGCTTGCTTCCTACGCCCGGAAGGTGGAGGCCCACTTTGGGCAACCGCAGGACTTGGAGTGGGCCATGGATCAGGATGGCCAGCTCTATTTCTTACAGTCCAGACCGCTGCGTCTGACCTCTACAAAGATTCCACCTGATGAAAGACGACGAACGGTCGTCAAGGATCACGAGATTTTCCTGGATAAGGGAACCATTGCCTCCCGAGGCGTTGGTGCGGGCCGAGTCCATGTGGTGGAACGTGAAGAGGATTTGAAAAATTTTCCTGAGGGCGGTGTGCTGGTGCTGAGACATTCTCACCCCGAGTTTGCGGTGGTGCTCCAAAGGGCCTCTGCGGTTGTCTCAGACATCGGGAACGTGATGGGACATCTGGCCACCGTGGCTCGAGAATATAACGTGCCTGCCCTTTTTGGGACACAGAGCGCCACCAAGATTCTCAAGAATGGTATGCTAGTGACTGTGGACGCGGTTTACGCCCATGTATACGAAGGAGTGGTAGAGGAGGTGTTGAGGGAAAAAGAGAGCGATGAGGCCTTAAAAGCCTCTCCCGTCCTAAAGCAACTTAAAGAGATCTTGCAGATGATGACCCCTTTGAATCTCACAGACCCAAGGAGCCCCAACTTTGCGCCTAGAGGATGCAGGACACTTCACGACATCACAAGATTTGCCCATGAAGTGGCTTTGACGGCCATGTTCGACCTGAGCAAGGAGAGTCATTTTTCAGAGAGATCCACCAAGCAATTGGTCTCCCAGGTTCCCATGCAGTGGTGGATAATTGATTTGGAAGATGGTATTGAAGAAGGTGTAAAAGGGGGAAAGGTCAAACCCGAGGAGATCATTTCGATCCCCATGCGAGCCCTTTGGGAGGGCATGACCGCCCTGCCCTGGAAAGGGCCGCCGCCAGTGGACACGAAAGGGTTTCTGTCTGTGATGTTTGGGGCCACCATGGATCCCAGCATCGATCCTTCTGTCAAAAAACGGTTTGCGGACAAGAATTATATCATTGTTTCAAAGAACTTCTGCAATTTGAGCAGTCGACTCGGATTCCATTTTTCAACCACAGAGGCCTACGTGGGGGATAATCCCAATGAGAACTATGCAAGTTTTATTTTCAAAGGGGGGGCCGCCGATTTGGATCGCAGGGTCAGAAGAGTCCAATTCGTGGGAAAACTCTTGGAGCGGTTTGATTTTCGCGTTGAGATCAAGGATGACTCCGTCTTTGCTCGCCTCGAAGGGCACGATCAAGATTATTTGAAAGAACGCCTCAAGGTATTAGGACATATCATCATTCATACGAGGCAGCTGGACATGGTCATGTATAATGAGAAAATGGTCAATTGGTATTATAATGACATGTTGAAGGGAATCGAGTCGTTTGTGAAAATAGCTCGTTAACACTGACAAGTGAACTAAAATGCCTAAAATGAACTAAAGTGCCTAAAGTTATTTGTATCATTCATTTCTATCAAACACTTTTGCGTACCTCGCTGTGGCTCATTTTAGGCACTTCGTAACTTTGGGAGATTGCCCTTGAAAAAGTACTACGAATACCTTACGAGCGGGGGCGGCCTGCGGGTCGTAAGCCTCATCATCTTTATTCTGCTTGCGAGCGCCGTTTATCTCAGCGTACTCTCAGCCCGCCACATGAAAAGGATCATTAATGAGGACTTCAACTCCCAACAACT
>JABAHP010011174.1_pt2 | contig 14959 bp, 6 predicted proteins | sample 7062081 | NCBI WGS metagenome assembly JABAHP01 (sample SAMN14534357, study PRJNA622989) | marine sediment metagenome | biome: marine biome [ENVO:00000428]; feature: marine pelagic biome [ENVO:01000023]; material: deep marine sediment [ENVO:00002113] | place: India: Gulf of Kutch | collected...
GGACGTCAGGTCGTGACCCACGAAGGAGGTGTGGGCGTCCAGGCCGACGATGCGGTCGATCTGGAAGTTTAGCTTGACGTGCATCTGGGAGAAGTCGCCGGTTATATCCTGGAGGGTGATCTGGGTGACCCGGCCCTCTAGCTTGCCCGGGTCATCCGCCAGCGTCTCGCCTATCTGGGATGCCCCGAATATCTCGGGCGCGTTGATGTTGTACCAGACCTTGGACCGCCAACGGTCCTTGACCTTCCTCGCGTCAGCGCGCGAAACCTTCTTCGCCACTTGGACCCTCCTTTAGGATGGGGTATCTCCGGTAAAGAGGGACCCCTTTATATTCCTTTCCGTCCGATGGGCCGGTCCCAGGGGGTACTGGAGGCTCCCCTCAGTGGAAGGTGAAGCCCTTCGGCAGGTCCGGAAGGTACGCCTTGAAGCCCCCGGGCCAGTCCGCGGGGTCCAGGCCGTGCTGCGCCAGGAACACTGCCGTCCAACGCTCCAGNNCTCCAGCCCTATGCCGGAGCAGCCTGAGATCAGCTCCTCCCGCTGGGACTTGATGTTGAAGGCGGAGGTGTACCTGTCGCCCAGGATGGAGAGGTTCTGGAACTCCAGCCACTCGCTGTCCTCGCGGGAGCCCCTGTAGGGGAGGTACGCCTCGTAGTCGATGGTGCCCTCCCGGTGGGCGTCGGGGACGGGCTCGCCCTCCTCCTCGTCGCCGGCCACGCCCGCCTGCTGCAGGTAGAACGGGGAAACCCAGGCCATGCGCCACTCCAGCTCCAGCACCTCGTCGAACACGTGGCGGTAGCGCCCTATCATCCCCTCCCGCAGCTCCCCCAGCTGGTCGCGGGTCCCTATGTAGACGGGCTCGATCCGGTGGAACTCGTCCACCCTCTCGATGCCGTGCCTGCCCCCCGACTCGTACCGATACGAGTTGGCGGTGCGGTCGTAGACCAGCACGGGCAGGTCCTCGTCCGCCAGCGTTCGCCGCTGGAAGGACCAGTAGATGTTGGGGCACTGGGCGTAGGTCATGCCCGCCCTGGGCGGCTCCAGGAGGTCCGAGAGTTTCTCCGTCGGCACCTCCCGGGTGACCTTCACCAGGTCGGACATGTCCTCCCAAGCCTCCGGGCTGCGTGTGGCAGGCTCTGAGAAGTAGTAGATCTCGTTGGCCACGCCCTTCAGGTGGCCCGTCTTGAGCCACACGTCGAAGGGGACCAGGCTGGAGGAGATGACCTCCTGGAAGCCCAGGGGGTGGAGCACCTCCTCCAGGGCGATGCGCTCCATCGCCCTCACCACGGCGGCCGCCTGGGGCCGGAAGAACCACCGGCCCTTGCCGGGACCCTGCTGCACCCATCCACGGTCCGCCATGTCCTCGGTGGGGTCGCGGTCGTAGCTGATGTCCCGGGGTCCCGAGGAGAATATGAGCTCGTAGAACTCCTCCTTCCCCTCGTAGGACTGGGCGTCCACCTTCTCCCTGACCAGGGCTACCAGTCGGTCCACGTAGTTGCGGGACAGGAACTCCTCGGTGACGTCGGAGAGGGTCAGCACCGCCGTCTCACCCTCGAACTCGAGGGAGGTGGCGAAGGGGACGCGGACGGGGGCGGCGGGCTCGGAGCCGACGCTGAATGTGATGACGTAGCTGTCGATGCGAACCGCCCTCGCGCCGAGCCTGTGCTCCCTGCCCATCCGGGCTGACAGCTCCTTCCGAAGCCGCAGCAGCGCCTCGTGGGCGCGGACGTACCGGCCCGACACGATGGTCAGCACGAGCTCGTTCCCCGCCACCTGATGGGAGTCGACCCTCGGCCCCTCCTCGCCCTGGGGCACGCCCTTCTGCAGTGGGCCCGCCTGGATCTCTCCCAGGTAGCCCTCCAGGGCCCCGGTCGCAGGGCCCAGGTCGCCCGAGAACACGATGGCACCGCGAAGCTCGAACCTCACCGCCGGTTCCTCCGGTCCCCAGATAGGGCCATGGGTATTTATCAATTGACCGGCGCCCCGGTCAGGGCGGGACCCGAGGTCCGCTTGGCTGCCGGGGTCTCCCTGGACCCGGGGCCTAAACCTTATAAGTGCCGAAGGGATTATGGTCATCACACCTGGAGGGTAGGGTATGAAGAAGGGTCTCCTCAAGCGCCTGAAGACCGAAGCGCAGCCTGTCCCGGAGAGCGAGAAGTTCATCGACCTGGGCGACATCGACATAGACGGCCTCGACCTGGAGGGCGGGGCCGGTGGCATGGAGCTCCGGGTGGCCGAGGTCACCACCTTCGAGGACCTGGGCCCCGTCGTGGACCAGGTGTACGACGGCAACCTGGTGCTCGTGGACATATCCGCCCTCTCCACCGACGACACCGCAATGCGACGGATCGCCAACGAGCTCAAGTCCGTGGCCCGGGACGTGAACGGCGACGTTGCCGGCGTGGGCCGGAACATCCTGGCCGTCACCCCCACTGGCGTGTTCATCAACAGGGAAGTTATCAGAGGAGCTTACTGACGTCCCCCATCCCCTGGCCCCCCAGCGTCATCCCACCGTCCAGAGCTCTATATATGGGCGACGGTATGGGAATAAGGCATTTCTCACGAGATGAGATAAATTTATATTCGCCCGACTTTGTTCGTTTTTAGGGTGAATTAAGAATTTTTCGCGCGCGTGAGAAGTACGCGCGAAAGTATAAATACGGACATGACCACGGGGGACCAACCTGAAATCAGGCTAGGCGAGGGTATAATATGATTTGGAAGAAGGACGGAGACGATGCTGTCTCCGAGGTCGTGGGCAACCTCTTGATCCTGGTCATCACCGTGGCTTTGTTCTCCGTGGTGCTCGGCTTCGTATACCAGATTCCTGGTCCGGAGGCCAACATCCAGGCGGACATCGTGCCCATGCTGGAGCGCACCTCGGCGGTGGACGGGACCATCTACCTGCAGCACACCGGTGGAGAGCCCCTGAACGAGGGCGAGGCGTACATCCTGGTTAGCATCGACGACACCCCCCAGCAGTTCAAGATCTCCGACGGTCTCGGGGGGAAGACAACCATGGAGCCCGGTGACACCTGGTCCATGGACTTCATCGGGACCATCTCCACCTCCTCCAAGATCGACGTCAAGATCGTCGATCGCACCTCCAACAGCCTCCTGTTCTACACCGTGGTCCAGCGCGGCGTGTCCGCCGGCGGGAACCACCCGCCCATCATCGCCTATGCCTGGGCGGACACTACCGAGGCCGGCCTGGACGTGCTGCCCAACAACGACTACACCACCTGGCGCATCTACGCCGTCTGCAAGGACATCGACGGCGACCTGCCGCCCACGGGCAGCGTCTCCGCCTCCCTCACCTCCACCGACAACGGGGACGGGACGGCCACGGTGTCGAATTTCGGCGCCGGCACCACTTGGCTCGCGGACAACCGGGGCGACGGCGTTTTCATGACCGGCCTCCTGAAGGTCTCCACCCTCGTGGTCCCCGGCGACTACACCTTCACCATCACCGCCACCGACGACTCGGGGAGGAGCGCCACCGCATCGATAACGGTGACCGTCTCCACCTCGTTCAGCTCCATCCGGATGACGAGCACCGACGAGGCCCCCGACCTGCTCAAGTCGGGTGAGGTCAACAAGGTCTTCCTCAAGCTGGAGTTCCTGGCCAACGGCGAGTCCATCAACGTCAACCAGATCCGGGTGACCAAGCTGGGCACCATCGCCGACTCCGACGTCACCTTCTACACCTACTGGGACAGGGACCGGGACGGAACGCTCAACCTGGGCTCCGACTACGCCATGCCCGGATGGGGGAACCCCGGCGGTGGCACCCACGTGCGCGACTTCGTCGGCTCGCCCCTGTTCACGGCCATCGAGGACGAGCCCACGTACGTGTGGGTGGTCATCTCCGTGGACAGCGGCACCGAGGGCAAGTCGGTGGGTGTCCGCATCGAGGCCCAGGCCTCGGTCACCTGCGTCGGCGTGTCCACGCCCATACGCATCCTGCCCATCGGAAGCTTCCCCATGGACAGCGACGTGCTGACCATCAAGGGCGTGTTCAAGCTCTGGGGCTACCCGAGGCACCCCGCCCGCATCCTGACCAACACCAACGACGTAAGGATGATCGAGCTCAAGTACCAGGCCACCGGCGAGTCCGTCCACCTCCATCAGCTCAACCTCACCCTCCTGGGCACCATCGCCCCGGACCAGGCGACGTGCTACCTGAAGGACGAGTGGAACAACGTTCTCACCGGCAACCTGCCCTTCGACATGTTCTCGAGGCGTTGCGAGATCAACGCCCCCGTGGGCGGATGGCTCATCGACAAGGCGTGGTCGGACAGGCAGATCTACGTCTTCCTCAACATCCAGGGCAACAACGGAGACACCGTCGGCCTTCGGGTGGACGACGCCTCCGAGACGTTCGCCATCACAGCCGTCTCGGGCGACGGCATCAACCCCCAGACGCCCCAGATCTCCCTCCCCGCCACCGGACCGCTCCCGGTCCCCCTGGCGGTAAGGACCCTCGCCTCCGCCGGCTCGGTCACGGTGGACATGGAGGGCACCACCACCCTGCCCACCAGGGCGGGCGACTACAGCTGGCAGAGGCGTTGGCTATTCCGCTGCTACGGGGAGCCCATCGAGTTCTGGTCCATTAGGCTTCAGCTGGAGGGCACCGTGGCCTACGACGAGATCACCCAGGTGCGCATCCGGGCCACCTCAGGTTACCCCGCGATGCCTGCTTACAGCCAGGTCCTGACCTTCGACATGGCGGGCAGCGCCACCTTCTCGCAGGTGCCGCCCCTGACACCGATGTGGACGGTGCCCATGAACTCCGAGTTCTACGGCTACATCCGCATCGACTGCGAGATCTGGCTCGACCACGGGACGGAGGGCAAGACCGTCCGAACACTCATCCCCCTGGCCGCCGACATGGACGTGCGGGGGGCGATAACGGGGTCGGCCATCACGGTGGCGCCCTATGGTGCAAGCGACATACCCTGTAGGTCATACTGGAGGACCGTGAACGGTCAGCTCTACGTCCACGGGGAGAGCCTCATACCCGACCCCCTGGTGGACTCTTCACAGAACGTCCCCGTCATGAAGATCACCTTCAACGCCGAGGGCCAGAGGGTTCTGGTGAACTCCCTGGTCATCCGCAAGCTGGGCATCGTCGCGGGCAACCTGGTGACCGTCCGGATCTACCAGGACGTCAACAACGACACCGTGAACAAGCTGGGTCCCGACGACGTGGAGATAGACCCGACCCACGCGAACAACTTCGACATCGCCAACATCATCCTGTTCCAACCGAACTTCTGGGTCAACCCGGGGACAGACTACAACGTGCTCATCGTGTTCTCCCTCAACCTGGGCACAGCTGGATGGACATTGGGATGCCGGGTGAACGCCAACGAGGTGGGCACCCTCACCGATGCTCCGAACAGTCAGTCCGCCTTCCCCAACCAGTGCCTGAACGTCCTGAAGAACCCGCCCCTCTCCATGTCATCGGACACCGTGGACATCAGGGACCGGGGCAAGCTCACCGTCAACATGGAGGACCTGAGCCCGCCCGCCCCCGTGGAGGGAGGCATGTACTCTTGGATGAAGCTCTCCTTCTGGGGCGAGGGTGAGAAGATCGACGTGAACCGCATCAAGTTCACTGCGTACAACGCCTCAGGGAACGTATCCGCAGACTGGACCAAGATACGCATCGGCATCTTCAAGGACGTCAACAACAACTCGGTATGGGACATCGGCCTCGACGTGGCGATAGACAACACCTGGTTCGACAGCTTCGGCGAGGCCACGTTCTTCGCGGCGCCCCTGTTCGAGGTGGCCCAGCGGGCGACCTACAACCTGCTGGTGGTGGTCAACCCCCAGGCGGGCTCCTCCGGGAACTTCTCGCTTAATGTCACCGCGGAGGCGGACATCCAGTCCAAGGGACAGGTGTCGAGCCTGTCGGTGCCGCCCACAGCATCGTTCCCGATGTCCACAATCGAGAGGGAGATAACCTAGAGAGGTAACCGAACATGTCAGAAGGGATGGGGGCCGGACGGCCGGGGGGCCTCGCCAGGCTCGCCTGGTCCAGGAGGCGCGCCATACGGCGCGACGACGACGCTGCCGCGGGTGTAGTGTCCATACTGCTCGCGATCCTCGTCATCGTCATACTCCTGACCATCGTCACCTCCTTCTGGATGCCCGAGTGGATGGAGACCATAGAGCACGACCACTCCAAGGAGGTCAACTCCCAGTTCGGTCACATCAAGTCCTCCATAGACAAGCAGATCCTCAACGGGGACACCAAGTTCCTGATAGGAAACCCCCTGACCCTGGGCTCCAAGGGCTTCTCGGTGTTCGGCACCGACTCCACCGGCACGTTCTCCATAAACAGCTTCCGCAACGACCAACTGGCATACTACTGCAACGTGCGAAACGAGTCGGGCGCTATCAACGTGACCTGCACCGGCGGGATGAGGTACGAGTCCAACAACCTCCACTACGTGGACCACTACCTGGCGTACGAGAACGGTGCCATCATCCTTGGCCAGGGAGATGGCCAGGTCATCCGAACGCGACCCCAGTTCACCATCGAGAAGCACGGCCCCGTCACCCACATGGGCTTCGTCCTCATCACCTTGTCAGGGCTGGAGACATCGGTCACGGGCACCAACACCATAATCGTGCAGACCAAGCTGGTCACGTACACCTCGAACCAGTTCAGACACGACATCCCCCAGTGGGTCAACATCACCATGGTCTCCGAGTTCCCCAAGGCGTGGGCACGGTACTACAACAACACCCTCATCGAGGCGGGCCTCTCCTCCCCCGCCGACTACACGACCACCGTGAGCGGGAACACCGTCACCATCGCCGTCAGGAACATACTCAACTTCAACATGGGCTACGCCCTGGTGAGCGTGGAGATAGAGGAGGAGGTGGGCGGCCCAGCCTCGCAGACGGGCCTGCAGGACGTTATAGGCCTCTGGCACATGAACGACAACGGAGGGACAGAGGCCATGGACTCGTCCCGGTACCACAACGACGGGACGCTCCGGTTCGGACCCACCTGGATCGCGGGGCCCAAGAGCACTGCCCTCAACTTCGACGGCATCGACGATCACATCGACGTGCCGTACATCCCCCAGTACGACTGTCCCGATGGCATCACGGTGATGGCGATGTGCCGATGGTCGATAGACCCGGCCACGGGTGACAACTACGCCACGATCGTGGGTGCCGGGGAGCACCAGTGGATACTGATGCACTCGGGGATCACACCACCGGGCCCGGGTGTGAACGAGTTCTTCGAGTTCGCCGTGGAGACGGACCAGGGCCGAAACTGGTCGTGGTCGAACACAGAGCCCGTCCCCAACGTGTGGTACCACCTCACAGGTGTCTACTCGCCCGTGGAGGAGGCCATCAAGCTGTACGTCAACGGCACCTTGGAGAACACCACGTGGCACAACGGGACCATCAACGTGGTCGGCCAGGGCCTGACGATGGCCAACCGGTGGCACTCCGGGGCCCACGACAGGTGGTTCACTGGGGACATCGACGAGGTCATCATCTTCGACAGGGTCCTCTCGGATGCCGAGATCATGCGTCATTATCAATCTTTGAAGCCGTAACGAAAGGTGTAAAGAGGATGAGCCAGATGGAAGCCAGGATGAGCAACGCCATCGGAGGCGTGACCCGCAACTTCAGGAGGAGGCCGTGCCACCTCCGGAAGGATGAGGGCGGCGCGGCCGGCGTGGTCGCCATCATGCTCGCCATCCTGGTGGTCATCCTGCTGGTGACCATGGTCACCTCGGTCTGGATGCCGGTCTGGATGGAGAAGCGGGAGGCCAACCAGATACGCCAGGTCACCTCCGACTTCGGCAACATCAAGGCCACCATCGACAACCAGATACTCCAGGGCGACACCGCCATCGCGGTGGCCAACCCTGTGACGCTGGGCACCGAGGGCTTCTCCGCCTTCGGCACGGACAGCTCTGGTAGCTTCTCCATCAACCACTTCCGCGACGACGAGCTGGAGTACTACTGCAACGTGCGCAACACCACCGGGGCCGTGAACGTCACGTGCACCGGCGGCATGAAGTACAACTCCAACAACGCCTACTACGTGGACCAGGAGCTGGCCTACGAGAACGGGGCGATAATCCTGGACCAGGGCGACGGCGAGGTCGTCCGCATCGGGCCCCAGCTGACCGTCGAGAAGTTCGGCCCGGTGGTCAAGGTGGACTTCGTCATGATCACCATCTCGGGCATCGAGACCTCGATCACGGGAACGTCCACCATCCTGTTCCAGACCCAGCTGGTCACCTACACCTCGGCGTCCCACCTCTTCGTCAATCCAGATTGGCTCAACTTCACCATGATCACCGAGTACACCGCGGCGTGGACCCGGTACTTCAACAACACCCTCATCGAGGCCGGCCTTACCCCCGGCACCGACTTCAACCTGACGCTGGTGGACGCCACCACCATCCACCTGGGCATAGCGTCCGTCCAGTTCTTCGACCTGGGCTTCGCCCTCATAAAGACCGACATCGAGATGTGAAGGGGCGCCAATTTCCTGGCCCCTCATCTTTCCACCTGGTGCAGGTCCCCTGCCGGCAGGCCGGCCCGCACCAGGTTCCTCTCCACATCAGGCACTGGACCTTGCCGGCCATGACCTCCCCGTCTGCGGTCCGCCGGTCCTTGCCAATGCTCCGCCCGGCGGGCGAATGGGTTACCCGACAGGGTGGAGCACCCGTCCATTCATATCCGCGCCATGTGCATCAGCGCCCCGGGGACCAAGGCCCGGCCTGGGCCATGGAGAATGGGGGCTGGCAGGGGGGTGCTCCCCTACCAGTTCTCACCGCATATGCGGCAGGTGTACTCCCCGTCCTTGTAGAGGATCCAGTTGCCTCCGCAGTTGGGACAGAGCTTCGGGGCCTCCTTTGAGTCCTCGTCCTCGGCCAGGAGGCCCGTCAAGGACCCCTCGTCCTCGGTGCCCTCGTCCTCCTCCTCCTCGGGGACCTCAGCGGCCTTCTCGGCCACCAGGCCCAGCTCGGAGAGGAGCTCCTTGCTGCCGGCACCCTCGTCCTCTTCGGCCTCGGGTTCCAGGTCGGGCGTCTCGGGCTCCTCCTCTGGGAGCAGCTCCTCGGGTTCCTCGGGGGCGGGGATATCCTCCATCGGGACCTCCTCCAGCTCCAGGCCCTCGGCGGGGGCCACATCGGGCTCGGCCTCTGGAGCCTCCTCGGGCTCGACCTCCTCCAGGTCCAGCTCGCCCTCGGGCTCGATCGCCTCGGTCTCCTCGGCCGCTGGACCCTCGTCGGTGGTGAGCATCAGGTCCTTGAGCATGTCCTCGGTGGGGAGGAGGCGTGAGAGGTCCTCGTCGCCAAGAGAGGACTCGTCCACCTCGAGGCCAGGTAGCCTGGTAGAATCGGTATCCTCCCCGATGAACAGGTCCGAAGGCTCCTCTTCCTCGGGCTCCTCTGCCACGGTGTCGGTGACGGTGAGGCGCTTCTTCACACGCTTCTTGATGCGGCGGCGGCGCTTCTCCCTGTCACCCCACTTGGCGTCGGAGGCGGTATCCAGGGCCAGGGGGGCCACGGTGGCGGTGGAGGTGGTCACCTGGTCTATGGTGGGCACCTCCTCCTCGGCCTCCTCGCGGGCCACCTGCTCCTCCAGGGACTCGATGGTGAAGGCGGTGCCGCAAACGGGGCAGGCGGAGGAGTTGGCCGGTATCCAGGCCTCGCACTCCGAGCATCGGGCCAGGTCCGTCTCGAACTCGATGCCGCACTTGGGGCAGCTGGAGGAGCTGGCGGAGATGAACGCACCGCACTCGCCGCACTCCACGACCTCGCCGTAGTGCCTGCGGTACATCATCACCGCGCCGAAGGCGATGGCGAAGGCTAGCACCGCGCCGATGATCAGCGCCCACAGCCAGACGGGAATCCCCGTCTCCTCCTCCTCATCATCGATGGGTGGGACCACGTCGTAGAGGATCTCCAGGGTGTCCACCTCTCCCGTCCTCGGGTCCTCGGCCCTGATGGTCAGGACCAGGTCGTCGGACACCTGGATGGGCGCCTGGAAGTTTATGGAGAACCTGCCCTCCTGGTTGGTCCTGCCGTTGGTGGTGGAGATGTGCTGTCCCGAGATGGTCACCTCGGCACCCTCGACGCCCCCGTGGGTGTAGATGTAGCGCACGTAACCCTGGACGGTCACGGCGGTGCCAACTATCACGGGGTTGCTGCTAAGGGAAGTGGAGTTGTCCACCCTGATGGTCTGGGGCGGGGCGACGGTGAAGTTCCACTCCCTGCCCTCGATGGGCTGGGGAAGGGCGTCGAACTGGCCCCCGGCGATGGCGATGTACAGCTGGAAGTTCGCCAGGCTGCTGGGCACCAGGATGCTCACGTTGCCCCAACCGTTCTCGTCGGGCTCGACCTCGTAGATCATATCGTCTCCGTTGTCGTACCTGGCTATCCTGGTCGGGTCGAACTTGACGTTGTGGCCGTCCAGGATGTAGATGTAGACCTTTCCGTCGGTCAGGGGTTGCCAGACCTCGTTGATCTTCGCGCTGGCGAAGAAGGTCATGTTCATGGTGCTGTTGCGCACCAGGGTCCAGTTGTACTTCACCCGCTCGGGCTCGAAGCCGTTCACCATTGCGAGGAACGCCTCGGCCTCCTCGTCGGTGTCGTAGGTGTGGAAGTAGAACCTAAGGTCCTCGGAGGGACCGGCGTAGGTCATGTTGAAAAGGCAGTACATGATCTCCTTCTCGGGAGGGGTGATGGTCTCCGAGAAGTCCAGCCTGAACTCCCGGTCGGACTTCAGGGTGGTCTGCTTGGTGTTGGTGTAGATGGGCTCATCCTCGAACTGGTTGGTGTCGAACAGGCAGTAGAAGTACACCGAGCCGATGAAGTAGTCGCCCGTGGAGTCGGTCCAGTTGGCCCTGACGGCCACCGTGAGGCGGCCCGCCACGTTGGTCCGGCTCGAGGTGAGCCTCTCGGTCCCGGGCACAGGCAGGAGCTTCTCGTTGGTCTCGGTGGCGAACACCTCCAAGAGGGCGCCGTGGACCACAGAGCCCGCTCCGTCGAACACGTTGACGGTCAGGAACCAGTACCTGTCGACCCGGGCGGAGCCGGTGCAGACGATGCCAGGCACCGTCACCGAGTAGAGGTCGGCGTGGTCGGCCCCCTCGAAGTCGTCCAGCACCCTGTTGAAGTGGCTGTCCTCCGCGTAGAGGTCGTCGGAGACCAGCTCCAGCTCGATCCCGCCCACGTGGCTGTCCCTGATGCTCGCCTGGTCGGGCAGGGGGGACCTGCGCACCAGGATGTGGGTGTCCATGGCGTAGATGAGGGAGTTGTCCACCGTCAGGTGTGAAGTCTCGATGGTGATGTTGCTCTCCTCTGCGAAGTAGTTGAAGTAGCCGAGGGTGATGTTGGTGAGGTACTCCTCGTTGTTGAGCAGGCTCCAGCCGAACAGCTCCACCAGGTCCCGGAGGCTGTCCACGCCCACGTCGTTAGCGATCTCGTAGGCGGCGGTCAGCTCCACGTCCACCACGTGGACGTCGTTCGCCTTGATGTAGAGGTCCTCTGCCTCGTGGAGGAGGCCGCCAGTGATGCTGACGGTGGAGGCGTCCATGAGGGTATGCCGCACCATCACTTGGGACCGCACGAACTCTATGGCGCCGCACTCGGCGTAGATGCCGCCCTCCAAGATGCTGTCCACCACCTGGAGCATCGCGTCGTCCGAGGCTATCACGCGGACGTTGGTCATCTCGGAGCCCAAGGTCATGTTCAAGGTCGCGCCGTCCTCCAAGAAGATGGTGAAGAGCTGGGGGCTGGTGACCGTGGAGTTGATGATCTTGAAGGCCCCTGAGTTGCCGCGCACCAGGATGAACCACTCGAAGTCGAAGTCCTGCTCCAGGGTGAACCGGGTGTCCCGGAACACCAGCTCGGTGTTGTCAACGATGATGTTGATGTCCATGCTCGACTCGTCGCCGACGATCTCGTGGGGGCTGGTGTACACCCTCTTGTGCTCGTTGGGGATAACGTCCAGTGCAGGGTGCGGGTTGGGGGGCATCTCGATGAGGAGGGGGAGCCGGTTGCTCTCGAATTCCATCACGGGGTACTTGTTGTGGGAGAACCTCAGGTCCTCGGAGGTCCTGCCGAAGGCGGAGGCACGGACCCTCAGGTTGCCCACGAAGGGCTTCTGCGCCTCCGTTATGTAGTCGGTCATCACCTCCAAGGTGACATCGCCGTTCTCGTCGGTGGTGCCGTTGGTGATGACCAGCTCGTCGAAGTAGTCCAGCACGTCCACCTTGGCCCCGGGCACAACCTGCTCGGACCAGTCCCGCACGGACACGTCGATGTACCTGAACACGTTGACGTAGGAGGTCCGGTCCTCCGCACCTATCCTGTTGTGGGTCCAGAAGAGGTTGTCCTCTCGGGTGATCAGGACCTGGCTCTCAACGGACACGTTGTACAGGTTCACAACGGCGCCGCCGGTGGCCACGATGGCGGGGGTCAGGTCCTCGACCTCGTTGGTCTCGGGGTCGTACCCCTCCAGCTCAGGGTATTCAGAGATGGCCGTGCCGAAGTCCTCGTACTCCCGGACCACGAAGAACTGGCAGTCCCGGATATCGGTCTCGCCCGAGTCGAAGTAGACGGTGTCACCTATCCGCAGGTCTGAATCAGTGATGCTGACATCCACCCCGTCCAGGGACATGGAGTCGGCGATGACGGTGGAGCCCTCTATCGTCAACGTCCCGCCCAGCATCTGGATGCCCGGGGAGTCCAGTTGGCTCTCCAGGATGGTGACCTGGCAGTTGCCGGCCGCGATGATGCGGACGTTGGTGGTCGCCCAGTTCATCAGCGTCAGCTGGGCGTTGTCGTACAGGAACACTGTGAAGTTGCGGTCGGACCAGAGGCGGCCCCCGTCGATGAGCAGCTTGCCCTGGTCGGTGAGCACCAGGTCGTACTGCTCGTCGAAGTCCTGGAAGATGGTGGCGTTGCCGTTGGGCATGATGGACAGCTCGCCGCTCTGCTCCACGGTGATGAAGAACTGGACCTTGAACTCGGAGGTAATGTCGTTGCCCCGGGTGGTGAACACGCGGTCCTCCTTGGTGTGGATCTTGAGGTCTATCCACGCGGTGTTGTCCATGGTGTCCGTCTCGTTGGGCTTGACGTCGGTCACGTCCACGATGAGCCGGCGCTTGCCGGACCACCCGGTGGTGTTCCAGACGAACACCTCCTCGGAGGTGTCGCTGCCGGTGATGAAGACGCCTGGGTGCAGTGCGATGAGCTCGCCGCGGCCGCCGACGGCCGCCTCCCACAGGGACACGTTGCAGGTCATGTCAGCGGTGCCCTGGTTCTCGACCACCGCCCTCAGCGTCACTATGTCACCGTCGACTATGTAGTCAGGGTTGGGAGCATCGTAGGTGATGGCCGAGGGGGACACGTAGGCGTCGGGCCGCGACCTGACGTTCACGGTGTAGTTGAGCTCGTTGTCGGCCCACTTCACGTCCTCCTTGGCGGAGGCGGGGCCGTACCAGACCTTGAAGAGGAGGTCGTAGGTGCCTGGAACGGTGGGGGTCCACGTCATCACCGGTTCCCAGAACTGACCGATGCGCAGCTCGCTGTTGGAGGTGTTGGCGACCTCCACGCCGTGGTCGAAGATGGAGGCCTTGAGGTCGTACGAGTTCTGCACGCCCACGTTGGAAACCTCGAAGGACACGATGGCGGTGACACCCTCCACCAGGGGGGTGGGGATGATCCTCACGCTGGTCTCGTTGATGACCAGGTCGGGCGACATTGGATGGTCGGCCGCGGCGGGCATCGAAGCGGCGACCAGCATCATGAGCACCACGGCGGCGGCGACGGACCCTATCGTGACCTTCCGTACGGTGCTCCCCTTGTTCGATTTGGCAGTGGTAACGGTGTTCATGACCTCACACCCTCAGCTTGCTCCCAGACCTCTCTCCAGGGTACTCCAGGAGGGAGTACCCAGTCTTCCTCTGTTGCATTAGCCATGGGGTATAAATAGGTGCCTTCCGTTTTCTCAGGCCTGACAATGCCCCTGGCACCCCCTGGCTATGGCCATATCGGGGCCCAGGTTTGTGGCCGGCGAGGGCTCTTTAGAGCCCTCGGGGAGGATGGCGTCCCCCCATGTCCCGGGATTGTACATGCCAGCGGGCCCAGCTTCGTCCCCGTCGCCGCAGGAGCGTACCGAAGGGTTAATATTCCCTCATCCACCTACCCCTGGGTTAGAGGCACGGGGCCGCGGAAGAGCGGTGGTGATGCACTTGAAGTCGATAATAAGCGAGGCATTGGAGAGAGCAGAGCAGGAGGAGCGGCTCAAGCAGTCCGCCGACATTCCGGGGGACCCGAACCAGTCCCCGGACGATGCGGAACTGGAGAAGATCCTGGAGTCGCTCCGGGTCAACATCAAGATCTTCGGATGCGGAGGCGGGGGCTCGAACACCGTCAACCGCCTGGTGGAGAGCGGCATCTCGGGGGCGGACCTGTTCGCCCTCAACACCGACGCCGCCCACCTCCTCAACGTCCATGCCCCCAACAAGATACTCATCGGTAGGAGGTGCACCCGGGGCCTGGGCGCCGGCGCCGAGCCCCACATCGGGGAGGAGGCTGCCAAGGAGGCCGAGGACGAGCTACGCATGCACATCTCAGGCGCCGACATCGTCTTCGTCACCTGCGGCCTGGGCGGCGGGACCGGCACCGGCTCCGCACCCTTCGTGGCGAAGCTGGCCAAGGACGCGGGCTGCCTGGTCCTGGCGGTCGTGACCATGCCCTTCTCCGTGGAGGGGCGCAACCGCACCGATAACGCGGAGTGGGGTCTGAACCTGCTCACCAAGCACGCTGACACCGTCCTGCTGGTCCCCAACGACAAGCTCCTCGAGGTGGCCCCCAAGCTGCCCCTGGACAAGGCCTTCAAGGTGGCCGACGAGGTCCTCATGAGGTCCATAAAGGGCATCACCGAGATCATCACCAAGCCC